>Ga0315907_10009145_pt1 | contig 10068 bp, 22 predicted proteins | sample LakEriMetagenome_3_FD_203525 | JGI IMG/M metagenome (GOLD analysis project Ga0315907, IMG submission 203525) | Freshwater fungal communities from buoy surface, Lake Erie, Ohio, United States - Buoy 12 MA123 | ecosystem: Environmental > Aquatic > Freshwater > Lake > Lake biofilm | place: USA...
GCAGTTATTGCAGGCCGTGAGGCCCTTGCAGAGGCTAAGGCACAAGACATCTCTACCATTATTGGTCCAGAGGTTGACTTGCTTCGCCGCTTCCGCACAATCGGTTGGTACTACTTCGGTGGATTCGCAAGACTCCGCGAGGCAGCTCTATACCGCATTGAGTCAACAGCGACAGCCTAACAAGTTGATTAATAGGCAGGGGCGGACAACCGCCCCTGTTCTACAAGAAAGGTAAATGTGACTTACAGACTTACAACTCCTTGGGAGTGGGAAACTTGGATCACTGCAGATAATATTAATTCTCCATATTCAAGATTAGCTGGAAGACCTATCACTGGTGGAACATCTACTGGTGCTACAAATCCTTTCTTAACAGATATACCTAGAGGTGTAACTCTTCTAGTAAATGGCACTACAGTTACAGCAACAAGATTTCCTTATCAAGATGATATTACAGATGCAGATGCAGTTTATATGGGCGGTCATACTTACGAGATAGATGACCAAGCCGCACAGATTTTAATTGATGCAGGATATAGCGAATACTTGGAAAATATTTAATGGACAATTGCACATCAAGTTGCAAGACCAAAGATCACCAAACCTATGCTGAATGTCTACAACAGAATACCCCGATGTTCGTAGGTGTATCACCTACTAGAACCGGATGGGATCAAGACAAAGTTAAGAAAGATGAAAAAGAATTAAATAGTTATTACTCTGCAGTTAAGCAGGGTATGGAACCTAGATCAACAAGGCAGAGAGATATTGATGCCGCAGTCTCACTTTCCGACAAAGCTGGTAAAGCATTTGACGGAATCAACCTAACCTATAAGGGGTAAACAATGCCAATGGTAAACGGAAAGAAATTCCCATACACAAAAAAGGGAAAAGCAATGGCTAAGAAAGCAGCCAAAAAGTCAGGCGCAAAGATGGCTATGAAGAAGATGGGAAAAAAGAAATAATGAAAGATACAGATGACGGCGTAACATACGAGACTCGCCCAGACCTAAACGTTAAGTTAGAAGTATATCCAAATGCAGAACGCCAAGAGGAATCTAATCGTAAGTATATGACCTACGATTCAATCCAGACTGGTTCCCCTGCAAAGGCAGCACCTCGTCAATGAAGAAGATGAAGGGTGCTAAGAAGGTCGCCAAAGTTATGCGAGAGTATAAGAAGGGCGAACTTAATATCGGTAAGTCTGCTAAGAAGGTAAAGTCAAAGAAGCAAGCAATTGCTATTGCTCTATCTGAGGCAGGAATGTCAAAGAAGAAAAAGAAAAAGTAATGGCTTCTAGTGGTACCTACAAGCGCCACGATGGTTTCAATCCAATTCAGATTAAGAACGGTCTAGTAGTTCGTATGTCTAAGAATGGATCTATCAGATCAGTACTAGGAAAGTATGGAGAGTATGGCAAAGAAAAAGGACTCAAGGCTCGCTAGAGCAGGAGTGTCTGGTTTCAATAAACCTAAGAGAACTCCTAGTCATCCTAAGAAAAGTCACGTTGTGGTTGCTAAAGAAGGATCACAAGTTAAAACCATACGCTTTGGACAGCAAGGTGTAACTGGTGATAGGAAACCAACTGCTCGTCAGAAATCTTTTAAAGCTCGTCACGCTAAGAACATCTCCAAAGGGAAGATGAGTGCAGCGTACTGGGCAGATAAGGTGAAGTGGTGAAAAAGAAAACAGCATTTTGGGATAAGAAGAACCCTAAGAAAACTTCTAAGAAGTTAACGCCAGCACAGAAGAGTGCTGCAAAAGCAAGAGCAAAGGCAGCAGGTAGGCCTTATCCGAATCTAATTGATAACGCAGCAGTAGCAAGAAAAAAGAAGTAAGGAGAGATAAGTGGCACTAGGTGATGCAGGTACAACTCTAAGCGATGAGTTAAATCGTCTTGCCAATGGTGGCACTTATAGAGTCCCAGGCGCAATGGTAGGAGAAGCATTAGCTGCTCGCCAATGGGCTGCTCAAAGATCAGTAAGCCTAACGGTTTCAGATACTGTCGGTGTTTTAAATCAGATCGCTGGTAATACTGATAAGTCTGCTTGGAAAGATTTTACTGGAGTCTGTAATCAATTGGCATCTAGTACAGGACTAGCTGCAGCAGCAGCATTAAGGTTGATATCCTCTTGAGTGCAAAATATAACTTAGTCTGTGAACAAGCAACAACATTTAATTTTCAATTCGTACTCCAAGATGAGAACGATGGTGTAGTAACTCCTTGGAATCTATCAGGATATACAGCGACTATGACAGTACGCCCCTTTGTTGGTTCCAATACAACAACTTTAGTTGCCTCTACTGATAATGGCAGAATAGTTTTAGGTGGCAACAACGGAAGAATTACAGTAACTGTTGCTGCATCAGTAACAGAAGATCTAACACCATCTCGTTATGTTTATGATCTAGTAGTTAGCTCTAGTGGCACAGTAACAAGAATTTTAGAAGGTAGATTTGTAGTGACTGGAGGAGTAACACTATGACAACATTTGTAGTTGTAGAAAATATTACTCCACAAGTTTCTGTAGAGTTTTCAGCAGATCAAGGTCCACAAGGTATACCAGGAGTTGTAGGTCCAACAGGTCCAACAGGACCTACTGGAGCTACAGGAACTGGATCTACTGGACCAACAGGCCCAACAGGTGGAACAGGAGCAACAGGTGCAACAGGTAATACAGGTAGTACTGGTCCTACTGGTGACACTGGTTCTGCTGGTCCTACTGGTCCGACAGGTAGTACAGGTTCAACGGGCAGTACAGGCCCGACAGGTCCGACAGGTTCACAAGGTCCTACTGGCGCACAAGGCGATACAGGGCCTACGGGTGCGACAGGTTCCACTGGGGCTGCAGGTGCCACTGGCCCAACGGGGCCTACTGGCGCGACAGGAGATGTCGGCGCTACGGGAGCAACAGGAGCTACTGGAGCAACTGGAGACGCTGGACCCACAGGACCTACAGGTCCTACGGGTGCTACTGGAGCCACAGGACCCACAGGAGACACAGGGCCAATAGGCCCACAAGGTTTGGTTGGACCAACAGGTCCGACTGGTGATATAGGCGCTACAGGCCCCACAGGGCCTACTGGTGCCACTGGTGCAGATTCTACAGTGCCTGGTCCAACGGGTGCTACAGGCCCTACAGGGGCCGTAGGAGCCACTGGACCTACTGGTCCTACAGGTGATATAGGACCGACTGGTCCTGCAGGCGCTAATGGCGCTACAGGTCCTACCGGACCTACAGGTGATACTGGTGCAACCGGTGCAACTGGACCAACAGGTGCTGACTCAACAGTGCCAGGACCAACAGGACCAACTGGTCCTACTGGACCAACTGGACCAGGAGCAGATGCGATTCCAGTATCTTTATTGTTAGGTGGAATGTAGACTTAGCTAGTGAAAGTAAACGAGTTCTTTGACAAGGTAGTAGTGATTAACCTAGATCGTAGAACAGATCGTATGCAGAAACTAGTTCCACAATTAAAAGAACTAGGTATCAAGTACGAAAGATTTTCTGCAGTAGATGCTAAAGAATTGGATATTGATCCAATAGTCGCAGGACTTAAAAGTCACTTACAGGTTATTAAAGATAATCTTGGTAAGAAAATTTTAATCCTAGAAGATGATGCAGAGTTTGTAGAAGACTTTAACGAAAAGTTTGACAAAGTAATACAGACTCTACCTGAAGACTGGGATATCTTTTATCTAGGAGCATTAGTTCCAAAAGATGTTGGACAGATTAATATGGTTAATCGTCATTGGGGATTACAGGTATTAACAACAGGAACACAAGCCTATTGTATTAAACCTGAGATGCAGTACTACTTTATAAGTAGACTAGAAGAATATAATTCATATATAGATGTTGGTCTAAGAGATTTTGCTAAAGGCTATAAACCTTATATAACACAACCTAATCTAGTAACACAATTCCCCTCGTACTCAGATCTAAGACAAAAAGAGGTGAATGACTTTTGAAGGTAGCTATATATACCATAGCAAAGAATGAAGCAAAGCACGTCAAGAGGTGGTTTGAATCAGCAAAGGGAGCAGATTACTTTTTAATCTGTGACACTGGTTCAGATGATGACACAGTTAAGATTGCTAAAGAACTGGGCATCAACGTAGTTGAATGTAGAGTAGATCCATTCAGATTTGATGTAGCAAGGAATTATTCACTAGCTTCACTACCACTAGATATTGACTGGTGTATAGCACTTGATATGGATGAGATGCTAGTAGGTGAATGGCGTAGTGAATTAGAGAAGGCCTTAGCAGATGATGTTGATAGAGCCTACTATAGATTCATAACAGACTTTAATGAAGATGGAACTCCTAAGCACGAGTTTGATGGATTTAGAATCCACCGTAGAAAGAATGTGTTTTGGTCACATCCTATCCACGAGGTTCCTAGAACATATGGTAAGAAAGAAATAACTAAGAAATACAATATAGAGGTTTGGCATAAGCCAGATAACTCTAAGATTAGAAGTTACTACTTACCAATGCTAGAGAGTGCAGCAGAGGAAAACCCTGAGCCAAGAAATCTTTACTATCTTGCCAGAGAGTATTACTACAAAGAGAACTTTGAGAAAGCGTTAGAAGTATTTAAACGCTACGTTGAGATATCTAAGTTTCCGGCAGAGAAAGGCTTTGCACTTCGCCTAATGGCAAAGTGTGATCCTGACAATGCAGAGGAATATTTAACACAAGGCACTGAGGTCTATCAAAGTAGAGAAGCAGTATTAGCACTAGCTAATTACTACTATGAAAAGAAGCAGTGGAAAGAGTGCAACTACTCATCAAAGGTTGCATTTGGTATAACAGAAAAGACAACAGGCTTTATGAGTGAGTCTTGGGCTTGGGGTCATATGGCTGCAGATCTAATAGCAGTCTCAGCTTGGCAGTTAGGTAACTGGGAAGAAGCAAATAAGTTTGGAAAGATCGCACTGAAGATAGATCCTAAAAATGAAAGATTACAACAAAACCTACAGTTCTATAGGAGTAAAATAGATGGCAACATTTAATGAGATGGTCAATGAGGTAAAGACCAACCTGCAAGGTTATACCTTGAAGCAGGATCGTTTGACATACCTTAATGCGGCTATCAGTAGTGTGGCAACAACTATGACTGTTGGTTCTTCATCAAACCTTGCTAAAGGAACTATTGAGATAGATGATGAATTAATCTGGATTGATAACTTTAATTCTACATCTAATACTTTAAACGTAGCACCAGGATTCGGTAGAGGGTATCAAGCATCTACACCTACATCACACGCTCAATATGCTCAAGTAACTTTATCTCCATCATTTCCTAGAATCTCTATTAAGAAGGCTATCAACGATACTATCAATAGTCTTTACCCTAAACTATGGGCAGTAGATTCATTTACCTTTACATTTAATGCAAGCCAAACTACTTACGCACTACCTGATGATTTAGAACAAATCCTGTTTGTATCTTGGCAGACAACTGGTTCATCTAAAGAGTGGCTACCAGTTAATCGCTGGCGAGCAGATGGTATGGCTAACTTAGCAACCTTTAACTCTACTAACACAATTAATATTTATGAGAACATACAACCTGGTAGAACAGTACAGGTTTATTACACAACCACTCCAGATACTTTAGATAACAACTCAGATGATTTTGCTGATGTAACTGGTCTTCCTGAATCAAGTCAAGATGTAGTAACACTAGGTGCAGCCTATAAGTTATTATCCTTCATAGACTCAGGAAGAATAAGTCTTACTTCAGCAGAGTCAGATCTTGCAGACTCTAAGATCCCTTCAGGAGCTGGAGCAAATAACTCTCGTTATATCTACGCTTTGTATCAACAAAGACTTAACGAAGAGGCTTTGAAACTGCAAGACAAATTCCCGATTCGTTTACATTACACAAAGTAAGGAAATAAATGACCCGTCAATATTCATCCATCAGCGTTGAATCAAATCTATCTGCTGCTATATCTAATAGCCAGACAACTCTAACAGTATCATCAGGTACGGGTTCAGCACTACTTGGTGGTTGCAGCCTTCCTGCTGGTAACGTAAATCAATTTACATTAGCTATTGATCCAGATACTAACAACGAAGAGATTGTCTTTGCTACCGGTATCGCATCAGATACATTTACTATTAGTAGAGGTGAGGCTGGTTCATCTGCCGTTTCACACTCTGCTGGTGCAACAGTTCGTCACGTTCTAACATCAGATGATCTAGATTACTTCAGAGACGGAGTTGAATCAGGTGGTGGTAGCGGAGGCTCCATACCAGATTTAATGATGTTAATGGGTGGCTGACAAAAAACCAAACACTAAGGAGAAAAATAAATGCCAACAAACTACAAGGTGCTTGGTCAAAGCAACCCAAGCGCAACGACAGCAACAACACTATATACAGTACCAGCAGTTACACAGGCTGTGGTATCTACAATTACAGTATGTAATCAAGCAGCTACTGCTGCAACATACCGCATTGCAATTAGAGTAGGTGGAGCAGCATTATCCAATACTCAATATATTGCTTATGATGTATCTCTACCAGCAAATGCTACAGATACTCTTACACTAGGTATAACACTAAACGCAGCAGATGTAGTAACTATTTACGCATCAACTGCAACAATGTCCTTCGCAGCTTTCGGAAGTGAGTTATCTTAATATGACAACAGGAAGATTGCCTTCGGTAGAAGGTGGAATACAACCTACAGTAGTAGATGCTAAAGGTGATCTACTTGTAGCAACTGCTGCAGATACGGTAAGTCGTATCGCCGTTGGTGCTAACGACACAGTCCTCACAGCAGATTCAAGTACTGCCACAGGAGTTAAGTGGGCTACACCTGCGGCTGCATCACCTGCAAGTGGTTCAGCAGTTGTAACAACAACTCAAACAACAACATCATCAACTTATACTGATTTAACAACAAGTGGGCCAGCAGTTACATTAACAACAGGAACAAAAGCATTAGTTATTGTAACTTGTTTAATTTTTCAAAGTCAAAATGAAAAACAAGGTTATGCTGGATATGCAGTAAGTGGGGCAACAACTATTGCTGCAACCGATGATACAGCATTATTCTCCCAAACAGATAGTACAACCTATCCACAACAAAGAGCAAGTGCTGCTTCGCGTTTAACTACTTTAAATGCTGGTTCAAATACTTTTACTATGAAATATAGAACAAATGATACAACTGCTGGATATTTTTCAAAACGCGAAATTATAGTTATAGATTTGGGGTCATAATATGATAACTACAAATAAAGAAATTAACATAGTGCAATTAGACAAAGAACTTGGCAGTCAAGGTTTATGCGCTGATTTTAATGATCCTGCTAATAAAATTATCAAACCTGCCGATAACTCAACAATAACCGAAGCACAATTAGAGGCTGCAATTGCAGCACATATTGCTGGTCCTACCGAGGCTGAAGTTATACGCCTTAATAGGGAACAAGGATTGGCTAAACTTAAAGAACTTGGTTTTACAGATGCACAAATATCCGCACTCCTAGGAGGTAACTAACTAATGGCAACTGGAAGAATAGGCGTAACACCAACCCTTGGGGTTCGCTGGTCTAAAGCACCAGCAGGTGGTACCACATCCCTGAGCGGGTTAGATGATAACTCCGTATCACTGGTTTATTCAGTTGGATATGAGCAGGTATACCGTAACGGTGTATTGCTATCTCGTACCAATGACTACACCGCAACAACTGGCAACTCAATTACTTTAATTGATGCCACCATAACCGGTGACATTATTGAGGTATTTGCTAATGAGCTAGTACCACTAACTGATGCTATTAGTAAGGGACAGTTCACCGCTAAGGGTGCATTACTCTCAGCTACTGCTGCTTCTACACCAGGAGTATTAACTGTTGGATCTAATGATCAGGTTCTTACTGCTGATAGCACTACTAGTACTGGATTGAAGTGGGCAACCCCTGCTGCTGGTGGTATGACTTTAATATCTGAACAAACTGCATCAGCCAATTCAAGTTTATCTTTCACAAGTATTGCAGGAACTTACAAGCAATTGTTATTGGTATGGTCTGGAATATATCATTCAGGCAGCGGAAGTGTATTTAGTTTGAGATTTAATAATGATTCAACTGCTAATGCTTACAAGATTAACGCATTAGCAGGAACTGGACTAACTGTAATTACTAGTTCCTCAACTGAGTCAAGTTACATTGAGGCTTATGGCACAAATCATTCTCCTACACCTTTTGGAGTTGGAGTGAATAACAGCACATCAGTTCTTTATACTCAGGCGCAAGGATGGTTACAAATTGATAATTACGCCTCAACTACAAAATACAAAACTTTTCACACAGATTTTCATTATTACAAAAATCCCGCAACTGCGGGTTATACAAATGTGCAATTAATGGGTCAATGGGAAAATACATCCGCAATAACCTCGTTAGATATTGTGCGAATTTCAGGAAGTGACACAATTACAAATTCAACAAATACCTCAATCAGATTATATGGAGTATCATAATGACAAAACTTATAGTTAATTGTGAGACAAACGAAATAGTGGAGCGTGAGTTAAATGCTGAAGAAATAGCACAACAAGAAATTGATGAGGCTAATATAGTAGCAGCAAAAGCAATAGCAGATGCCGAAGCCGAAGCAAAGGCAGCACAACGCCAAGCACTCTTAAGCCGTCTCGGCATCACAGAAGAAGAAGCAAGAATCCTACTAGGAGGTAACTAATGCCAATAACTAAAGCAACTGCATCATCTATAGCACCAGCAGCCAAGGGAGACCTGGTTGTAGGTAGTGCTACTAATGATGCTGCCGTTCTCGGCGTTGGTAGCAACGACCAAGTATTAACTGCTGACTCTTCTACCGCTACTGGTCTTAAGTGGGCTACTGCTTCCAGTGGCGGAATGACTTTGTTAAATTCTGGTGGTACAACTCTTTCTGGTTCATCAGTAACAATATCCTCAATTGCTGGAACTTACAAAAATTTACTAATTATGATAAGAAGCCCAAAACCTAGTAGTGCTGGTTCAACTCGTTTGAGATTTAATAGCGATACAGGTTCAAATTACAATTATGTTAATGCCAATGTTGGTGAAGGTTTGGCTACTAGTTTTGATGCGGCACAGATTTCTTGGTATCAAGTAGATACTGGAACTGCAACTGGTTTAATAACTGCAATAATTTATGATTACGCAAACAGCAGTACTAGAAAAGTCATTGATACGGCAAGTATAGAAAATTCTCAAGTTAGTGCTACTACTTTTAATTTAGCAAGAAATCAGGCATATTGGAATAATAACGATGCAATTACATCGGTAACAGTCTTGCCATCAGCAGGAAGTTGGACATCAGGCACATTATTTATTTACGGAGTATCATAAAATGACAAAACCACAAATTAAAATATATGATTGCATAACTGGCGAAGAAATTGTTAGAGATGCCACAGATGCTGAGATAGCACAGATAGAATTAGATGCTGCTAATGAAGCAAAAAGAAAAGCCGAAGCCGAAGCGAAGGCGCAAGCCAAAGCAGCAGCCGAAGGCAAGTTAGCCGCACTTGGTCTAACTACTGATGACCTTCGGGCTTTAGGTTTATAGCACAATCTTGGGGGATTGTTCCCTCTAGTAAGTTCCTCCTGGGCACCGAGGTTAAAAGGCCCATCTTTTTATTAATTAACGAAGGAGAATAATGCCATACGGAAGTGACATCACCGAGGCTATACCGGTACCCTTATCTAATCCTTCAGGTGCTACATCATATGCTTTAACTGGTGTTGCCTACGATATGGCTATAGCTGGACTACCATTCTTTGTTAATGCCTCCGATGATAATCCTTATCGTAGAGTAACAGCGCAGTATCGTAAGCAACAGATTGACCAGACTAGAGAAGCTGGTGAGCAGACTCTTACTGGTTGGTGGCTAAGAAGTCAGTCATCATTTCATCAAGGACAAGGTATTAACTTCTTTGAACCTATCCAAGAGGAATCATTACGATTCCAGTACACCGAATCTAAAGGTTGTAACATCTGGACTAGAGGACAGGTAACATTACTTAACTCAG
>Ga0315907_10009146_pt1 | contig 10067 bp, 10 predicted proteins | sample LakEriMetagenome_3_FD_203525 | JGI IMG/M metagenome (GOLD analysis project Ga0315907, IMG submission 203525) | Freshwater fungal communities from buoy surface, Lake Erie, Ohio, United States - Buoy 12 MA123 | ecosystem: Environmental > Aquatic > Freshwater > Lake > Lake biofilm | place: USA...
GACGGAGGTCCCATGCGGACCCTTCTTCTCGGCGCGGCGCTTCTGGCGCTCGCCACCCCCGCCGCCGCCCACGTCACCCTCGACACGCGCGAGGCGCCGGCCGGCACGACGCTGCGGGCCACCTTCCGCGTTCCCCACGGCTGCGACGGCGCGGCCATGATCCGGATGCGCGTGCGCATCCCCGACGGCGTCACGTCCGTCCGCCCCATGCCCAAGGCGGGATGGGAGCTGTCGACCGTCAAGGGCCCGCTTCCCGTGCCCGTGTCCGACGGCCACGGCGGCACCATTACCGAGGGTGTGCGCGAGGTCGTCTGGAGCGGCGGACGCCTCCTCGACGAGCACTACGACGAGTTCGTCATGCGCTTGGCCCTGCCCGACCGGCCGGGCGCGACGCTCGCGTTCCCGGTGGTACAGGAGTGCGAGGGCGGCAAGGTCGCGCGCTGGATCGAGACGCCGGCGGCCGGCCAGTCGGTCGGCGACCTGCGCGAGCCGGCGCCGCTTCTGCGCCTCGTCGCCCGGCCGTGACCGGTCGCGCGGTGCGCGCCGTCCTGCGCGCCGCGGTCCTGGCCGCCCTTCTGGTCGTCGCCCTGCTCGCCCTGCCCGGGCGGGCGGAGGGGCACGCCGTCCTCCTGGCCACCCAGCCGGGGGACGGCGCCGCCCACGCCACGGGATCGCCGCCCCCGGCCGTCGAACTCCGCTTCGGCGAGCCGGTGGCGATCCTGCGGCTCGTCCTCGTCGGACCCGCGGGGCGGACCGACCTGCGGCCCGTGGCGACCGTCGACGGCGGCACCGTCCGCGCGCCCCTGCCGCCGGGCCTCGGCCCCGGGGCCTACGGGATCGACTGGCGGGTGCGGTCGGCCGACGCACACCCGATAGCCGGCGTCGTCGCCTTCACCGTCGGGGCGGCGACGGCGGCGGCGGCCACCGGTCCGGCGCCCGCGGCCGACATCGCCGGCCAGCTCGCCGGGCTCGTCCGGGCCGCGGCCCTGCTGCTTCTTCTGGGATCGGCGGGTGGCGTCGTCTTCGACCGCCTGGTCGCCCCCATCCTCGCGCCCGGGGGCGGACGGGCGGCTGCGGTCGCAGGCGGCCTCCTCGCGCTCGGCGCGCTCGGTCTCAAGGGCGCGAGCCTCCTGGGCGAGCCGCCGTCCGCGATCCTCGGCGCCGATGTCTGGACCGTCGCGGCGGCCAGCACTGCCGGGCGCAGCGCCGCGGCGCTCCTGCTGGCGGCGGCGCTCCTGGCCACGTCCCGGCGCGGCCTGCGTCTCCTCGGCGCCGGCGCCGCGGTGCTCGCCCTGCCGCTGACGGGGCACGCGGCGACCGATCCGCCGTCGGTGGTCGCCCTTCTGCTGCACGGGACGGCCGCCGCGGTCTGGATCGGGGGCCTCGGCCCCCTCGCCGCGATCCTCGCGCGCGACCCGCCGAGGCGGGCGGCCGCTGCGGTGCGCCGCTTCTCGGGCATCGCGCTTCCGGCCGTGCTGCTCCTCGTCGGCGCCGGGTTCGTCCTCGCCATGCGGCAGATCGGGTCCGTCGACGCGATCGGCCGCGATCCCTACGCGACCGTGCTGGCGGCCAAGGCGGCCCTCGTGCTGGGCCTCCTCGGCATCGCACTCGACAACCGCCTGCGCCGCACACCCGCCCTCGACCGCGACCGGCCGGGGGCGGCACGCGGACTTCGGCGGGCGATCGGGGCGGAGGCCATCCTGATGGCCGGCGTCCTGGCGCTGACGGGCGTCCTCGCCACCCTGCCGCCGCCGCGGGTCGCCGGGGGGCACGCGCTCCACGGCGCCCCGCCGCCGAGCGGACGGAGCGTGGCGGTGCCCTTCGACGGGGGCCTCCTGCTCCTGGAGGCGACGCCCGCCGTCGCCGGGGCGAACGCGGTGACGGTGCGGGTGCTGGACCGGGGCGGGGCGCCGCGCGCACTGCCGGGCGTCCGCCTCGCCCTCGCCCCCGCGGACGGGTCGACGGGGGAGGCGACGCGGGATCTGGCACCCGCCGAGGGGGCGTGGACCGGCCGGGTGGTTCTGCCGGCGGCCGGCCGGTGGACCGTGCGGATCGAGGTGCTGGTCGACGACTTCACGCGCCTGTCGACCGGCACCGTCCTCGACCTCAGGTGACCTTGACGCCCATCCGCCGCATGATCACCCACTGCTGGAGGATCGAAAGCGCGTTGTTCCAGGCCCAGTAGATCACGAGGCCGACCGGGAACGCCGCCAGCATGAAGGTGAAGATGAACGGCAGGGCCAGGAACACCTTGGCCTGGATCGGATCGGGCGGCTGCGGGTTCAGCTTCTGCTGGAGATACATCGTGATGCCCATGATGATCGGCCACACGCCGACGTGGGCGAACAGATAGGGGGCCTCGAACGGCAGGACGCCGAAGAGGTTGATGAAGCTCGTCGGCTCTGGCGCCGAAAGATCCTGGATCCAGCCGAAGAACGGCGCGTGCCGCATCTCGATGGTGACGAACAGGACCTTGTAGAGCGCGAAGAACACCGGGATCTGGATGATGATCGGCAGGCAGCCAGAGACGGGGTTCACCTTCTCCGCCTTGTAGAGCGCCATCATCTCCTGCTGGAGCCGCTGGCGGTCGTCCTTGTAGCGCTCCTGAAGGAGCTGCATTTTGGGCTGCAGCGCCTTCATCTTCGACATGGCGTGATAGGACTTGTTCGCCAGCGGGAAGAACACGGCCTTCACCAGAACGGTGAAGACCAGGATCGCCACGCCGAAGTTGCCGAACAGGTGGCCGAGCCACGTCAGCGCGACCGAGAACGGGCGCGTGAGGAACCAGAACCAGCCGAAGTCGATGGACAGATCGAACTGCGTGATGCCGAGGGCGGTCGCGTAATCGTCGAGGAGGCCCAGCTGCTTCGCCCCGGCGAAGATCCGCTGGAGGTTCTCGCCCGTCGCGTTCGGCGCGATCGTGACCGCGCCCCAAGTGAGGTCGACCTGATAGCGCTCGAGCGCCCCGGGCACGCCCGCCGCATGGCGGAACCGCCCGGTCACCCCGGCGTCCGGGGCCGCGGCGACGCTGACCAGCCAGTACTTGTCGGTGACGCCGATCCAGCCGCCGGTCGAGGTGAACTCGTTCGTCTTACCCTTGAGGTCGCTGTAGTGGAACTCGCGGAGGCGGCCATCGAAGACTCCGAGCGGTCCCTCGTGCAGGATGTAGAAGCCGAGCGTCTCCGGCGTCCCGTGCCGCGACACCAGGCCGTAGGGCACCAGGGTGATCGGCCGGTCGGTGCCGTTCACGACCCGCTGGGTGATCGTGAACATGTAGTTCTCGTCGATCGAGAGCACGCGCTCGAACCGCACGCCCGCGCCGTTGTCCCACGTCATGGTGACCGGGCGGGCGGGGGTGAGCACCGCATTCTCGGGCACGGTCCAGACGGTGTCGGCGTCGGGGACCGCGACGGTCGTCCCCGGCGCCGGCACCCAGCCCGCCTCGGCGTAGTAGGGATTGTGCGAGCCCATCGGCGACAGGAGCGCGACCTCAGGGCTGCGCGGGTCCGGCGTCACGTGATAGGCGGCGAGGGTCAGGTCGTCGATCCGGCCACCGGTCGCGGAGAACGACCCGTGCAGGCGCGGGGTGTCGATGCGCACCCGCCGGCCCTCGGCGATCACCTCGGCCCGGTCGCGGGGTCCGGTCGGCCCGGCGGCCGGGGCCTGGACACCCGGCGCGGCGGCGGACGGCGTGACGGCGGCCGTCTCCTCCGCGCGCTGGGACTGGAGCCCCTGCTGGCGTGGCCCCTCGTAGAAGACCTGGAAGCCGAGGATGATCAGGATCGACAGGGCGATCGCGAGGATCAGGTTCTTCTGGTCGCTCATGGCTGGTGACCGGTCCTGCCGTTCGATGTCGTGACGATGGATGCGGGAAGCGTGGCCGTCGGGCCCGATGTGGGGTTGCGCGGGCGCGGTCGCTATAGCGGCGAACGTCGGGACGTGGCGCCCGGCGGATGGTCGCACGCGCAACCAGGGCCGTGCCGCGGCGGGACCGGATCCCACCCCATGCCGCCCCACGGATTGCAGCGCAGGATGCGCCAGCCGGCCATGACACCGCCGCGCAGGGCCCCGTGCGTCGCGACCGCGTCGAGCGCGTAGCGCGAGCACGACGGCTCGAACCGGCAGTTGGCCCCGAGGATGGGCGACAGGGTCCAGCGGTAGACATGCACCAGACCGCGCAGCAGATGGGCGAGCGGGCTCACGGCGGACCGTCCGGTCCGGGGCCCGCGTCGGTCCAGAGGCCCAGGCGGCGCAAGCAGTCGGCGAGGTCGGCGGTCAGGTCGGCCCAGGGACGTTCGACCGTCTCCGGCCGCGCGACGAGCACGAGATCGTGGCCCGGCGGCACGTGCGGCACCGCCACGGCCAAGGCGGCCGCGCGCATACGCCGCCTGGCGCGGTTGCGCTTCACCGCGTTGCCGACCTTCTTCGAGGCGGTGTAGCCGATTCGGAGCGCGGGTTCGCCCTCGGCGGGAGATTGGCGCGAATCGTGTCGCCGGGCCTGAACGAGCAGGCCCGGGGCGACCTTCTTGCGATGGGTTCCGGCGACCGCCAGGAACTCGGCCCGGCGCTTCAGGCGGCCCACACGCGTGCGGGTGCGGCCGCGCGACACGTCAGGCGCAGAGACGCTTGCGCCCCTTGGCCCGCCGCCGCGCCAGCACCTTGCGACCGCTCGGGGTCTCCATGCGGCTGCGGAAGCCGTGACGGCGCTTCCGGATGAGCTTGGACGGCTGGTAGGTGCGCTTCACGGGAGGGACTCCAGGACGAACGACTGCACTTCGAAAGAGAGCCGCGGCTTATAGACGTCGGGGACCGCCGGAGTCAACCGTCCGTCGACCGTCGGTCAGCGGGACGGGGCGGCGGCAGGGGACGGGGCCGTCGGTGGCGCGTTCGCCGGGGCCCGCTGCGCCGCGGCGGGGCGCGCCGGGGCCGCGGGCGGTGACGGCGGGGCGAGTGCGTTGCCGGGGGCCACGAGGACGATGCCCGGGACGTTCGGATCGATGTTCGGGCGCAACTGGTCGCCCAGGCCGGCCGCCTTGAGCGCATCGACCAGGGTGTCGATCTCCGTCACGCCGGTCCGGCCGGTCACCGCGGTCCGCTCGGTCATCGGCGGCCCGTTGGGCGACGGGTTGAGGACGTTGCGCGGCGCGTCCGGCGGCATGGGGACGTCGGAGGTGGGCGCACCCGGTCGCGGGGCCAGGACCTGCTGCGGAGGATCGCGCCGCTCGCCCGGCGCACCCGAGGCGGGGTCGCGCGTCGCCAGGTTGGTCCCCGGATCGAGCCCGCCCGCAGGGCGGAAGGACACGTCCTCGGGCGGGATCACCTTGGGGAACGGGATGTCCGGCGAAGGGGGGCCACGCACACCTTCGAGGTCGATGGTGCACTGGCCGCCATAGAGGACATGGCAGATCTCCGGCGAGGAGACACGCGGGCCGCCGCCCGCGGGCGTCGTCACCCGCCACGCGACCCCCTCCGGCGTCTGTGCCGGCGCGGGGAACGGGAGACCGGCGGCGAGCGCAAGGCCGACGACGGAGAGGAGCGGAGCGACGCGCATGCCACGCAAGATAGGCGAACGGCGCCGCGCGCACAATCCTCGCGGCTCGCCGGGACTCAGCTCTCGAAGCCGAGTTCGACCGCCCGCATCGCCGCCTGGGTGCGGTTGCGCGCGCCCAGCTTCCGGAAGACGCCGCGGACATGCATCTTCACCGTCACCTCCTCGAGTTCCAGGGCGCGGGCGATCTCCTTGTTGGAGCTGCCCTTGAGGAGGAACTCGAGGATCTGGCGCTCGCGCTTGGTCAGTGGCGGCCCCCCCTCGGCCCGGACGGCCGGCTGCTCGGCCGTCATGGCGTGGACCGAGGCCGGAAGGAACGTCTCGCCGCCCAGCATCAGGTGGATGGCGCCGACCAGGGCACCGCCATTCAGCGTCTTGGGGATGAAACCCGCCGCACCCTTGGCGACCGCGGCGTTCACGTCCTGCGGCCGCGCGTTGCCGGACATGATGGCCACGGGCAGACCCGGCCGCTTGGCCTTGATCTTTTCGATTCCGTCGATCCCGCTGGTGCCCGGCATCAGCAGGTCGAGGATCACGATGTCCGGCGGCTCCCCCCCGTCGAGGGCCACGAGCGCCTCGTCCACCGACCCGACGGTCGACACGATCGCACCGGGCTCGACCCGTTCGATGTGCGACTTGAGCGCGTCGCGGACGAGAACATGATCGTCGGCGATGAGGAGGCGCATACCGTGGAGACCCTCGCTGCGGCGGACGGCGAATGCCGACCGGGAAAATGGGGTGACGCTAGATTACCGTCCCTTGTCAACAGCGCCAATGGAATAGATACACAGGATAACTCCCGGGTGCGCGGTGTGCGCCCATTTCCCTTCCTCGGTGGCGTCCCGCATGCAGAACGACCCGTTCGACGCGCTGCGACGCGGCGACCTCGCCGCGGCCGAGGCGGGACTCCGGCGCGCGCTCGCCGCCGATCCACGCAATCCCGACCTCGTCAACGCGCTCGGCATGGTGCTCTACCGGCGCGGACGGGTCGATGAGGCGGCGCGGCTCGTCCGGCGGGCGACGCAGCTCCGCCCCGACGACGCGGGCCTGCGGGTCAATCTGGCGCTCGTCTGCCTGTCGGCGGGGCGGATCGAGGACGCGCTGGCCGCCGCCCGGGCCGCGGTCGCGCGGGCGCCGACGCTGGCCCCGGCGCAGTCGATGCTCGGCCGCGCGCTGGCGGCGGCGGGCGACGCCGCCGGCGCCCTCGCGGCGCAGGAGGTCGCCGTCGCCGCCGATCCCGCCTTCCTGCCGGCCCGGATGGAGGCCGCCGGCCTCGCCGAGGCGAGCGGCGACCTCGACGCCGCGCGCACCCACACGGAGGCGGCGGCCCGCATCGCGCCGCGGGACGGGCGGATCCTGGCGGCGCTGGCCCGGCTGGAGGCGCTGGGCGGGCGCGCGGACGCGGCGACGGCGACGGCGCGACGCGCGATCGCCGCCACCCCCGGCCATCCCGACGGGCACGCCGCCCTCGGCCTCGCCCTGATGGAGAGCGGACGGCCGGCCGACGCCGTGGCCCCCCTCGAACGGGCTGCCGCCCTCGCCCCCGGCGACCGCGACGTCGCCCGCGACCTGGGGGCCGCGCGCATGCTGGCGGGCGACCTCGACGGCGCCGAGGCGATCTTCCGCGCCCTCCTCGCCGACGGACCGGGGGACGCCGACGCGCGCAACAACCTCGGCGCCGTCCTGCGCGCCGCCGGGCGGGGACCGGAGGCGGCGGCGGCGTTCCGCGCGGCCCTCGACGCGGATCCCGGGCATCCGCGGGCCGGCGTCAGTCTCGCGGGCGTCCTGACCGACCTGGGCGAGGCCGACGCGGCCCGCGCCGCGCTGGAGGGCGTGCTCGCCCGGCGTCCGGGCGACCCGACCGCGACCCACATGCTGGCCGCCCTCGGGGCCGCCACCGCGCCCGCGCGGGCGCCCGACGCCTACGTCCGCGGCCTGTTCGACCGGTTCGCCGCGACGTTCGAGACGACGCTGGACGGCCTCGACTACCGCGCCCCGGCCCTGATCGCCGCGGCGCTGGACGCATCGCCGGGAGCGGAGGGGGAGCGGCTCGCGATCCTCGACGCGGGCTGCGGGACGGGGCTCTGCGCACCCTTCCTGCGGCCACGGGCGGCGCGGCTCGACGGCGTGGACCTCTCGCCCGGCATGCTGGCGCAGGCCCGGGCGCGCGGACTGTACGACGACCTCGCGGAGGCCGAACTCACCGCCTTCCTCGCGGCCCGGCCCGGCGGCTGGGACCTGATCGTGGCCGCCGACGTGCTGTGCTACTTCGGCGACCTCACGGCGGTGCTCGCGGCCGTGGCGGGCGCGCTCAGGCCCGGCGGACGCATCGCCTTCACGGTCGAGGCGGCGGCGACGGGCCACGCGCTGGGGCGCGGCGGCCGCTACGCCCACGGGGCCGACCACGTCGCGGCGGCGGCCGGCGCGGCCGGCCTCGCGGTCGCGACGCTGGAGGACGCGGTGCTGCGGCGCGAGGCGGGCGCCGACGTTCCCGGCCGGCTCGTCGTGGCGCGACGGCCCGGCTGACCCCATCTGGGCGGACGCGGTCCCCACGATCCGCCAGCATACGATCCGCCCGCCCGACGCCCCCTCAGGAACACCGGCACACCCCATGGCAGCCCCCGTCCTCGCGCTGCGGGACGCCCGCCTCGGCTTCGGCGGGCGCGACCTTTTCGCCGGCGTCGATCTCGCGGTCGGCAAGGGCGACCGCATCTGTCTGCTCGGCCGCAACGGCTCGGGCAAGTCGACCCTGATGAAGGTGCTGGCCGGCGTGGTCGCGCCCGACGGGGGCGAGCGGTTCGTGCAGCCGGGGACGCGCGTCGCCCGGCTGGAGCAGGAACCCGACCTGTCGGGCCACGCGACCGTCGCCGACTGGGTGACCGCGGGCCTGCCGCCGGGCGAGGGCGCGCACGCGGTGGACGCGGTGCTCGACCGGCTCTCGCTCGACGGCGGCCGGTCGCCGGCCGGCATGTCGGGCGGCGAGCAGCGCCGCGCCGCGCTGGCCCGCGCGCTGGTCGGCGCGCCGGACGTGCTGCTGCTGGACGAGCCGACCAACCACCTCGACCTGCCGACGATCGGCTGGCTCGAGGACACGCTCGACGCCTTCCGCGGCGCGCTGGTGCTGATCAGCCACGACCGGCGGTTCCTGACGCGGCTCGGCCGGCGGATCGCATGGCTCGACCGCGGGCTTCTGCGCACGACCGACCGGCCCTTCGCCGACTTCGACGCCTGGCAGGAGGAGGTCTTCGCGGCCGAGGCGGTGGCGGCACAGAAGCTGGATCGCAAGATCCAGGAGGAGACGAAGTGGCTGCGCGAGGGCATCTCCGCCCGGCGCACCCGCAACATGGGCCGCGTCCGCGCGCTCTTCGCGCTGCGGGAGGACCGGGCGGAGCGCGTGCGCGGCGACCGCCGGGTCGACATGCAGGTGGCCGAGGCCGGCGGCGGCGGGCGCATGGTGATCGAGGCGGAGGGGATCGCGAAGGCGTGGGGGCCGCGCACCGTGGTCGGCGGCTTCACCACCCGGATCCTGCGCGGCGACCGCATCGGCGTGATCGGGCCGAACGGTGCCGGCAAGACGACGTTGCTGAAGATGCTGACGGGTGAACTGCCGCCCGACAGCGGCTCGGTCCGCCTCGGGACCGGCCTCGCGGTCGCGGTGTTCGACCAGCGCCGGGCCCAGCTCGACCCCGAGGCGAGCCTGCGCCGCACGCTCTGCCCCGACGGCGGGGACAACGTGATGGTGGGCGGCAGGTCCCGGCACGTGGCGGGCTATCTCAAGGACTTCCTGTTCGACACGCGCCAGCTCGACCAGCCGGTGAAGTCGCTCTCCGGCGGGGAGCGGAACCGGCTCCTTCTGGCCCGCCTGTTCGCCCGGCCCTCGAACCTCATGGTGCTGGACGAGCCGACGAACGACCTCGACATGGACACGCTCGACCTGCTGGAGGAGGTGCTGGCGGACTACGATGGGACCCTCCTGATGGTCAGCCACGACCGCGATTTCCTCGACCGGCTGGTGACGTCGGTCATCGCGGTGGAGGGCGACGGGACGGTGGAGGAGGTGGCCGGCGGCTGGAGCGACTATGCCCGCTGGCGCGCGGCGCGCGCGGCCGAACCCGCCCCGGGCCGGGCGGTGGGGCGACAGGCCCCGACGATACCTGCGCCGGCGAAGGCGCGGACCAAGCTCAGCTACAAGGACGCCCGGGAACTGGAGCAGCTTCCCGCGCGCATCGACGCGCTGACGGCGGAGATCGCGACGCTGCAGGCCGCACTCGCCGACCCCGCGCTCTACGCCCGCGACCCGGCCGGCTTCAGGGCGCGGTCAAGCGCGCTGGAAACGGCGCAGGCGTCGCTCGCCGCGTCGGAGGACCGCTGGCTGGAACTGGAGGCGCTGAAGGAGACGTTCGACGTCTAGCCCGGATCATGCACCAGCGGCCTGAAGTTCCCGCTTCGGCGTGGTGATTGTTCTCCGTTGGGTTGTGAGGACGCGGTTCGCCCTTCCGCCGCGTCGCGGGTTTCCAGA
>Ga0315907_10009148_pt1 | contig 10066 bp, 6 predicted proteins | sample LakEriMetagenome_3_FD_203525 | JGI IMG/M metagenome (GOLD analysis project Ga0315907, IMG submission 203525) | Freshwater fungal communities from buoy surface, Lake Erie, Ohio, United States - Buoy 12 MA123 | ecosystem: Environmental > Aquatic > Freshwater > Lake > Lake biofilm | place: USA...
GGCTTCTATCAATTCTTTTTGAGCTGTAAGCAGCTCAGGAGAATACAGGGTGGCAATTTTTTGCCCCTGATTCACTTTTTCTCCGGTAAAAGTGATAAACAATTTTTCAATTCTTCCTGGAAACTTGGCCGTTAGTGAAGCACTTTGTCTTTCGTCGGCTTGCAACTTTCCATTCAGAATTAATTCTTTCCCAGTAGAGGCTCCTCCCAAAACGGTAGTTTGCACCTGTGCCAAGGCTAAGGCTTCCGGGGTCATTTTTAGAACCAGAGGATTTTCTCCAGATGCACTCCCTTGTGTGGAAGGAATCAAATCCATACCGCAGATGGGACAATCTCCCGGTTCTGATAAACTTATCTGAGGATGCATGGAACAGGTCCAAAGACTTCCCTCCAGTGACTCATGGCTGTGTTCTTCACTGGATTCAGTTCCGGATGGCTTGAGGATCCATCCGAATAATACTCCTAGTCCTAAGACTGTAAGGAGAACGATAACTTTATTTTCAAGTAATTTTTTCATAGGAAATAAAAGTTAATTGGAAAGGAAAGGAGAAGGGGCTAAAGCTTCCAATCTTGCGATGCTTAGCTGTTGTTGGTATTGAGCAAAGAGTTGCTTTTTTTGATATTCAACTAGGATTTGTTGGGTTTGCAGTACTTCGCTGAGAGAACTATTTCCTGCACTAAAGGAGGCCTCCATGAGCTCAATTTGTTGTTTTACCAAAGCAATCTGCTCTTGGTAAAGCAGGAGGTTTCGTTCATTCTCTTCCCAGTTTTGAAATACAGTCAACCAAGCTTTTGCCAATTGAATTTCTGTTTGTTCTTGATCTAATTTTGCTGCTTCCCTGTTAAGGGCTACTTCATTTATTTTTGAAGTAATTTTTTTTCTATAGATCGGCAAGGAGAGGGTTGCCATGGGCATTACCATATCTTGTCCACCCATGGACATGCCATTATCTATTCTTGGAGAGAATGGAATGTAGTTAACTCCCAGACCAAGCATGGGTTTTCCCTCTAGACGGGCCATTTTTTCTTGTTGCTCTAAGGCCAATCGTTCTGCAGCAACCATTCCGATCATGGGGTTAAGCGTTCTGATCCTTTCTAGGTATTCTTTTTTTTCTACCTCCAAAATGGGGTTTTCCCAAGTAGTTGGAAGCGTCACTGAAGCATCCATTGGGCGAGAAAGGACTTGATTAAACTTCATTCTTGCCACTTCCTTGTTGGCGAGGAGTTGCTGAATAACTGCTTCCCACTCGTTGATCTGAAGACGAAGTTGAAGGACTGCCTGCATTCCTAAGGAGGGTGTAGACATGGTAGTTCCTGTCATAGGTCCTGATTTCATTGGATTAGGCGTACTGCTTGTCGCCATACCTTCCATTCCCTTAGAAGAAGTTTGAGATGTATTAGAGGGTAAATTTGAGGACCAGGAGGAATTGGGAAGAGACTGAGAATTTCCAGCCTGGAATTGGGTTAAGGCCAGGCTTTCGTATTGCCTGAGGTAATTTACCGTTTGTTCTGCAAGTTGCAATTCCCCTTGCAGCCACATCATCTCATACCAAGTCGATTTTACTTCGAGTAAAAGTTGATTTTTTTCTTCTTCGAACTGCAAATATTGGGCTTGGGCCATATGCTGACCTTCTTGTTGTTGAGCAGATAGCATTCCAAACCAAGGAAACATTTGCATCAACCTGAGGTCTGTTCTTTGATATCCCATAAATCGTTCCATGGGTTTCAAAAGGAGCCCTGCTTGGAATTCAGGATCTGGAAGACCTGGTTGCTTGGCTTTTTCCAAAGAAGCTTCGTAGCGTGAATAAGCTGCTTTTATCCCAGGATTCTGGATGCTTGCTTCTTGGAGGTAATCCTCCAAGGTTTGGGCAGGAAGCATCGTCACTGATCCTAGGGTGAAAAAAAGGAGCACTATTCCCTTGGCTAAGGTATCCTTTTTAATTTCTTGTAGCCTTTTCATAAGATTTATTAGGTGCATGGCTTGGATTAGTCTAAACATGGCTTTTAATAGTGTTACCTAGTCTTAGTTTGCGTTCTGCCCACCAACAGTATAAGGTGGGAACTATAAATACCGTAGTAATTTCTAGCATCATCCCACCCAAGGAAGGGATAGCCATAGGAATCATGACGTCTGATCCCCTTCCCGTCGAAGTGAAAATGGGAAGTAAGGCCAATAGGGTAGTAGCTGTAGTCATCATGCAGGGAAGTACTCTACGCTTTCCAGCTTCCAGGACAGCCTGTCTAATTTCGCTTACTGATTTGGGTTTTAGCTCTTCAAACCGTTGGTTTAAGTAAGTTGCTACGACTACTCCATCGTCTGTTGCAATACCAAAAAGAGCGATAAAACCTACCCAAACAGCTACGCTGAGGTTATACACTTTAAATTGAAACAAATCCCGAAGGTTGGTTCCTAAAATAGAAAAGTCCATAAACCCATCTAATCCCACGAGCCACAGCATGATAAATCCTCCGGAAAATGTCATGGCAATTCCCGTGAAGACAAATAGGGTGGTGGAAACGGCCCGGAATTGAAAGTAGAGTAATAAAAATATCAATACCAAGCAGATAGGAATAACTATGCTCAGCCTTTTTTCAGCTCGAACCTGGTTTTCATAAGTGCCTGAGAACTCAAAGCGTACGCCTGGAGGGACTTCCAATTCCCCTGAATCAATTTTGTCTTGTAGGTATTGTTTGGCATCTTCCACTACGGTTACCTCCGAAAATCCAGGCATTTTATCCAGCAGGACATACCCCACCAGGAAGCTATTTTCTCCTCGGATCATGTCTGGTCCAGGCCTATAGTTTACATTGACCACTTGCCCTAAAGGGATGTAATTTCCAACAGGAGTTGGAATTTGTAAACTTTCTAGTGCCTCAGGATCATCACGAAATTCTCTAGCATATCGAACTCGGATTGGAAATCGCTCTCTACCTTCTACGGTAGCACTTAATTTCATGCCCCCAATGGCTGCTTCTATAAATTCTTGTACATCACCCACATTCAACCCGTATCTCGAAATTTTTTCTCGATCGATTTCCAATTCCAAATAGGGTTTGCCAACAATTCTATCAGCAAAAACGGCCTCCTTTTTCACTGAAGGTACTTCTTTAAGGTACTTTTCAAGTTTTAGGCCAAAAGACTCTATAGTGGCAAGGTCTGGACCATACACTTTAATTCCCATGGGGGCTCTCATGCCCGTTTGAAGCATGACCAGGCGGGTTTCTATGGGTTGGAGTTTGGGTGAACTGGTAATCCCAGGGAGCTTGGAAACGGCTAGTATTTCTTGCCAAATATCATCTGGAGTTCGAATGTGGGACCTCCATTGGCGAAAATATTCACCCTCCTCGTCTTCCACCAACTCTCGGATATCTAAATCAGCAAGTTCCATGGTAGAGGGATCGAAAGTAGCCCCACTTTTCAAGAGGTATTTTCCTTCTTCTACAGCAAACCTTATTTTTTTACCTTGGCTATCGGTGATAAACTCTGATTTGTAAGTGATGGTATTTTCATACATGGTAATGGGGGCGGGATCAATGGCAGTTTCTGCTCTACCGGCTTTTCCCACGACCATATTTATTTCAGGGATGGAAGCTACCAACATGTCAAGTTTTTGGAGTACTTCTTTGTTTTCCTGGATCCCAGAGTGTGGTAAGCTACTGGGCATGAGTAGAAAAGACCCTTCATTTAAAGAAGGCATAAATTCTTTTCCTAATCCAGGAAAGGCGTGGCTCAATCCCGACCAAAGGGCATTCGTTCGGAGGTTTATTCCCAATTGATCAAACCCTTTGGGTACAAAGGAAAATATTCTTCCAAAGCCTAACCAAACTGTTAGTCCTAGAAAAATGATCACTAGGGGAAATAATAAAAAGGTCCTTTTATGTGCAAGACACCAGGTCAACAGCTTGGGATATACGCGTACAAATCCCGCAAATCCTGCTAATATTCCTCCTACCAATAAGGCAACTAGGATAAAATTGACAAAGGTGCTCACCGATACCCCCAAGGGCATCCATTGGGTAGTCAATAACCAGGTGACAAATAGGAGGGTAACCCCAATTTTCAGTTGGGAAGTATAAGGCTCCAATTTATCAGGGTAATAAGTTACAATTACCTGTACTAATCCGAAGGAAAACAAAAACCATCCTGCCCAGGACCAAATGGTAAAGGCAATAATGGGCCCTAGAATTAAAAAGGAGAGGTTGAGGTATCTGCCAACTTTTTGAGTAGGTTTTTTCCAACCCAATACCCAATAAGAAAATGCAGGCAGTAAAAATAGGGTAATCAGAACTGCAGATACCAAGGCAAAGGTTTTGGTGTAGGCCAGGGGCCCGAACAGTTTTCCCTCGGCCGCTTCAAGGGTAAATACGGGTAGGAAACTGATTATAGTAGTGCCTACAGCAGTAAGGATGGCTCCAGAAACCTCAGCACAAGCTTGATAAATAGTGGTAAGAAGATGTTGACCTTTTGGGGCAATTTCTTGATGCCTTAAAATGTTTTCATTTAAAATAATCCCTAAATCAACTAGGGTTCCTATGGCAATAGCTATACCCGAAAGTGCCATAATATTGGCATCTACTCCAAAGTACTTCATAAAAATAAAGCTCATTCCTACGGCTAGGGGGAGCAAAGAGGAGATCAATAAAGAAGCTCGAAGATTGGCAACCATTACAATAATCACCAAAATGGTGACCAGCATTTGCAAATTGATTGCTTCGTAAAGAGTACCTAAAGTTTCATAAATCAAATTGGATCTATCGTAAAAAGGAACTACCGTCAATTTAGAAATGCTTCCATCTGCCAAGGTTTTGGTGGGTAGTCCTGGATTTATTTTTTCTAGCTCAGCTTTTATGCCTTCAATGACTTTCAAAGGATTGTCCCCATACCGAGCAATGACCACTCCTCCAACGGCTTCTGCACCCCCTTTATCCAGAATACCAGACATGTTTCGAGGTTGTGGCCCTAAATTTACCTTAGCTACATCTTGGATTCTTACCGGGACATTCTCACTCACTTTGACTACCGCTTGATCCAAGTCTTCTAAATTTTCTATGTAGCCAAGTCCACGAATAAAATAATCGACCTTATTTATTTCTATGGAATTAGCAGAAACATCCTGGTTGGATTTACGGATAGCTTCCATCACGTCCATAAGGGTCACCCCATAGGCCTTTAATGCTCCTGGATCAACGTCTACTTGATATTCCTTTACATAACCACCTACTGAGGCTACTTCGGCAACACCCTCTACGGAGGTCAGGGCATATCGGATATAGTAATCTTGAATGGTTCTTAGTTCTTCGGGATTCCAACCTCCACTGGGATTTCCTTCTTCGTCTCTACCTTCTAGGGTATACCAATACACCTGTCCAAGTGCTGTAGCATCAGGACCTAATTTGGGTTGGACGCCATCTGGAAGTAGGCCAGCCGGTAAGGAATTAAGTTTTTCTAAGACCCTAGATCTGCTCCAATAAAATTCCACATCATCTTGAAAAATGATGTATATGCTTGAAAAACCAAAGGCAGAATTGGAGCGTACACTTTTAACTCCAGGTAAGCCCAACAAGGTGGTCGTGAGTGGATAGGTAATTTGGTCTTCCACATCCTCGGGAGACCTGCCCATCCATTCGGTAAAAACAATTTGTTGATTTTCCCCAATATCTGGTATGGCATCTACAGGTACAGGATCTCTGGGAAATCCACCCAAGTCCCAGGTAAAGGGAGCTGTAGAAATTCCCCATCCCAAAATGAGTAGAAGAAATAGGAGGGGTACGAGTTTATTTTCGAGAAAAAACTTTAGGATGCGATTGATCATAATTACAAGGATTAAATACGTTAAGAAATCCCAAGCTTATCGGTCTTGGAGAATCAAAAAGGCTTGGAAAAACCAAGCGTATCCTTGAAATTAAATCAAAAAGGTTTGGAAAAGGATTTGAAAATCCTGCAGAATAAGTGGGGGAGCCTCAAAACTAGGAAATACCTGTTTTAGAAAAGGTAAAAAGTTGAAATTGACTTGGAAAAAATAGATAACCAAGGAAATAGAATGGAAATCAATCTTAAAATCTAAGGATTTAAGCTGGAAATCGTCATCTACCTGTAAGTGTTGCGTGGTGTTTTCACAGCAAGATTTCGGATCCTCACTAGAATTTTCTCCAGTCTCCGAATGCTCCATCGCCATGTTCATTCCACAATCCAGGTGCTTTGCTCCGAAGCCGATAGAAGACTCCATTTCATGTCCCATACACCAATGCGTCGTCTTGGCCATTCCCATGGTGGAGAATAGCAAGATGCAGGAAAGAAGTATGGAAAAAAGCGATTTCACGATACAAACATACGATTTTTTTCAAAAAATGAAATATTTCATCTTTTTCTATTATTTGGAAGCATCTTCTTGAGCTAGGAAGCCTGCTTGGAGTACGACCCTTTGGATGGCTTCAGCAGTTAGGGTATCGGTTTCTACCGTGAGGGTCCGATTTGGATCCTTAAGATCTACGTGCCAAGCATGTATTCCTTCCTGCTGCTCCAGTTTGCTAGCCACTTTGGATAAGCAATTGGAACATTGAATAGTAGTTTTTAAGGTAATTTTTTTCATTTATAATTAATTGATAGATAATATTTTAAGATATTTTAATAAAAGTTAAAAATTAATTTTTCATGAGGATTAATAAACCACATTCATGATGTTATTCGTTCACATGATTTACGTCACCTAGCCAAGATTTGTTGTTTATAATCAAGAGATTTTCAATTTTATGCGTAAGCTATTGCTCACCACTGCAACAGAGCTCAAGGCCATGGCTGCGCTGGCGAGCATGGGGTTTAATAAATATCCAAACATAGGATACAAAACTCCTGCTGCAAGGGGTATCCCTAAGAGGTTGAAAGCAAATGCCCAAAATAAATTTTGCCGAATTCCTTTCACCGTACTTTTAGATAAGCGTAAAGCTTGAGGTATTTTGGTTAAATCTGAACTCATAAGAGTAATCTTGGCAATGTCTAAGGCTATGTCTGAACCTTTACCCATAGCCATACTCACATCCGCTTGAGCCAATGCCTCTGCATCATTGATTCCATCCCCTGCCATGGCTACTACCTGCCCTTTTTCCTGAAGCCTGCGAATAAAGTTATACTTATCTACTGGCATACATTCCGCTTGAAATTGGCTTATCTCCAATTGCTGCGCTATTGCTCTCGTTGGGGTCAATTGATCTCCAGAAAGAAGAAAAACTTCTATCCCCATCTTTTTCAAATCTGCTATCGCCTCTTTCGCTTTTTGTTTTACCTGATCTTCAATCCCAACCAGAGCTAGTACTTGCCTTTCATTACTCAGGCATATAATCGTTTGCGCCTTTTCTCCCCAATTTTTTGCAAATTCAGCACAGGTGTCAGTCCACGACACTCCTTGAGAAATGACCCATTTTTGACTTCCCAGAAAATAGGATTTTCCTGCAACTTTTCCTGTAATCCCAGATCCAGGAATATTCTCAAATTCTTCTACCTTTAAGAAGGGATCTTTTTTATGATCAAAATAAGATATAACCGCCTCAGCCAAAGGATGACTAGATTTTCTTTCCAAAGCGAGGAGCAAAGAAGAAGGGTGTGGAAATTGGGCTGAGTTGATTTCTGGATTTTCCCAGTAATTGCTAACCCTAGGTTTACCCTCGGTCAATGTTCCCGTTTTGTCTACCACCAGAGAAGTAACCCGGTATCCCAGTTCTAAACTTTCTGCATCTTGAATGAGAATTTGTTGTTCTGCAGCCTTTCCCATCCCCACCATCAAGGCAGTAGGTGTAGCCAAGCCTAGGGCACAGGGACAAGCAATAACCAAAACGGATACTGCGGATAACATCCCGTAAGACACTGCGTTTTCTCCTCCAAAAACCATCCAGCATCCAAAGGTCACTACAGAAGTTAGGATAACAAGGGGAACGAAAATGGCTGAAATTTTATCTACCAAACGCTGAACAGGTGCCTTACTATTTTGAGCTTGCTGTACCCTTTGAATAATCTGAGCGAGTAGGGTAGTGCTACCAACTTGTTGGGCAAGGATTTCAAGACTACCCTTCTGATTTATTGTCCCAGCAAATATTCGGGACTCGAGTACTTTTTCTACGGGCAAGTATTCTCCGCTGAGCATGCTCTCATCTACAAAGCTTGTTCCAAAGACTACTTGGCCATCCACTGGAATTTTTTCTCCAGGTTTTACCAGAATCCTATCTCCTATTTTTACTTCCTCTAGACTGATCTCTTCTACTCGATCAGGAAGAATTCGGCTAAAGGTTTTGGGTTGTAGACCTATTAATTTTTTTAAGGCCGTACCCGTTTTACTTTTGGCTCGTTCTTCTAACGTTTTTCCCAAGGAGACAAATACCAAAATCACCGAAGCTGATTCAAAATAGACATGGGAATGAAGTCCTTTAAGGTGCCAATACTCTGGAAAAAAGGTGTTGAAGCAAGAAAATGCAAAGGATATCAAGGTGCTAAGGGCCACCAAGGTATCCATGGTGGCTCTTCCATGTCTTGCTTGCTTTATTGCTCTGAGGTAGAAATGTCCACCAAAATAAAAAAGGATGGGAACGCAAAGAACCAGGCTTATCCATCGTCCAGGAACCCAATCCATAAAAAACATACCCAAAATAAAGACAGGTAGCGTCAGGATGGCAGCACCTTTGGTTTGCCTTTTAAGTTGTAAGTAGGTGTTTTCCTGAATTTCAGAGACGGCTTGATTTACTTCCTTCTGGTTTAAAATCAACCCATATCCCAGTTCTTGAAGTGCCTGGTTTAATCCTTCTTTCGTTATTCTCTCGTCCCAGACGATTTGTACGGTGGCTGTAGCAAAATTTACCTTGGCTTCTTGTACACCCAGGGTATGGGCAAGGATGGTTTCTACGCTAGATGCACAGGCGGCACAGCTCATCCCCGTCACGGGAAAAATTTTACGTTGAACACGGGTTGGTTCAGTAGGCATAGCGATGGAAAAGAGAGAGCTTTATACCATACAACAGTCTCAGCTCAATGAACTTACAACACGCAAGAATTAGGACTAGTTCACGAATTAAAATAGAATGCTCCTAATGCTAGGAGTGCAGCAGGGTAAGTGGGTCAAGGATTTATTTTCTGTCCCACTAGAGTTCTAATATGCGCTGTATGTCTTTTGCCAATCCAAAAAGGACGAGAACATCTCCCGATTGAATTTTTGTACTTCCGTTGACTACTCCTACCACCTTTTTAATAATTGATTTTTTACCCAACATGTTGGTTCGCTCAATTTCATGAATGATGGTAATCACGCTGACTTTATACTCTCGCCTCAGATTGGTTTCTTCCAAGGTCATGCCTACGTATCGCTCCGGGGTTTTTACTTCGATGACATTGTAATCGTCTGAGATGTCTAGGGAGTCCAGCACATTTTTCATTTGTAGCCTTTTCGCCATACGTTCGGCGGAATCTTCTTCTGGATGAACGATCTCTGACACTCCAATTGCCTTGATGACTGTTTCGTGCACGTCATTGATAGATCTACTTATCAAGCGGGTCACGTTGAGCTGTTTAAAAATGGCTGTTACCATGATGGAAGCCCCTACGTTCTCTCCAATAGTGATGATCACGGCATCACAATCCTTGTAGGGTAGGGTTTTGACAGTTTCCGCATCTGTGGCATCCATCAAGATGGCATGGGTGATTTTGTCTTTGATCTGCTCGATTTTAACCTCGCTAGAATCTACCCCGATGACTTCATGACCCAATTCGGTCAAACGGGCGGCTAAAAAGCCACCAAAATTACCCATACCTACAATAATGTATTTCATAGTAGCATTGTATTAAGAAACAAAGACCCCTTCCTGAGGAAATTTATAGCGCAGGGAGCGGGTTTTTCGGATGAAAGCAACCAATACGGTTAGGGTACCTACCCTTCCCAAAAACATAATTAAGCAAATGACCAACTTAGAGCCTGTGGCTAGTTTTGCTGTGATCCCCAAACTCAAACCCACCGTAGCAAAGGCAGAAAATACTTCAAAGGCTACTTCTAAAATACCCAATTCAGGATTAAAGAACAAAACCATAAATA
>Ga0315907_10009150_pt1 | contig 10064 bp, 8 predicted proteins | sample LakEriMetagenome_3_FD_203525 | JGI IMG/M metagenome (GOLD analysis project Ga0315907, IMG submission 203525) | Freshwater fungal communities from buoy surface, Lake Erie, Ohio, United States - Buoy 12 MA123 | ecosystem: Environmental > Aquatic > Freshwater > Lake > Lake biofilm | place: USA...
TCCGCCGGATTCGCCAGGGTGAAGCTCAACTGCGTCCTCATGAAGGGACGAACGGAGCAGGAACTGCCCGCCCTTGTGGAATTCGCCCGCAGCCGCGGCTGCCTCCTCCGCTTCATCGAACTGATGCCGGTTTCGACCAATGAGGTCCTCACGGAAGCGAATTTCCTGTCGTGCGGCGTGGCCCAGCGCGTCCTGAGCGAACACTGCGGGCCACTGATCCCCTGCCCTGAAATGCGCACCAATGGCCCGGCCGCCTACTGGCAGATCCCGGGAACCACTCAGCACATCGGCTTCATCGGAGCCATGACCAACCTCCATTTCTGCGAAAGCTGCAACAAACTGCGCCTCACTGCCGACGGCCGCCTCCGTCCCTGCCTCGGCAGTCACCTCGAAACCGACCTCATCTCCCCCATGCGCGCCGGAGCCAGCGACGAGGAACTCTGTGCCCTCATCCTCGATACAGTCGACCGCAAACCGAAGGAACACGACTTCCGCAACAGCTACCAGCCCGGCCGCCGCATGATCGCCATCGGAGGGTAAACGGGCCCAGCGCCTTGCGAGGGAATCAGTTCGGCTCGCCTGCAATGACCGCGCGGTAGGCCACCGACCGCATGGCCACGGCAAGAGCGGCGGCAAACACCGTGCTCCATGAGGAGGCGCGGGAAATCTGCGCCGCAGGTCGCGCCAGTCCCAGCACCTGATGCCCCGCCGATTCCGCGCGGCCCGTGCATTCCAGCAGCTTGAAGGCGGAATGCGCGGAACTGAGTCCCGGGAAAACGAGCACATTGGCACGACCCCGCAGCGGGCTCCCCGGGGCCTTGAGCCGCGCGGTCTCCGGATTGAGAGCGGCGTCGACTTCCAGTTCGCCATCGATTTCCGCATCGATGCGGAGGGCGCGCAGGCGTTCCCGTGCCAGTCCGGTCGCCGCCGTGACCTTCTGCACGGAGGGATGCGAAACACTGCCGCGCGTCGAAAAACTGATCATCGCCACCCGCGGGGGCTCCCGCAGCAGGGCCGCCGCCACCTTCGCCGATTCCACCGCAATCATCGCCAACTGCGCTACCGTCGGCACCGGAATGACCGCGCAATCGGCCAGCACGAGCAGCCCGCCACTGCCAAGGTCGGGACGGCCCGGCAGCCGCAGCGGCACACAACTCGACACGGTTTCGCAATCAGGCAGACGCCTGATGAGATGCTGCAGCGCCCGGAACCACGCCGCCGGAATGGTCTGATTCCCCCCAACCGCTCCATCGGCATAGCCATACTGCAGCATCATGGCCGCGAAATACCCCGGCAGCCGCATCACTTCCCGGGGGTCCGCCGATCCCGCCTTCCGGTAACGGCTCACCTTGCGGTACAATTCACAGAATCGGTCGAAATCGTGACTCGATTCCGGATCGACAATCCCGATCAGATCGAGCGGGATGCCGTGCTCGCGGGCGAGCGACTGAATGGTGGCGCGGTGCCCGAGCAGAATCGGAGCGACGGCTTCCAGTCTGACCAGTTCCGCGGCGGCCCGCAAAACCCGGATGTCGAGACCGTCCGGGAAAACCACGCGCTTCGGATGCCCCCTAAGGTACCGCACCATCGGTCCCAGCAGTGGATCGTCGTCGTGGTAACTGTATTCCCCGGAAATCATCGTGCGTATGCTCGCCACTCCGCAATGCGCCCGGCTTGGCAACAGCTAATCGCATCAGGAAACCGCACGGAAACCGGGCGCATCCGGACATGCGGAGAAACCAACGGGTCGCCGGGTGCCTTCTCCCCGGCACGCACAGGGTCCCGCTTGCCGCTCTGCTGCTGCGTTCGTGCCATGAGAATGAAATGGATGCGGGCCGGACTTGCTGGCAGGATCCGGTGTTTCCGTTTCTTCCATCCTCATGTCAGCCGACCCCAAGTTTCCTGATCCCGTTCCGGATCCACGCCGTCACGATCTCGATGCGCTGCGGGCTGCGGCCATGCTTCTCGGGATTGTCTATCATGCGGCGCTCTCCTTCGCCGAAGGTCTGCCGTGGCTCGTGGAGGACACACAGCGATCCGTGGCGGCGTACCATTTCCAGGCCGCGGTCCACGGATTCCGCATGCCCCTCTTCATGCTCGTGAGTGGATTCTTCACGGCCATGCTCTGGCAGAAACGCGGAACGGCTCAGCTCCTGAAGCACCGCTTCCTGCGCGTACTCCTGCCCTGCCTCGCCGCCCTCTTCACGATCGGCAAAGCCATGGAATGGTCGGTCGGCTACGTCTTTGCCAAACGTTCAGCAGAAACACCGGCTGCCGCCCTCGGAGATGCCGCCGGCAGCAGCATCTGGTCGGCCATCCGGCAACGCGATGCCGCGGCGCTCGCCGGGCATCTCGAGAATCCGGAGGCGCTCACCACGCTTCATCCGGTGCATGGATTCACCCCACTGACATGGGCGGCCATCGCGGGCGACAACGCTGCTCTCCATAGCCTGCTCGGAGCGGGATCCGATCCCAATGCCCGCAACCGGGACGGCGGCACGGCCCTCCATGCGGCCGCTTTTCTCGGACGGCCGGACATCGTGTCGGTCCTGCTCGACAAGGGAGCCGACCCGCAGGCAAGGTCCGGGAATGGCGAGGTGCCCGCAGACAGCGCACGCAGCAATCCCGACTTCGTTCCCTTCGTCGCCCGGCTCCTCGCCATCGAAGCCGACCCGGCCAAGGTGGCCATCGGCCGCACGGCTGCGCTGCGCCTGCTCGGATCCGATCCCGCCGCGCAGGCTGAACGCGGGATTCCATGGAACGAACTGATGAATGCGCCCACGTTTTCCTTCCTTTGGTTCCTGTGGATCCTCTGGTGGCTGGTGGTGGCCTTTGCAATCCTCGCTGCGCTCTTCCCAAAGCTCTTCCGCTGGCGCATTCCCGACCGCTGGATCCTGCCGCCGCACGCGCTGGTCTGGCTCGTGCCGCTCACCATGCTCTGCCAGCACCACATGACGCGGTCGCCGGAAGCCTTCGGGCCGGACACGTCCATGGGCCTCATTCCGTTCCCCCGCGTCTTCGCCTACTACGCCGTCTTCTTCACGTTCGGAATCTTCTGGTTTGCCAATCCATCGGCGTCATCCCCGCCGCTGCGCCACTGGCCGGCCTGGATGGTCCTGGCCCTCGCTGTTTTCTTTCCGGCCCTCGATGCCGCCACCGGACGCTTCGGTTGGTTTACCGGACTTCCCGGTGCCAGCCGTCATCTGCTATCCGATTTCCTGCAGTCGCTCTACGCATGGCTCATGACCTTTGCATGGCTGGGATTGTTCGGAGCCCTCGTCACAAAGGCGAGCCAGCGGATCCGCTGGCTTTCGGATTCGGCCTACTGGCTCTACCTCGCGCACCTGCCGCTTGTCATCCTCGCCCAGGACGCCATCCGCACATGGCCCGTGCCGGCTATGGTGAAGCTCCCGCTCCTCTCTGCGGTCATCATCGGATTGCTCCTGCTGTCGTACCGCTATCTGGTCCGACCCACTCCGCTGGGAACGTTCCTCAATGGCCCGCGCCGCCGTCCCGCCCTTGCAGGATCGGTGGCCCGGGACACGGGTTCGGCATGACACCACGCAGCATTCTCTTCGACTGGTCCGGCACGCTCGTCGATGACCTGCCTCCCGTCCTCGACGCCACCAATACCGTCCTGCAGCACTTCGGCCGCCCGGCCATGTCGCGCGAGGAATTCCGCCGCTCCTTCCGCCTGCCCTTCAAAGGCTATTACGAAGAACACCTGCCGGGCGTCACCCTCGCGGAACTCGACCCCATCTGGCACCGCGCCTTCCATGGTTCCCACGAACCTGTCAGCCTCATCCCGCACGCCCGCGACTACCTCGAAGCCTGCGCAGCCCGCGGACTCCGCCTCTTCGTTCTCTCCAGCGCCCCGCAGCAGGCCGTCGAAAAACAGGCACGCGACCTCGGACTCGCCCACTTCTTCGAACGGATTCACGCAGGCGTGCACGACAAACGCGAGCACATCTCTCCCATCCTCGCACAGCACGGACTCGAACCCGCCCACACCATCATGATCGGCGACATGCGCCACGATATCGAAACCGCCCGCGCCGGCGGCATCCGCTCGGTCGCTGTCCTCACCGGATACGAATACCCGGAAGTCATCGCCACAGCCGAGCCCGACCTCATGGTCGACGACCTTTCTCACCTTCTCGCCCTCCACTTTTCATGAAATCTTTCCCTCCGCACGGCGCACTCTTCGACTGGGATGGCGTGGTCATCGATTCGCACGACGCCCACGAAGCTTCATGGCACCTCCTCGCCGCGGAACTCGGCACGGAATTGCCCGACGGATTCTTCAAGGCCACCTTCGGCATGCGCAATGACCGCATCATTCCGGAATTCACCAACTGGGCCGCCGCGGACGACACCGCCACCATCAAGGCTCTCGGCAACCGCAAGGAAGCGCTCTACCGCGAGATCCTCCGCCGCGATGGCATCAGCCCGCTCCCCGGAATCCGCGAACTCCTCGAGGAACTGCAGGCCGCCGGCATTCCCTGCGCCGTCGGTTCCTCCACCGAACGCGCCAATATCGACCTCATCATCGAAGTCACCGGCCTCGCCCGATTCTTCCATGCCATCGCAGCCTCGGAAGACGTCAGCCGCGGCAAGCCGGCCCCCGATGTCTTCCTCTGCGCCGCCGCACGCATCGGCGTGGCCCCCGAACTCTGCTTCGTGATCGAAGACGCCCACGCTGGCATCGCCGCCGCAAGAGCAGCCGGCTGCCGCACCATCGCCGTGGCCACCACGCATCCCATCACATCCTTTCCCGATGCCGACCTCGCCGTCGCCAGCCTCACGGATCTCCCGCTCGACCGCATCCGCTCGCTCTGGCCCGCCCCGCCGTCCGCAAATACGCCCACCCCGGACATGGCGGAATGATCCCAACCGCCCCACCATTGACGCGATCCCATGAAACACCTGCTTTGCTTCCTGTTCCTGCCGCTTCTCCCGCTCGCCGCGGCCGATTCATGGCCCGGCTTCCGCGGTCCCCATGGCAATGGTCACGCCGACGCCGCCAACCTCCCGGAGACATGGAGCGAAACGGAGAACGTCCGCTGGAAAACCCCGGTCCCGCACCGCGGATGGTCCACCCCGCTCGTCCACGGCAATCAGATCTGGCTCACCACGGCCACGGAAGACGGACACGATTTCTCCGCCCTCTGCCTCGACCGCGCCACGGGCCGCGTGCTGCACGAAACCAAACTCTTCCATGCCGACAAACCGGAACCGCTCGGCAATGACATGAATGGCTATGCCAGCCCGACCGGATGGCTGGAGGACGGACGGGTCTTTCTGCATTTTGGGAGCTATGGAACGGCCTGTCTTGCGACGGATGATTTCCGGGTGCTCTGGAAACGCACAGACCTTCCCTGCCGTCATTACCGCGGCCCCGGTTCCTCGCTCTTCAACTGGAAGGATACCATCATCCTCACCATGGACGGGGTCGATGTCCAGTACCTCTGCGCCCTCGACAAGGCCACCGGTGCCACCCGCTGGCGCACGGACCGCAATACGGAATTCGATGACCTCGGTGCCGATGGCAAACCGGTCGACAATGGCGACTACCGGAAATCATACACCACTCCCATGCTCGTCGAAGTCGATGGCAAACCCCAGATCGTCAGCAGCAGCAGCAAGGCCACGGTCGCCTACGACCCGGACAGCGGCCGCGAAATCTGGCGCACGACCTACAAGGGATTCTCCAATGCGTCGCTCCCCGCAGTCGCCGGAAACCTCGTCGCCATCAACACAGGCCACGGCAAAGCCAACCTCCAGGCATTCCGCATCACCGCCGCCACCACCGGCGACATCACAGGACAACTCGTCTGGGAACAGACCAAGAACATCCCCACGCGATCGTCTCCCATCGTCGCCGGCGGCCTCATCTTCACGACCTCGGATCAGGGACTCATCGGAGCCATCGACCCCGCGGATGGCTCCCTCCTCTTCAGCGAACGCACGGGCGGCAGCATCAGCGCTTCCCCGCTCTTCGCCGATGGCAAACTCTTCTTCTCCACGGAACGGGGCGACACCACCGTCGTCAAACCCGACCGCACCTTCACGAAGACCGCCGTGAACCGTCTCGACGACGGCCTCATGGCGTCACCCGTCGCCGCCGGAAACTGCCTCTACCTGCGCACGAGAACTCACCTGTACTGCATCGCGAAACCGGAGTAAGCTGACCACATTCCCCCGCAACCTTCCGAATCCGCATGAAAGTCATCGCCGCATACGACGCCGAACCCTGCTCGCGCTTCGCTCTCACCCAGCTCGCCAGCGCCGCCCTCCCGGACAACACGGAAGTGATCGTCGCTTCGTTCGCCGACATCCTCGTGCCACCAGGTTCCGCCATCGGCGACATGGCCCTCGGCACGGGCCTCCCGGAACCGGTCATCGATATGCGCCGCGCGGCACAGTCGCTCGTCGACGCCGCACAGCAGCGGGCCGACGAAGGAGCCACGCTCGTCCGCGTCCTCGGCAAGCCATGGAAGATCACGGCCCGCAGCATTGCCGACACGCCAGCATGGGGCGTCGTGCAGCTGGCCGAAGACGAACGCGCCGACCTCATCGTGACCGGTTCGCACAACCGCAGCGGCATGGCCCGCTTCTTCCTCGGCAGTGTCGCCCAGAAGGCCCTCCAGGAAGCCCATTGCTCGGTTCGCATCGTCCGCCCGATCACGGAGATCATCAAGACGCCGCGCGTGGTCGTCGGCATCGATGGATCGGATGCCTGCCGCGCCGCCGTCCGCAGCATCGCGGCCCGTCCATGGCCTGCCGGCACGCACTTCACCTGCCTCACGGTCATCGATTCCCAATTCCTCACAGCCACGCTCTGGCAGGCGCTCGGTGGTGCCGCCGTCCTCGGCGAGACCGTGAAACACGAAGCCGCGGCCGCCGAGGCCGCCCTCGCGGAAGCCACCGCCATCCTGCACGCCCACGGTCATGAAACCGGCACGGCCATCGCCCACGGCGACCCACGCGACCTGATTCCCGCTGAAGCCGAAAATCAGAAGGCTTCCTGCCTCCTCCTCGCCGCCCGCGGACGGCACCACGCCGAACGCCGCCGCCTCGGCACCGTCGCCGCCGCCGTCGCCGCCCGCGCCCACTGCACCGTCGAAATCGTGCGGGCCTGACGCCAACCGCCGGATTCCGCGCGCCTCAGAGCGCCGTCACTACATAGCCCTCCGGGGTCAGATCGACCGCATGCAGCGCGTCGAATCCCTCGGCCAATTCCGGTGGCTCGAACTTCCGCGCGGTTCCGCGCACGGCGGCATCGGGTACGCGCTCGCGGCCGCTCCGTTCCGCATTGCGTTCCATCGCTTCGGCCACCCCGGCCCGCAGCCAGTAGCCAATGCAGACAAATCCGGCCCCGCGCGCAGGCACCAGATACCTCGCCCGGTCCGCCCGCCCAGGATTCGTGTTGTCGATCACAAACGATTGCTGACCGTCCAGACACGCACGCAGCAGCAATTGCTCGCGCCGCCGCGTCCGCAGCATGTCGAGATTGATGCGCACATGACTCCGGAAGAAACGCTCGCGGCAGAAGGTCGATTTCCCGGCTCCGGGCAATCCCATGAGCACGACGGCCTCGGGCGGCTTCGGCTTCATACCCGGTAGTCGCCGCGGTACGCCCGGCTCAGTTCCTTCGCATCGATGGCGTCGCCGACCAACTGCCGCTTCACGGGGTCCCAGCGCACGGTCTTTCCAGTCCGGTTCGCCATGGCCATGAGATGACATCCGATCGCGGTGCAGCCACCTGCCGTTTCATCGGAAACCGGGGCCTGACGCGACCGCACGGCGGCAATGAAATCCGCAAGGTGATTCCCGCTCTTTGCGAGCCGGACTTTGGCATCGCCCAGCAGGTCCTTCTCGGCACGCATATACTGACTCTCCACACTGACCCGGTCGGCATCGCCGGATTTCTTCGCGACCACCTTTTCCTTGAGTGTCAGTTCGAATCTGCCGCGGTCGACGCGCACCACGCCTTCGCTTCCGAAGAATTCGACTCCGTAGCCGGAAACCTGCTTCACGACGACCCCGCCAGGATAGGTCAGTTCAGTGCCCCGGATTTCGCCGGGCTTCTTCCCGGCAAACAACTCGGCGGCCTGCGGCGAGGGACGTGCTTCCTCGGGTCCACTGCCGTCCATCCCGAGTCCCCAGTGCGCAATGTCAAGATGGTGCGCTCCGAAATCCGTCATGCCTCCGCCACCGTATTCGGCATATTCCCGCCACGCCGGGTAATGACCATGCACCCCGCGCGGCGACAGCACGGAACTGTATTCCGCCACCGGCGCAGGCCCCAGCCACAGGTCCCAGTCAAGCCCCGACTCCTTCGCCTCGGCAGGAAGATCATTCGGCTTGGCCGGACCACTGAAGTTGACATGCACATGCGAAATCTTCCCGAGCACGCCATTGCGCACGAGTTCGCAGGCCACCCGGAATTCCCCCATCGACCGCTGCATGCTGCCAGTCTGCACAATCCGCCGGCCTTCCTTCGCCGCATTCATGACCACAATCGCTTCATGAATGTTATGCGTGAGCGGCTTCTCGCAGTACACATCCTTGCCCGACCGCAGCGCAGCCACCGTGATGAAGGCATGCCAGTGGTCCGGCGTGGCAATGCAGACGGCATCAATGTCCTTCCGGGCAATCAGCTCGGCAAAATGATTGTAGGCTTCGCAGCCGCTCCAGCCAGCCGGACGGTTCTGCCCGTAATGATTCTCCACCTGCTGCTTGGCGGCAGTGCGCCGGTTCGCGTCGACATCGCACACCGCCACCACGGAAACCTCGGGATTCCCCAGAAATCCTCCCAGCAATCCCCTGCCCTGCACTCCCATGCCAATGAACCCCATCGTGATCCGCCCTGACGGGGCCTGCTCGGCCGCCCGCAGCCTCCATGGCAGAATCAGCGGCAGTGTGGAAACAGCAAGAAGTCGGCGGCGCGTGCTTTTCATGATCCCCCACACTGCCAAATCCCCCGCCCACCCGTCAATGCGGCAGCCTCACGCGTTTCCGCCTGCGCTCAGCCCACCCGACGCCCAGTCCCCAGCAACGCCAGTTCCCGGTGATGTACACTCAATTGCCGGAGCCGCACGTCGCGGAACCCAATCGCACGCATCGCACCAAGCCATTCCCCCGCCGCCGCCGCCTCGCCCAGATCGGTCAGCTTCAGCGTAATGAGTGCCGCATGAATCGATGGACACATGCCCGCAAAGCGACGGCACTCGGCAATGGCCACCGCCGGCGACTGATTCATGTCGGACAGAAACCAGGTCGCCCGCCCGGCAAGGTCGCGCTTGCTCACAAGGGCCGCGGGCTTCCGGCAATGCACCACCCATGGATCACCGGCCGGATCCACAGAAGGAACGGACGGCAGGGCGTGCCGCATGACGACTTCAGCCAGCCTCGCCGGATCAACCCCGATCACAGGCACGCCGCGCCGCAGCAGCGCAAGAATGACGCCGCCGGGCGCGCAGCCAAGTTCTGCAGCCACATCGCCGCGCCGGAACCGCAGCCCGAAAACCCGCACGGCTTCCTCCAGCTTGAGCCACGCCCGTGATGGCGAATCCTCTGGCATCTCCACCCCGAAAATCCCTCCCGGATCAGGACTGAGCCCGGCCCGGTGCCAATGCACCCCCACCCAGTATTCCTCCGGTCCCAGCGCCACCACGGTACCCACAGCCTCACCGTCGCGCAGTGCATCAGGATCGCCACCCGCTTCCACGGACCAGCGACGTTCTTCCAGCCGCAGCCGGTGCCATCTCACCTCGCCCACCGCAGCCAGCACCATGGATTCGGCCTCCGCCTGCGTATTGGCCTTCCCCACAGACAGACAGACCCGGCGGCCGAAGACAAGAGACTGCTCCAGTTCGCCCCGCCCGAAGGTTCCCCCGTCTGCCTTGAACGCCACCATCCCCCGTGCCTGAAACCCGGATCGCCAACCCAGCCCAGCCGACTGCACCTCTGCCTTGAGCGCCCGCTCGGATCCGGAATTGCACAGGACAAACAAGTGCCCGGACTGAAATGCTCCACTCGGCATCGCCATGAAAACTTGC
>Ga0315907_10009152_pt1 | contig 10064 bp, 11 predicted proteins | sample LakEriMetagenome_3_FD_203525 | JGI IMG/M metagenome (GOLD analysis project Ga0315907, IMG submission 203525) | Freshwater fungal communities from buoy surface, Lake Erie, Ohio, United States - Buoy 12 MA123 | ecosystem: Environmental > Aquatic > Freshwater > Lake > Lake biofilm | place: USA...
AAGTTCCTTCGCATTTTTTTGATGTGATCCTTTACCAAGGAGTAATGCAATGAGTTCTGAGTCTGTCAAGTTTCGAACACCGTGAGCAATAAGTTTGTTTCTGGGTTGATCGGAGGAGGGGAGTTGTGGTATGCGCATAAAAAAAAGCAGCGTGGATAACGCTGCTCTTTAAACTTTCGTATGTAAAGAACTATTTTTTGTAAAATGGTAGCTTAACTACTTTAGCCAAAACGCCTTTTTCTCTAATTTCAACGTAGATTTCCGAATCTAAACCCGCGTGAGCCAATTCAACGTATCCTAATCCAATAGCGATTTTCATTGAAGGAGACATGGTGCCTGAAGTTACTTTTCCGATCACGTTGTTTTGTGCATCAAGAATTCGATAGTCATGTCGAGGGATTCCTCGTTCAATCATTTCAAATGCTACTAATTTACGAGAAACTCCGTGTTCTTTTTGAGCTTTAAGTGTTTCCGCATCCACAAAGTCTTTGGTGAACTTAGTAATCCAGCCTAAGCCAGCCTCAATAGGCGAAGTGGTATCATCGATGTCATTTCCATACAGGCAAAATCCCATTTCTAAGCGAAGCGTATCTCTAGCCGCCAAACCAATCGGTTTAATCCCATACGATTTTCCAGCTTCGAATACGGCATCCCAAACTGCTACGGCCACTTCGTTTGGAACATAGATCTCAAAACCTCCCGAACCTGTGTATCCTGTCGCAGAAATAAAGATGTTTTGTTGTCCTGCAAATGCTCCCTTGGTAAAGGTATAATATCCCATTTCGGATAAGTTTACCTCTGTTAAGGATTGCATCGCTAACGCAGCCTTAGGACCTTGTATCGCTAATAGTGAATAGGCATCCGAAGCATTCTCCATTTCAACGCCATCGGTATTGTGCGAAGAAATCCAGTTCCAATCTTTTTCAATGTTTGACGCATTTACCACCAGTAAGTACTCTTCTTGACTGATTCTGTAAATGATTAAATCATCTACAATCCCACCTTTACCGTTAGGCATACAGCTGTATTGTGCCTTCCCGTCAAAAAGTACGGATGCATCATTGGTTGTTACGCGTTGAATTAAATCCAAGGCTTTAGGTCCTCTTAAGAAAAACTCTCCCATATGCGACACGTCAAACACACCAACGCTTGTTCGAACGGTTTCATGTTCAGCATTTACCCCTTCATATTGAACAGGCATGTTATATCCTGCAAAGGGAACCATTTTTGCATTCGCATCCAGGTGTTTTTGAAGTAGGGCGGTGTTTTTCATATTAATTTTGATTGTTCAAATTTGCGTTAGTATACTGATTTGCATTAACTCTTTTTATTTGTATATCTTAATGAAATAATATAATAAACTCTAATTATCATGATTAATACAAATCCAATGTTTACAAGATAATAACCATAGGAAGGTATTCCAAAACCGAATGGGCTAAAAATAGTGGCAAATACTGCTACAGTGGGAAATACCCCAGCAATTAAAATATTACCGATTTTGAAACTTCTACCAAGTTTACTAAAGATTGTAAAAAAGACAATCAATAATGCAACAACGATTATGCTTAAATAATACAAAAGATAGGCAAAATCACTTCCTAAACCTATAAGCCACATTAGTATAAAAATGGAAGCAAAAAAGATGGTTAGAATATATAGCACTTTGTTTACTTCTTTTTCTTTGTTTTGGAAAAAGAAAATGATTGACAAATATCCTAAAAATGGAATAAGTACTATAAGGAAGTATATTGAAATATCATTAAATTGATTATATAATGTACTTATCGGACTAGTTCCCTCAATATATGGAAGAAAGAATGCCACTAGGATTAATAAGGCTAATACTTTTTCCAGTAAAAAGATTTGATTTTTCATATTTTTTTAGATTTTAAATACGCGAAATTAGCCATTGCGTTGTTGTAGTAAAACTATCCTTTAACGCGTTCTACATAAACGCCAGTTCGGGTATCAATTTTTATCGTTTCTCCATTATCAATGAATAAAGGAACCTTAACTTCAGCACCGGTTGCAATCGTAGCAGGTTTCATAGAATTCGTTGCTGTATCTCCTTTAACACCGGGCTCTGTATAGGTGATTTCAGAAATAATATACATCGGAAGATCAACCACCAATGGTGCTTCTTCCTCAGCATGAAAAAGAATGTTCACTACCATTCCTTCTTGAAGAAAAAGTGGCTTTTCAATCATTTTTGAAGGGATATTTACTTGTTCAAAAGACTCATTGTTCATGAACACATATTCTGAACCTTCTTGATACAAGTATTGATGCTCGCGGTTTTCGATTCGAACAGGGTCGATTTTATGTCCCGCAGAAAAGGTATGATCTAGAACTTTCCCGGATTCGATTTGACGCATTTTAGTACGCACGAATGCAGGTCCTTTACCTGGTTTAACATGTTGAAATTCAATGATTTGAAATAGTTTTTCGTTGTGTTTGATGCACAAGCCGTTACGAATGTCTGAGGTATTTGCCATGGGTTCTCGTTAATAATGGAGGCAAAGATAATGAAAATGAGAAAATTCTATCCTTTCCAATACATCCAATGAAAAAAGTCTAAGCGATATAGCAGGAAAACATTAAATGCAAGACCCCAAGTGTATCCAATGATCTGAGATGTTAAGCTGATTTCGGTTGCCTGTCCGTCAAGCTCTATTTCAATTGTATTGATGGTTTTGTAGAGTGCCGGTATCAATGAAATAAATGTTAAGCACCAAATTGGAAGCACAAACCAATCATAATTCAATATTTCGATATTAATTCCCAAAATAAAATCACAAATAAACACCTGAACGAAAAGGAGAATCGCAATAATTATGTATGGTGAAATAGCCCAATTTAAAAACACAAACAAAGGCCAAAATAACCACTTCGCCTTGCGCTTGGTCATTACAAGTAAGGCACCAATAATAATTAATTGCAGTAAGTTTTTGAGAAGTTTACTCATTTATATTCTAATATACTTATTTATTTTGGGGTACGGTGAATGAGTATGAAGGATTATTTCGGTTTTAAATAAATCTCTGATAAACGATACCTTATCATTTCATGGATTAAGGGGGTGGGTAGCGGCTCATTGATTTGGAATTGAATCGCGCCTTTAGAGGTTTTATAGGGGTGTAATTGATCCTTAAACTGTTCAATTGGTTTTGGTGTGGGATAAAATCCGATGTGTTTTTTATAGCCTGCAAAATAGACTACGGGTTTATTGTGTAGTTTAAAGCAAGGCATCCCGTAACTGATACATTCTGAGGCTTCTGGAATGGTGTTTTTTAAGTGTTGATGTAAGTCCTTTAGCCGAAGATAAACTGCATCTCCCAAGGGTGCTCTGAGCGATTCAATATACGCTTCTATTTCTGTCATATTAAGCAATTAAAAGGGAGTAGGACATTTCAAGGTAATGACGCCTTCATAAACAGGGTGCCAACATTCAATGGATTTCGCATGAAGGTATAATCTATCTTTTGCCACGCCATATAATTCATCGCCGAGAATAGCACAATTCAGCCCTAAGGGGTGTGCCGAGTGCATTCTGAGTTGGTGCGTACGTCCTGTTTTGGGATAGAATTCAATGCGTGTGATTTTGTCCTTAAAATCAAGAACATTGTATTCCGTATGTGTTTTTTTTCCGTGCTCAAAACATACCATTTGGTGTGGACGATGCGCTAAATTCAGGCGCAGTGGCAGTGTAATTGTTCCTTCAAGTTCTTTTGGAATCCCGTCTAACAACGCTTCGTAAGTTTTGGTTACCCTATTTTTGGCAAATTGCATTTGCATCGCAGCCAATATTTCAGGAGATTTAGCGAACATCATTATGCCCGAAGTTCCCATGTCCAATCGATGAATCGCTTTGATGTAGGCTCCCTTTCCCGCCCTGAGCGCTAAGCGGTCTTCTGCGGAATCTAGGTCGCTTCTACCGGGTACAGAAAGTAGGCCGTTGGGCTTATTGATGACAATTAAATAATCATCTTCATATAGAATTTTTAACGGTGCGCTAATTAAGGTGTTTAGGACTGGATTTTTTGCTACCGAAATGCCTTGAAGCATAAAGCCCAGAATCGGCTCACACTTCGCTCTACACGCCGGGTAAAAATGCCCGTGCTTCCGAATTTCACCTATGGGAGAAAGTCCCCACCAGAATTCAGCAAAGCAGATTGGTTTTAACTGATTCAGGACAGCAAAATGCAGCAGTTTGGGTAGGGCACATTCACCCGTTCCAGACGGAGGTATTTCTCCGTTGTACGCTGTAAATACATCGAGAACTGTTGAGGAGTCTCCATTAAAGTTTAATAAATTATACGCCTTGAATAATTGGTGCTGTAGGGCGATGGATTGATTCGTGCGTTTCAATTTTAAGGCCGTAATTTCATCCTGAATCACAGAAATCTTCGTGTTTATTTCTTCTAACCCGACCTGTATTTCCTTCTTTAGTGACTTTAGTGCGAGTTGTTCTTGCCTGCTTTCGTTTGCCAATTGAGCATCAAGTTCTGAAGTCAAGACAGTGGACTTACGTAGGCCATCTCGAAGTTCCTTTTTCATTTTTATTAAGTGCTTCAGGGTTGCGATTTTAGCCTGTGCATCCAATTCGAATATAGACTTTTCTTTTAGTACCGAACTTAAGGATTCGCCATCCGTAAGTTCGTTGATCTGACGCGTTAAGTCATTTAATTCCTGCTCGCCTTGTTTAAAAAATGCGCCGGTATTGAGGGTGTCGTAGATGGGAGGGGCGAAGCCCGGAAAAAAGGTTGCTTCATCTATTTTGCCTGAAAATCCCGCAAGGAATCGAATGCCAACCGGGGTGTCTACCACAAGGACACCAAACATTTTTCCAAGGGTGTTGAAGTCGTGGCGAAAGGTTTTCGGTATTAATTCTTGGAGCTGCTCCGCTGCGGTTTGTGCCCATGCATTCGGAACATATTGATGGGGGAAATCGAATAGGGTGGGTAGGGGAACCTCCGGAAGTACATTATAAGCGTGCAAATACTGCTCCACGTATGATTTACTCATCGATCCGTGCGATTTTATCTTCGAATAGTTTGATTTTTCTGTCCTTGTATAACCTGCCTACGGCTTGCTTGAAGGTTTTTTTACTCAATTGGAATTGATTGTAGATGTCGGCTGCGTCGGATTTATCGGTGAGGAACAAGAACTTGTGTTCCATCAAATACTCCCAAACCATGGAAACGGCGTCATCGTATTTATCCACCGTGCCAGCACTCATTTGCAAATCTATTTTACCATCGGGCCGCACGAGTTTTGCGTAGCAGGTAATGTACTGACCAAGTTTTACGGGAATTCTGCAGTCGCTCCGGTAGAGCATGCCGCTGTATCGTTGATTTACGATTCCTCTCCATCCCAATTCATGATGTTCAGTAACCATAAAGGTTACGCGTTCATTGGTAATGTGTTCAGGTGCTTCAATCAGGCATTTTCTAATCTTCATTGAACCATAAAGACGATCGGTTAATTCATCGTACTTTAAGAAAATCGGGTAGGTGTCGCCAATTTCTACTTGTTGTCGCTGTTCCGCAAACGGAATCATAAGGTTTTTATCTAAGCCCCAATCGGCAAAAGCCCCGTAAGGATTGATTTCCACGATTCGCAATATCGCGCAGGTATCGAGTGTTAACAACGGTTGATCTGTGACGGCCACACGTCTATTTTCAGAATCTTTCATCAGGAAAACAGAAACTGGATCGCCTTCTTTAGCTCCGTTTGCAAGATATTTGGACGGAAGTAATACTTCTTCTACGGTAGAGTCCTCATCGATTTCAAGTTGAAAATGTTCAACAAGATATGCTCCCTGTGGGGTAAATCGATTGATATATAATGCGTTAAATTCGCCAAGTTTCATCATGGTTCAGGGGGTCTTCTTCTATTTTTTCGGTACTTTCCGGTCGTAACGCTTAGGTTATTTGGATTTCTACGGTCCCACCATTTTTTCTTTGGTAATTCCTGTTTTTCAGAGCTTTCTTCAGCCATATGGTAATTTTCAGTTTCAGGGGTTCTAGCCACGTGATTAATATCACCGGTTAGTTTTCCATCCATGGGATTTATCCACTTTAATTTGTAGGTCTCTTTTTTCGCTTTCCCAGTTTTGGAATCCATTACATAGATCACAGATTCTCTTTCAGCCTCATCATTCACTGCAATTACATCTTCATTCAAAATAAAGCGGTCTTCTTCCCAAACATAGGCATCATAGGAAAAGTCGGGAACATAATACGAGTAGATTCCGGTTAATGCCGGAGTTTCAGGGGATAAGTGATCAAATACGATTCGGTTGCGTTTCTCATCCATTTTTATAGACATGCTACTTTTATCTGCATATTCAAAAACTACCCGCTTTTGTACTTTGTTCTTGGCAACAAATAAAGGGCTTCCAAATTTTGCGGAATTCCCTTTAAACACAAGCACATCAATAAGCTTTAAATTACTGCTCGTTGTAGCACCGTCCCAACCAAAAAGAACGTATTGCATGTCGTCGTTAAATTCAACGGGAATAATTCTATAATATAGGGCGCCGTACCAATTTTTGGAATCGACAACCTGTTCTGGAATCAGGGTATAGGGATCGGTTACATCTACTAAATTGTATACAATAGTTGTTTCATTATCCGGATCTTTTCTGAGAATAAAGCCCGCGTAGCTATAGGTAAAATCCGTATATTCCAAATTCCAATGAACAATCCGTACTAATCCGTCCTCACTTTTTAAATCAGCTACTGTTGGTAGTAGGGTGAATTCAAATTCAAAGGCTCCTTCTTTACGCACAAATTCACTCATCTCTTTTGTGAATTGGGTATTTATTTTGTTGATTTCACCATTGGATTTTGCTTTTCGCAATTGCTGTAGTTTTTCACTCAATGAGAGCTCTAATTCAGCTAAATTTTGCGCAATGGCAGCATGAACAAGAAAAAGACAAATTATTAAGAAAAATTTACGCATGTTAGGTTAACGTGGATTATGGAGTTTAGTTACCGAGTTTAGACCAAACTCAACTCTTGAATGCATGTGACTGGATCTGACGCATTAAACACAAAACTGCCGGCAACAAGCGCATTTGCACCAGCTGCTCGAAGTAAGGGGGCATTTTGACCGTTTACGCCACCATCGACTTCGATGATAAAACCTAAGGAATGTGCTGTTTTAAATTCATTTAATTCACGAACTTTATCCACTGCATTTGAAATAAATTGCTGACCTCCAAATCCAGGATTCACCGACATAATCAACACTAAGTCGAGGTCAGAGGCTATATGTTTTATTGCTGAAACCGGTGTATGTGGATTCAAGGCAACACCAGCTTTCATGCCCAGTTCTTTAATGGCTTGAATGGTGCGGTGCAAGTGAGTGCATGCCTCATAATGAACGGTTAATATGTCAGCCCCTGCCTTTTTAAATTCAGATAAATAGGAGTCAGGATTTTGAATCATTAAATGAACATCGAGTACTTTATCGGTATGCTTTCGAACCGCACTTAAAATGGGGAAACCAAAAGAAATATTTGGAACAAAAACACCATCCATGACATCGATATGAATCCATTCTGCTACTGAGGCGTTTAACATTTCTACATCGCGTTGAACATTGGCAAAATCACACGACAATAAGGAGGGTGATACAATCATTTGGATATATTTTTAGGGGATTTTTTGCGTGTAGAAGTAAGTACGCCTATGAGTTCTTCATCACGAAAATAAATATCAATGTGGAAAGTAAGTCGCTTGTATTGCATCGTTACGGTTTGATACTCCACATAAATTGGAATCCGATTCTTTAGTGCTATTGCAGTATGGTCGCCAATTCGTATGAGTGAGTCCAAGGTGTCTGCAGGCATAGAACGTTTTCGGCGCCCCTCTTGGTCGTAATCAAGCATCAGTTTTCCTAATTCAATAGGATTTTGACAGCGCATACATCCGTGCGAGTAACTTCTGACTTTTCGATTGAAAAATGATTTTTGAGGAGTATCATGAACGTATACGCTATGATTATTTAAGAATTCAAATTTTATAACGCCTAAGCTGTTCCAAGAACCAGGCATTTGAATCACGTTAAACCCGCTTGGACGATTACTCCAATTGATGGTGCTTGGATCAATTCGTGCCGTATCGTTGTACCGACAAAGTTTGTAGTGATGTCTGGCAAGATATCCTTGATTTTTGTAGACATCTGGCATGATCTCTTTTTTAATGATGCTGGCGGGCACCTTCCAATATGGGTAAATAATGATGGTTCGGATTTCGGACACAAGTTCAGGGGTTTGCGTATTTCGTTTACCAACTACCACGCGATGAATTGCTTTAAGACTGTCATTTGCGAAGAAATACAATTGATACTCTGGAATATTAATTCGGACGTATCTTGGACCATACACAGCATGTTGTCTAACTTTATCAAGGCTTATCGCTGCACGTGTTAATCGGTGTTTATTGGATTCCGCAAGCGCCTCAAGGGTATAGTCGTTCAGGTCAAGCGTACTGTCCAACCCGTTGTGTGTTTTAAAGGTTAGTAATGCAGCTTCATAATTCGCTTTGCTGTAGCGCCCTGTAATGTAGCCTTTTTGTGTTAAGCTTTGAATCGCAAACTTGGTTGGGTTATTTTTGATTAAGGAATCTTTTTTCAGAGAATAATTGGTAGTGTCGATGGTATATCGGGTCGCGTATGCATGGATTTCCTTGGCTAATTTAACATAGTTTGTGTCTGATTTCGGCCCAAGATTAAACACATATGTATGCTGTTTTTCGGGGGAGTTTATGGCGCTTAGTTGACTTAGAACAGCAATTTTACTTAGGGATTTGGCTCTGAGTGTTTTGGAATCATAATTAAAGAAACCGTATTTAACAATGGCACAAATTCTTGAAAGGTTGATCATGCTTCTTAACTCTACTTCTATCGGGTGCATGCTATCCCGAATGGGTAAGCAAAGTTCTTCCGGAACGCCATAGGCCAAAGGGTTTTTAGCAATATTAGAAAGTGTTATGCCTTTTTTTGAAAACGTACTATCGCTTAAGGCAATGTGAGGAGTAAAGTTGTTGTTCTCGTAGAATGATTTGAGTTGATTAATCTCTTGCTGGTTGAATGTGGTGCGCAAAAGGCTATCGCTGGCCAGATAACGTTCTAATTTCGTTGAAATAGACAAGGAAGGATCGTTTAAAAAATCAAAATTCAGTTCAGGGTCCCTGCTGCAGGAAACCACAAGACTAAAGAATATTAAATAAACGAGATTAAAACGCATGCTCTATTGCAAATATACCTAATTTTGAGGGAATTGAAAGGCCTTAAATTCTCATGATTATTTCTGCTACACTCCTGATTATCGGTCTAACCGTTTTGGTGAGTTATGAAGGGATTAAGCGGCCCTATTGGCGAGAGGGATTTCTATTTAATCCGTATGAGATTTCAAACGGAAATCACCTTTGGGGATTGATAACCCATTCGTGGTTTCATGCAGATTATCAACATTTATTGTTTAACATGTTCTCGCTTTTTATGCTGGGAGGAAGGTTGGAGCAAACCTGGTCAGCCTCTTTTGGAGAGAGTAAGGGTATTGTGATGTATGTAACCCTTTATTTGGTAGGTGGTCTTGCCGCTACCCTGATTCCCTATGTCCGTCACCGCTATAATTCAGGTTATCGTTCCTTGGGGGCATCTGGCGCGGTATCTGCGGTAGTTTTTGCTATGATTTTGTGGGAACCCGAATTGCCCTTAGGCCTATTGTTTATTCCGATTCCCATTCCAGCCTATATTTTCGGACCCTTGTATTTACTTTTTGAGTACCTGGCAATGAAACGCGGAAATACAGGAATCGCCAACGATGGACACATCAGTGGAGCACTATTTGGAATTCTTTTCGTATTATTGTTAGCGCCAAATAAGGCGAGTGATTTCATTCATATTTTTCTGAGCTAATGTTATTTGTAAACAACAACGGTAAGATACTTTTTGCGTCAGAGCCTGCGATCGAAGCGGGTAGTCGCGCGTTTTTATACGGAGATGGTGTATTTGAAAGTGTCCGTATTATGCACGGTCGCCCAATTAAT
>Ga0315907_10009161_pt1 | contig 10054 bp, 23 predicted proteins | sample LakEriMetagenome_3_FD_203525 | JGI IMG/M metagenome (GOLD analysis project Ga0315907, IMG submission 203525) | Freshwater fungal communities from buoy surface, Lake Erie, Ohio, United States - Buoy 12 MA123 | ecosystem: Environmental > Aquatic > Freshwater > Lake > Lake biofilm | place: USA...
GCATAGTCGCTGATAAACGGGTCGAGGTGATGAGCCTCGGCAATAGCGTTGGCAGGTGCGGAGGTATTGCCTCGCCATGTCACGCCTTCAGGTAATTCGATTAGGCGTTCATAGTCGCCGTCGGCACACGCATAGATAGCCTCGATACAAGGTATCACCATGCTAGTAGGTACAGGTGGATAGTGATTAGAGGTAAGGTGGATAGTCACGCCTTGTTCAAGCGAGATACCGCTATCAACCAAACCGTCCGCATAGGTACGTCCCATACGATTAGCCCCTTTCTGATTAGGTGAGATAAATCTATACCCTCATTACTTACAAACCTGCCACCCGCCGGTGTGATATAGGTCACACTCTCTTCTTTCCCCATTTCCCCTTATGTGGGTGGGTGGGCTACCAACACAAACATTTCGCGGGCGGGTCGTGTGGCAGGTCGCCCTGCCACACTCGCCTTTGCTAACCTACCTAGCAAATCTCGAATCCGCCAGAGTTTTTACAAAACTCAGCAAACTCTCGAACATTATCAACGGAGAATGGATAGTGAGTATCCCAAGGTCGGCGTTCGCCCTTGCCGTCACATCCACCGCATTGTTTCGGCTCTTTGATTTGGGTGCTTATGCCCTCTTCCATAGCCTTGATGAACTGATTCTCAGTAGAGTCCAGCGTTACCACTTGACCACTCTTGACCATATCGGTCACATAATCCATAAACTCAGCGTTCTGCATTTCGGTTGGCGGAGTAATCCACCCACTACCCTTACAAGCAGAGCACTCTTCATTAGGGATTGCTTCTAGGAACTCGTCACGCTCCTTGCCGTATTGTGCGGTTCGCCCACTCTCGATTTCAGCGAGCAGGATTTCCGCTAGGCGTATTGCGCCTTCGGCTTCTAATCCGTCGCCGTCGTTATAGTGACCGCTTACGCCTTCACATAGGTCGGGTGCTACTGATACACAGTAATCCCATAGTGGTCGCCACCACCACACATTGTTGCGGAAATACTCACCACTTTCATTGGCAGGTGACTTGCCATATACATCCATACCCATTTACGCACTCACCTTCTCGGATACTTCTAGATAGATAGCAGACCAATCCTTATTCAGTTTTTCCATCATTTCTGCGGATAACTCCACAAAACCTTGCTTACACATTTCTTCTAACACTTCTTGCGGAACATACGCTGGGAACTTATCCTCAGCAAACCAAGTAGTGAATTGGACAGTAAAAGGTACTGCCACCATTTTCTTGCCGTCTGGTGTTTCCATTTGGCGTTAGCCCCTTTCGGTAGGTTGAGAGAATCTAATCACGCTAAACCGACAAAACCTGCCACCCAAAAGTGTGATGTCCGTCACTCTCTTATTTCCCTATTTCCCAGTAATGAGGGAGGGTGGGCTTCAACACAAACATTTCCCGCGAGCCGCGGCGAGCCCGGGCTACCTGAAAACCCGGGCTCTCGCGTTTTCTGCTAGGGGGCAGAAACCTCGATATTGAGAACTTCATATCGGTCGACTACTAGAGTCTCCTCGAATACCCAATCGGTTCTTGGGTCATTCTCGCTCTCAACTGCCAGCGTGATTATGTACCTCATGCCAGCACCTTCTGATACTTCGCCACGAATTCTTCTAGTGGCATTGTGAACTTTGGCTCATCTGCGAGGTATCGAATCTTGGTGTCTCCCCAAGTCCAATCGAACGCATAGAGTCCCATGGTCTGAGACTTCCAGTCCACGATTGGGACATGATGCTCATTGTCTCCAATCTGATTGACATAGAGTCCCCACGATAGTGGTTGACTCCAATCGTGATTGACAATCTGCGAGACACAGATACGCGTTGCGTACCCTTCGTCGCCCCACCGACTGCGTGCACTATCCAGTGCGTTTGCGAGTTGAGCGAACATTTCGCTACCCGCCCAGTGTCCGTATAGAAAGAGCGTGTTGCCCTTACTATCACGGAACCCGAAATTAGCGCGGTCACCCACTTACAGCCACCCCCTTTAGGTGTTGCTTCAATTCCGCCTTTACGCGGCGTGCCGTGTCTCCCCTCCAATAGGTGAGATTGGCTAGAGCATAACTAACTACGCTATACCCACTATCTAGACCATAAGTATCTTTGATACTATTCAGAGACATCATGGCTTGAACATAAGGCTTGGCATAGTTATACCAAGGCTTACCACTGCAATCGCTATTTATTTCTAAAGCGATTTCATTTAGCGGTCTAATCATTTATCCGCCCCCTTTCATTTCTAAATCTATACCCTGCCACCGACAAACCTGCCACCCGACTTTGTGACTTACATCACATTCTCTCCCTCCCTTATTCCCATATATAAGAGCAGGGTGGGTGGGCTGCTCAACACAAACATTTTTCCGCGGGTCGCGGGGTGTGGGAGCGGGTTGCCCCGCCCCCACCATGACCGGCGATTACTGGTCTGCTAATTGCTCAGTGATGAGGAAGTCTGAGAAGGATTGTGCGCCTAACATCTTGTGAAGCATGGCGGTACCATGAATCACCATTTTGGCAGCACGCTCATCGACGCTGAATTGGTCGGTGAGAAACTCAACGGCTTGATTAGCCATGAGTTCAGCAAAGGAACCGAGATGATTCATAAAGAAATCTTTATCATCATCAGTGACGAATAACTCATCGTTATTGTCGTTGCCGAACATAGCGAAAAATAATGACGCCATGCGGTCGGTCGTTGCTTTATCCATTTGATTGCCCCCTTTCATAACCAAATCTATGCCATGCCCAGTACCAAACCTGCCACCCGATAATGTGATACTCATCACACTCTCTTCTTCCCTAATTCCCTTATAGAGAATGGGGAGGGCGGGCCAACACAAACTTTTCTGCCACGCGGTCGGGCGTGTCGGCGGGGGCTTTCACCCCCGCCTCACTCCTAGTCCTCGTCGATGTCGAACTGAGCCAGTATGTCTAAGGCTCGCTGCCGTCCCTTGGCTCCTCTGCCTGGGTCTACTCCTGTCAATCGCTTGAAAGCGTGGAGAGCCGTTTCGTGCTTGCTCATTCGTAGGTTGGAAGTTATTTCCAACTGAAGCATTTGGCGGAGAACGATAATTTGCGGAACCGTTAGACGAATCTCAACTACTTGGCTCATTAGTTGCCTCCCATCGTTGCAGTGATGAAGCGGTCACGGTCGAAGCGTGGATTGTCGTCCTGTAGAACCTGAGAGATTGCTCCAGTGACTTGGTCAATTCCTGCCTGAAAATTCAAATCACCTTTTAGATAAGAAAATTCACGAACCGCAGAAATTGCTTTTGCGATTGCTACATAATCCTTGCGTGTCATACATTGCCCCCTTTAGTGGTTGTTTGCCTTACATAGAGAACATTACAGCCAGCCAACCCCCCAACCTGCCACCCGACTCTGTGATGCTAGTCACAGTGATGTAGGTCACAATCTCTTCTTCCCTTACTCCCTAAGTAACGGGGTGGGTGGGCCAACACAAACAATTGGGGCGCGGGCAGCACGAAGCCCCCCGCCGAAGCGAGGGGCTCGTGTCTTAGGGCTACCTAAGCCTCGTTGGTGTAATCGACGGTGCAATCGTCGACGGTGACATTGCTGTCGTTGGACTCGATGTAGAGACTGTCGGAGATGAGTGAGTCTGCATCGTCGCCCGGCTTGATAGTGACGGTGACCGTAGCGGTCATGGTGACGGTGTACTCGACTTCACGAGTAAGTTCGATGTCGAGAAGTTCAGCGATTGAATCGGCATGACCTCCTAGTTCATCGTAGTTCTCGATGAGATACTCTTTGACAGACTCGATGTTAGATGTCTGATTGTTAGCGATTGAGCGATATGACTCGAGACGACGGAGGTCGTAGTTCAAGTCGAGTGCTGACTTCTCGACGTACTCGCTAGGGTTGAGCACGATTACAGCGGTTGAGTCGTAGCGGTCAGCAAGTGTGACCTCAGGTGTTGGTGTTGCTTCGTTCATTGGTAGCCCCTTGTTAGGTATTAGCACTGTTGCTAATAAGATAAAGATACACCCGCATACCCTGCCAACCTGCCACCCAGCGGTGTGACCTCTATCACAGCAGACCCCCCACCATTAGACTGTGACCCCCGTCACACCCCCGCCAGGAGACAACAACAGGTAACACCTAGAATTCCAGGCAGTAGCCGAACTGTTACACTTTTCCCATGTGTAGCGAAAACTGCGGTAACGCAAAATTAATTTCAATCGAAAATAGCGAGGCAGTAGCCGAAGTGATAGCATCCGAGGATGGACCGTCAAACTGCTCTGGACACTGCGCTTGCTCAAATTGAACGAAACTTTGGAACCCGAAAGAATTCTGCGCTTAAGCAACATGTAGCCACCTTTACCACTGAGGGCGATAAGGTCGCTCTCTACTTTGGCAAAGGTAGCTTTGATGACTGGTGCATCCATGTCGTCAGTAGCAATAAGCGGTGGATGCGCTTTCCAACTGATGTGTGGTATTTCCGCATCGTTCGGCAGTGGTCCAAAGAACGACCAGCAAAAGATATCTATGCTGATTTCGTGAAAATCTATGACGCAACTACGGCAGGGTCAAAATATGCTGACACGGCCCCCGTCATTCAACTGATTAAAGAAATCTCTTGGAATTACCGTGATGACTTTGAAGCCTGTGTCATCTGGACCATTTTGTATATGGGCATGATTGCCGAAGAGAATAAAGATGGGGCAATACTGAAGAAGAGGATTAAGAGACTAGGCATGCACCAGGTGCTTATCGACAACGTGTCCCCTACAGTCGCTGCTCATTTCTCTCGTGGCAAGCCAGTAAATAATTTAGTTATGGAATGCCACAGCAGGGGTTTCTAACCTACCATTTCTGCCATGTTTATCGCATGGCTTCTGGAGCAGTCTGACCGGCCCGACCGGGTTGGGCGCTTTGCTAAATTGATAGAAGCAGATATAAACAACGCCTGCCTATCCCGCAAGTCCAAGGCCACGGATATACCTAAACACTTCATTGCTAAACACCCAAGAAGCTATGCCGCGATTATGGCTGAGTTGTCGTGCTCATTTAAGGAATACGTGGAATTAAGCGAGAATTACACAGGGTTATAGGGGAGAATTTACAATATGGCTAAGAAGAAAAAGAGTGCAGCTAGCATCATTCGAGGTGCCGGTAAGACCAAGCGTGCAACAACACCTCGTGCATCTAGTGCAAAAGACCCAGATATGCCAGAGTTTATTTCTCCAGGTCGTCAACGTTTTATTGATAGAAGCCTTGGAGATACAAATCGCTTAGGTCGCATCACCGGACCAAATGGTGAAGGCTATGACCCAAATCGCACAGAGCGTGAGTATGGAACAACAATTGATTTCTCTGTTGCAAAAGATACTCGTGAGTCTGGACAGAATGTAAATCGTTATCCTGGAAAGTGTTACAACTGCGATAAGTCAATTGCACCGGGTGTAGGCGAACCAATTCACGTATCTAAGATTCCACAAGAGAAGCGTCGCGGTACAGGTGAGTGGGGAGTGCGGTGTAGTGGCGGCTCGTGCGTCACTAAGTCAGGTAAAGTTAAAGGACCTGCTGAGCGCACAATCAATCCTGCACAAGGCGTAACAGTGCAAAAAGCTAAGATTGGTAAGAAGGGTGGAGGACATCATATTGCCACACTTCTACACGAAGATAATGAATCTTCTATTTCGTGGCATCCACGTTCAGGAATTATTCAATCAATTAATATCCACCCAGAACACGGAGATATCGGTGCACTCGAGCACCTCATGACAAATGCAACCTCTGTTGCACAACGTCAAGGTCTTTCTGTTCCACGTTATGGAAGGGGACAAGCTGGAGTATGACAGACGAACCATTTGAGGGCTTTGGACCTCGCATGAAATTTGGCACAGCACCTGCTAACCGTGCAAGTGACTCACACCGCGTTATCGACCTTACTGCTACTCGTCGAGTCAAAGAACGCACTGGACAAACTGTGCCAATCCCTTTGAACCGCGGCAAAGATAGCCCAGAGATGACAAAGCATGAAGATGAAGCAATTGCTATGTCAAAGCCAGTTGAAAAGCGCAAAAGTACTTTTGATAAGGCGATGGACTACCTAGGATTGAGTGACCCAAATGGGTAAGTATTCTGCAAAGGGATTAACCTCCCGATATCTATCAAGCCGATTTCATCCAGAAGCTATAGAGCACATTCTTACTGCACAAAAAGAACGTGGACCTCTAACACTGCAAGATGCAGAGAAGTTAGACCAGGAATGGGCCGCATCACGTATTGCTGCTTTTAACAAAGGACAGCGTGGTGGACGAGACATCCTGGCGCACCTTATGGAGCAAGCACCTAACAATGCCGCTACCGATAGTCCAAATGTACGTAGAGCACGTAAAGAAGTTGACCGCAACCCTAACTCTGAGTTGAAAGCGACGAGTAGAAATGAGTAGCAGCGGTTCATACATGAAGCACATTAAGTTTAATCCTATTCAAATCAAGGATGGCAAGATTGTTCGTCTACGCAAGGATGGAAGAATTGCTGCAGTACTTGATACTTGGCCCCCTTCAAACAAAGATAAAAAATGACAAACTGCAAACACATATACGAGAACATGAACGAAGAGGTCTGTTCTCTATGTGGACGTTTGACTCACGAGATTAACTGGGAAGAAGAAATCAAGTTAATGCGTGAATGGAAAGAAGCAAACCCGAACGCTAAATATGAAGGATGGTGGAGCATATGAAAGACCCAGCTCTAGGACCTACTCGTGCACAGAATGCACTAGGTGTACGTACAGGTACCTCCCGCGTCAAAGAGTTCCGCAATATTAATAACGGAATGTTTTCGGGCCCACGTCCAAGCTATGGACGGTATTCTGTGTCAGAGAATGCCATTGATGTTTTAAACAAATCAAAACGTAATATGGATATGAGGTAATTATGCCAGCCCCAGTACTTTTACCAATTCTTGGAGCGGTTGCTCGCGCCGCAGCCCCTATGCTTGCAAGAGGTGCTGCACAAGGTGCGGCAGGTGCAGCAGCAGAAGGTGCAGGAATGACAGCTATGAAATCTGCTGCAATTCAAGGCGCTAAGTCTGCAGTACCGCAAGCAGCTGTTAGAGGAGCCGTTGCTGGTCGTAATGAATACATGAATCAAGGACGTAATGATGCACAGCGTCCAGGTTCAATGTTCTAGGACGTCATGAAAAAGACAATTAAAGTACAAGGTATTAAACACACTGTTAAGAAGAACAAAAAGGGTGATGTTGTTGTTGACCACGAGGCAAAAGCCAAAGCGGGAAAATACGATAAAATTAACTTGACTAAAAAGGGCGGTTCAAAAACTGTCAAAGAAGGTGTCAAAGCTGTAAAGGATTGGCACAAAGATAATCCTCACAAGAAGGAGAAAAAATAATGGCTAAGCAAGGTCCTTGTTGGGATGGTTACGTTCAAGTAGGTTTTAAAACTAAAAACGGTAAGAAAGTACCTAATTGCGTTCCTGAAGGTTCGGGAAAGAAAAAGGTTGCTAAACCAAAGAAAGTTAAGAAGTAATGGCTGAGACCAAAAAGTTTGGCCCATATAAGGGCTCCAAGGCCAATGGCGGACGTCCAATCTATGTCTACAAGAAAAAGGTAGGCGGCAAGTGGGTTACCACCTCTAAAAACAAAGCTAGGGCCGATTACGAGTCAAAGCATGGAAAGTTGTCTAAGGACACAGATGTGGACCACAAGGACAATAACCACAATAATGACAAGGGCAGCAACCTACGTCCTCTAAAGCATGGCAAGAACACCGCTAAAGAAAACAAGCGCCGTGCAGGAAAGAAAGAGAACGAGAAGTGATTAATCGTCAGCAAGATGAACCATCAAAGCGTTTAGAGGAATTCATGTGGCAAGTTCACCTTGCTAAGAATGACCCTGAAGTCTTGAAGACATCTTCTGCTGAAGTTCAAGAAGCTGTTAAGAAACAACAGTCATTTTCAGCAAACCGCAAGAAATATTTAGGAGGCATGTGATGGCAGGCTCAACCCCTGGTCAGTGGGACGTAATTAATATTAAAGCGCTACAGGCAGAGCTTCCTAGCCGTGACCCTAAGACTCTAGCTTCACAACGAGCTCAGCGTGAGGCAGATGCTGCATGGGCTCAAGACACTTGGAAAGCAAAAGGTGGCGATAAGAAGGCCACTACTTTTGAACCAGATTTCCCAGGTCAATCCTATGAGCAACAGGTAGCCGCAAAAAAGACTGCAAAAAAAGCCGCAAAAAAATCTAAAAAATAGGAAATATTTTTCTTCTTAGTGTAGTTTTACCTATGACTCGCCAAATGGGAGTCCTTAGTTAATTCTCGTCTAAGGAGGGAATTATGGCATCAGGCTATCCATATAAAGAACCATGGGACAAACCAAAGTCCATTGCTCTAGAACCAAAACCACTACCAGACCCATTTACCTTACTACGTCCATTTCTACAATCGTGGACTGTAGGGTTTGACCATCAATTTGCGCTACTACAGGAACTACAAAAATCTTCCAAAGCAGTTACTTATCCACCGTACAACATTAAAGAAGTTGAAGACGGCGTTAAGTATGAAATTGAAATGGCTGTGGCCGGCTTTAGTAAAGAAGACCTAACCATTTCAGTAGAAGACAGCAACCTAAAAATTGAAGGTGGCTCTAAGAAAACAAAAGATGAATCGTATGTACACAAGGGCATTGCAGCCCGGACCTTTACTCAAAGCTTTGTGCTAGGTGAGTATGTTGAAGTAACTAACGCTAAGTTAGAGAACGGCATCCTTACCATTAGTTTAGACCGCAAAGTTCCTGAAGAAAAGAAGCCAAAAGTAATAAAAATCAAGTAACCTTGGTCAGACCTGAGCAAGTCTTAAAACTGCTCACTAAACAAAGGAGCGGTAATGACAGATGTACAGGAAGTTGTAACTAGAGAACCACTAACTGCTAACGACCGCTGTGATTCTTGCAGTGCTGCCGCAAAAGTTGTTTTTACATTTTTAAACGGTGAATTAATGTTTTGCGGACATCATGCAAAAGATAAAAAAGATAAGATTGCAGATAAAGCAATTTCTGTTTGGGACCCAGAAAGTGTGTTAATTTAGTACACTTTATGTAAATGAATCCACTGCGTATATTCGCAGCACTACACGGGGTCTTTACACGAATATATTTTATTTTAGGAGCAGGATTGATATTCCTGCTTCTTACGATGACTGCTGTCTACGCAGAAGAGTCTACCCAAGAAACTTCGCAAAGTAGTACGCCATCGCCAACAGCGACGCCATCCCCAACAGAAACCTCAACAGCAACATCTTCTAGTCCTTCTGAAACCACATCAACTTCGAGTTCACCCGGTCCAAGTCCGACTCCAACGCCAACACCCGAGCCGACTTCCACTGCAACTCCGACTCCAACTCCCGAGCCCGTTGCTCCAGCCCCAGTATCCGCTCCATCGGAGCCGACTGCAACTCCTTCACCTTCCGCTTCAACGGCTCCGTCCCCTGAATCCAGCCCACAACCCAGCCCATCGCAAACGCCACCAACAGTAGTAGAGACTCCAACTGTAACCTCCGTTCAAACAAAAATTGAGAGCGCAACTGTAACATTAAATACAGCTATTGAAGGTGCAAGTACGGAACAACAAACTGCTGCCGCAGTTCCTGTTGCTACCGCACAAACAGCTATAACAGCTGCTGAAAGCGCAACAGTCACAGCCGCTACCGCTCAAGCTGCTGCTGACGCCCTCTCCTCTGCTCCAGAAAATACAAAAGTTTATACAACAGAGGGTTATGTAGCGCCAGAACCAGTAGTAACGCCAAACGTTACTACTACAACTTTGCCAGTCATGTACGACGCATCAACTAAAATTCAAACACCGTTTGACATTAAAATGGGCGACACCGTGTACAACGGTCAAGGTGCAGATAGCCAGATTTTTGTAACCTCAAAAGCAACTATTACCTTTGGCACTGGGGACCATACTTGGTGGGACTTCCCTGGTGGACCAAGCATTTCAGTCTTTGCCAGCGACTATATGAATGCTGGTACAGGCACCTCTACGGTAGTGACTA
>Ga0315907_10009162_pt1 | contig 10054 bp, 9 predicted proteins | sample LakEriMetagenome_3_FD_203525 | JGI IMG/M metagenome (GOLD analysis project Ga0315907, IMG submission 203525) | Freshwater fungal communities from buoy surface, Lake Erie, Ohio, United States - Buoy 12 MA123 | ecosystem: Environmental > Aquatic > Freshwater > Lake > Lake biofilm | place: USA...
CAGGCACTCGACGCTCGGCTACGAGAGCCCGATAGCCTTCGAGGCGAAGATGAGGGTAGCTTAACTACGTGTCCACGGAACCCGGGGCAGGCCAATCAGCATCAAGCTTGATTAGATCGAGGCAGTGACTACCCAATCAAAAGTTATCTACGCCGTCAGCGCCCATGCTCTGCCTCCTTCAGTGATCCTGGCCCTTTATTCGGGTTCAAAGGTTTAGCGAGGATTTGGCCCATCTTCTCGGAAAGAGGAGTGTGCGGAATGCCCAGAAAAGGTATCAGCGAAGAGCAGATCGCGTTTGCCTTGCGGCAGGCGAAGAGCGGCACGCGGGTAGGCGAGACCTGCCGAAGACTCGAGATGAGCGCGCAAAGCTTCTATCGGTGGAAGAAGCAGTTTGCGGGTATGGGGATCTCGGTGGTCCGCCGTCTGAAGCATCTCGAAGACGAGAACACAAAGCTGAAGCGGCTGGTCGCGGGTCTGTCGCTCGACAAAATTATTCTGCAGGATGTTCTTCGAAAAAAGGCGCAAGGCCCTCCGCGAAGCGCCAGGTCGTCGATCATTTCATGGCGGCCTACGGCGTAAGTGAGCGGAGGGCCGTTCGTGTCGGCGGCTCAGCAAGGTCGACCTACCGGTCCCGATCGGTCCGGGATCCTCAAACGGCGCTGCTGATGCGGCGGATCTCGCGGACATGCTGCTCGGCGGTGCCGTTCGGCGGGGTCTGTTTCATCGGTCTCATCCTCATCCCTTTCACGGTGACGATGAGCCGAAAACACTCCGATACGCAAATTACTCAATCTGTCCTATAGGCCCTGACGGCGAACAGGTTTAACTCTGGCGCTAGCTCCTACTCCGGCAAGATCCCACGCGACAATCGCGCACAGAGAAACGCGGGTTCTTGCCCGCAAATTCGGGCAGAAATAGCGCTTCAGAGAATATTGGAACAAGGTAGTAATGGGCGAGAAGCGCCGTGTTTGCGGGCTTCTCGGCACCCGCAAAACCCCACTGTTGGTACTCGTGGGAAGGAATGGCGGTGGACGCAGTCCGACGAGCCATCGTCTCAGTTATCAGGGAAATTTACAGGGAAACAGGCCAATGAATTGAGCTGAGTGAAAATCGAAATAGGTAAATAATGTTGTTCTTTGATCCTCGAGCTGTTCGTTTCGGTTAAACAGACTGGTCACGGCCACTTCTGGTCGGGTCCAAAGTCTTGATGAACTAAAACCTCCTTTGAAAGCAGCCTCAAACGTTTTGATTGTTCTGCCTTCGGGCGCTAAGCGATAGCCGCCGATCTTCGCGACGGCGTGGGGAAAGTCGAATTGGCGGACGCTGGCGGGGATAACGGATATCCCAAGCTGGGATCTCGTCCGCGCTGTGCCCAGATTTGAGTTTCCGACATGGATAGCTATTGCGGACACATGCCGCACGGCTAACGCTCGTATCCCATACGACCGGCCCGAGGCTCTGCAGTATGACGGCTCGGCAGCGCAGAATGTGCGCGCCGACAAGTTCGGAGATTTCGGGCGCGCCCGGACGGCGATAGGGAATGAGCGGAACGTGGCCGACCTTCATGATGTAGTAGGGCACGATCGGCGGCAAAATCTCGTCTTGGTCCGTATCGGCCAACAGCGAAAGCGCAATGAGATTGGTCGAGTGGGCAATGCGGGATCGAGGAACCTGAGACACGCGTCGGTCGGCGTGATGAGAAAGCCGTCGTCGAGGCGCGCTGATATTGTCGGCCCCACTGTGCCCGTAGCCGCGCGTATGCTGACTGCGGCCAATGCGGCAGATTTCGTCACGAATTCTGTTCTCGTCTATGCGTCACTTTTCGGAAAAGGGGCGCGCCGCTGCGTCGATCTGTGGGAACCAAATTCGCGGACTCCGAATTCCGGCACAAGCCGTGCGCGCGATTTCTCAAGCAGCCGTCCCGCCGGTCATGAGCGCCACATTTCCGCCGATCGCGGCCGTGTTGATCGACAGCGTCGTCTCTTGTGCAAAACGCGCGAGATAGTTGGGCCCGCCCGCCTTGGGCCCCGTCCCGGACAGGCCATGGCCGCCAAATGGCTGCACCCCGACGACAGCGCCGATGGTCGAGCGATTGATGTAGATGTTGCCGGCGCCGATTTGCCGGCGCACCCGCGTTTGGAAACTCTCGAGCCGCGAATGGATACCTAAAGTGAGCCCGTACCCGGTTTGCGCGATCGCCGCGAGCACGGCGTCGAGTTCGTCGGTCCGCCAGCGTACCAAGTGCAGAATCGGGCCGAATATTTCCCGAGTCGGCGCTTCGGCGAGCGGAACTTCAAGGAGCGTCGGGGGCACGTAATTGCCGTGCATCGGCGCATTGCGCGGCTGCGCCACGATCTGCGCCTGCTTGCCTGCGATGTAAGCGTCGAGTGCCACTTTTGCTGCGGCGTCGATCACGGGGCCAACATCGGTTACCGGATCGCCGGGATCGCCCACGCGTAGCTCGGCGATGGCGCCTGTCAGCATTGTGCGCACGTTTTCGGCGGCCTCGTCCTGCACGAACAGCACGCGCAGCGCCGAGCAGCGCTGTCCTGCACTTTGGAACGCTGAAATGACCGCGTCGCCGACGACTTGCTCGGTGAGGGCGGAACTATCGGCCACCATCGCGTTGACCCCGCCCGTTTCGGCAATGAGCGGCACGATCGGGCCAGCTTTGGCAGCAAGCACGCGATTGATCGCTTGGGCCGTCGCCGTCGAACCGGTGAAGGCGACGCCCGCAATTCGTGGATCGCCGACCAGTTCTGCGCCGATGTTCGGTCCGCCGACGGCGAGGCGAAGGGCGTCGCGCGGCACGCCCGCTTCGTGGAGCAGGCGGACCGCATAAGCGGCAATCTGCGGAGTTTGGGGGGCCGGCTTCGCAACAACCGTATTGCCGACTGCAAGAGCGGCGGCGACTTGGCCCGTGAAAATCGCTAGCGGAAAATTCCACGGCGAGATGCAGGCGAACACGCCGCGCCCGCCGAGACTCAGTACGTTGCGCTCGCCCGTCGGGCCCGGCAGCACAGTGGGTGTACACACGCGCAGCGCCTCGCGTGCGTAGTAGCGCAAGAAATCGACCGCTTCGCGCAATTCGGCCACCGCGTCCGGAATCGTGCGGAAACCCTCGCGCACGATGCCGGCGATCAGATTTCTGCCATTCGCCTCGAAAAGATCGGCGCACCGCGCCAAAACAGCGGCGCGCTCGGCAACGGCACGCTGCGACCACGCGGGAAAGGCTGTATGGGCTTTGGCGATATCCGCGCCGACGTCGGGAGTTGGCATGTCGCCGTCGAAGCGGTGCGCCGCGACTGCCGCCGCCAAATCGGCGCGCACGGCATCGTCGGCGAGGTCGATGCCCGTCGAGTTTTCGCGATCCACGAAAAGCGCGCGCGGCAGTCCGACCGGTGCGGCCGCGTTGGCCAATGTAGTTTTCGGATCCGCGACGATGTCGGCGAGCGGAATCGACGCGTCTTTGATTTGGTGGATAAACGATGTGTTGGCGCCGTTCTCGAGAAGGCGCCGCACGAGGTAGGGCAGCAGATCGCGATGCGCTCCCACCGGGGCGTAAACGCGGACCTGGGCACGCTCGCCCAATGCGTCGTAGAGGTCGTCGCCCATGCCGTGCAGCTTCTGGAACTCGAAGTCGCTTCGTGCGTCGGCGAGCGCCAGGATCTCGGCTGCTGTGCGCGGGTTGTGGGTGGCGAACTGGCCGTAGATCGCATCCTTGGCGGCTAGCAGTTTTGCGGCGCATGCGCGGTAGGAAAGATCCGTCGCTGCCTTGCGCACGAAGACCGGATAGTCGGCAAGGCCGCGCTCCTGCGCCCATTTGATCTCGCTGTCCCAATAGGCACCCTTGACGAGACGAACCATCAGGCGGCGCTTGGACGTGCGCGCCAATGCGACGAGCCAATCGACCGTGCCGAGTGCGCGCTTCTGGTAGGCTTGGACCGCAAGGCCCAAACCGTCCCACCCGGCCAGCGCCGGATCGCGGGCCAGCGCTTCGAAAATCTCAAGCGACAGCACGAGCCGGTCGGCCTCTTCGGCATCGACCGTCAGATTCATTCCGGCCGCCGCCGCTGTCTGGACGAGATTGCGCAGGCGCGGCAGAAGTTCGGCCGTTATCCGCGCACGCTGCGCGGGTTCGTAGCGCGGATGCAGGGCCGACAGTTTGATCGAAATGCCGGGATTGCGCGTCGGATCTTTGCCGTTGCAGTTTCGCGCGATCGCGGCGATAGCGGCGGCGTAGCTCTGAAAGTAGCGTTCGGCATCGTCTTGCGCGCGAGCGGCCTCGCCCAGCATGTCGAACGAGTGCCGGTGATGGCTGGGCGCTGCTGCCGCGCGTGCCAAGGCCGCCTCGATGGTCTCGCCCATCACGAATTGCTGTCCCATGATGCGCATCGCCGTTTCGATCGCGCGGCGCAACACCGGTGCCCCGATCCGCCCCAGCGCGCGGCGCAGCAAGTCGCTTGCCCCGCCTTGCGTGCTGCCGCTCCAGCCGAGAAACCGCCCGGTGAGGGCAAGCCCCCAAGCAGACGCGTTCACAAGCACGGAGTCGGCGCGGCCCAAATGTTTGTCCCAATCCGCAGCGCCCAATTTGTCGCCGATCAGCGCGTTGATTGTCGACTTGTCGGGTATGCGCAGCAGCGCCTCGGCAAGGCACATCAAAGCCACGCCTTCGCCGCTCGACAGTTCGAACTCGGCCAGGAAGGTTTCTACGCCCACGCGCTTCGAGCCGCTTGCGCGCACCTGCGACGCAAGCCCAAGTGCTTCGCGCGAGATGCGCGCTTCGAGCTCCGCAGATTGATGCGCCGCTGCCGCCATGCCCGCCAGCGCTTGGGCTTCGGGAGCAAGTTTGTCGCCGAGTTGGTCGGGCCAAATTGAGAAGCTTGCAGTCATCGGCGGATGGATTCCTCGCGGTCATGCACTGTACGCGATTCGCCGGCTAGGCGTCGATGACGAACGCGGCTGCGACGATATCGAGCAGATGGTCGACCGCCGCTTGCGTTGCCGCTGCGTCGTCCGTGGGCACATAATCGGCTATCTCGAGATCTGCCAAAAGGTTGCGGGCACGCGGCTCGCTAGCCAGATGCACGAGTGCGGCCGGATGCAGTCCGTGAGCGACATCGTACTTGGCCGACACATAGTGACGGCTCCGACATCGAGATCTGAATCGACGCCGGAGCCCCGTGCGATCGCGCCGCGCCTGAGCAGCACGGCCTCCGGCGCGTCGATGTTGCGCACGCCCACCAACGTCAAGCGTCCGCGCGCCAGGACCGCGCCATGGCCGGAGTCTCAGAGGCTGCACATGCCGGCGACAACCATCCCGCCGAGATGTTCGTCATCGGCGCTCATAGGACAGTTTGAGTAGTTTGCGTACCGGAGAGTTTTCGGCTCATCGTCACCGCGAAAGGGACGAGGATGAGATCGATGAAACAGACCCCGTCGAACGGCACAGCCGAGCCGCATGTCCACGAGATCTGCTACAAGACCCGCAAGCAGTACTCGTCGGAAGAGAAAATCTGGACCTTGATCTCGGGGTTCCGCGGTGAGCATTCGATCGCCGAGCTGCGCCGGCGCGAGGGAATTGCCGAAAGCCTGTATTTCGTCTGGTTCAAGGAGTTCATGGAGGCTGGCAAGAAGCGGCTGACCGGGGACACCGAGCGCCAAGCGTCGTCGGGTGAGGTCAAGGACCTACGCCGGGAGATGGGCGCGCTGAAGGAGTTGGTTGCCGATCTGACGATCGAGAACCGCCTGCTCAAAAATGTACGGTCGAGGATGGGGGCGACCGCGAGTGAGGTCACCAGCTTCGGAGAAGCTCGAGATCATCCGGCTGGTTGAGGAATCGAAACTGTCGGTGAAACGAACGTTCGAGAAGCTGAGCGTCTCGCGCTCGAAGTTTTACCGCTGGTACGGCCTGTATCAGCGCTTCGGTGCGGTTGGCTTGGAAGACCGCCGGTCTGCCCCTGGCCGGGTCTGGAACCGGGTGCCGGACACGGTTTGGGGTCAAGTGACCGACCTCGCCTCAAACGTCCGGAACTAAGCCCCCGGGAGCTGGCGGTGAAGAAGGCCCAGTTTATCTCGGAAGCATCCGTTTACCGTCTGTTGCGGGCGAACGGGCTGCTGCCCAGCCCGACGTACATCGTCATGCCGGCGTACATCGTCATGAAGGCAGCCGACGAGTTCAAAGACAAGACGACGGCGCCGAACCAGCTCTGGCAGACCGACTTCACGTACCTGAAGGTGATCGGCTGGGGCTGGCTTTGCCTATCGATGATCCTCGCCGACTTCTCCCGGTTCATCGTCGCCTGGAAGATCTGCACGACGATGAAAGCGGCGGACGTCAGGGATGGCGCTGGCAGCGTCGGGGCTGGATGGGAGCAGGCACCGACCACGACTGCTGGATGCGGACCTTCGTTGATCGGATATTCGGCTACTTCCCTGCTGTCTCGCGAAGCCACTGCAGAAGCAGAATGGCCGACGGATTGCGCACGATGGCGGCATCGTGCATGAGCCCGATACGGAAAACGGCCCAGTCGTCCGACAACGAAATCCCGGTGATGCCGGGCATGCGGCGCCTCTCGAGCGCTATGGCTGGCATCACACCGATCCCGATCTTCGCGTCGATCAATTCGATCATGCCCTCGAAACTGTCGATAGCGGCGGTCAGACCGCCTGCGCCCTGGATGGGCTCGCCTGCCTGCTCAGGCCCGTAAGACTGCGCGCTTCGCGCCGTGCGGACGATATGCGGATACTTCATCGTGTCGCGATAGCGTATCGAAGATCGACCTACGAGGGGGTGGCCGCGATAGACGGCCAGGACAAGCGGTGTCTCGACATATGGGAATGCCGTGAGCCCGTGTCTTGGGATGCCGAGCGAGCAGACACCTAGGTCCGCTCGCCCCTGCAAAAGCGCTTCGACGACCTCCGGGCTCATGCACTCGACGATCTTGACGCAGACTTTGGGGTGGCGGCGGCGAAATGCGGCAATGTCGCGCCCAAGACCAAGCAACAAGCCTGTGGTGTTGCTCATGATCGTAACTTCGCCGCTTTCGCCGCGCGACGTCTGCCGAAGATCGAGAGACATCAGCGAGGTGCGGGCGAGTACGTCTTCGGCATATCGCGCGACAACGTGGCCTGCATTTGTCAGGTCGACGCCGTGAGGAAGTCGCAGAAGAAGTTTGCTGCCGAGCTGTTTCTCGAGCTCGGTGATCCGCTTGCTAACCGCCGATGGCGTGAGGCGCACTTGTTCTGCGGTTTTAGCAAGACTCCTGCTTGCCGCGATCGAGGCGAATAGCTGCAACGTGTGAAGATCGTAGCGACGCAAACAGACTCCGGTATTCAGGGGGATGCGTTTTCGCAGGATAGCCGCTTTATTCTGACAGGACGAGGCGTTTGGATCGACGGCCAAATACTAGGCGTGCGCGCCAATTGCCCTGCGGGAACCGGGGCGGTGCTGCATTTTCACTTGCCAATGCTCGATGCTCGGTTCGTGATCGAATAGTGAATTTCTGGCGACTAGGGAACCAAGCGGGGCGCCAGAGCAACTCAAACAGGAGACCCAATCATGAGCGCCATTGATCGCCGTCACGCACTTTTTGCAGCTTCGGCACTCACTGGTCTGGCCGTTGGGCCGACTCTGGCTCAGGCACAGGCACCTGCCGCGGCGCCCACGGGCGGCGGCGACCTCGCGCGCATCCGGCAGCGCGGAACGCTACGGGTCGGCGCCGCCGTTTTCAGTCCGGTCTATATCAAGCCGCCGACCGGCGACTGGCAGGGTGTCGCTCCCGACGTTATGCGGGCTGTCGGCGAGTACCTCAAGGTCAAAGTCGAGTTCGTCGAGACCCAATGGGGAACCGCGGTTGCGGGCTTGCAGACCGATCGCTTCGACGTGATGGCATCCTTCGCTGCGACGCCGGAACGAGCGCTGGCGGTTGGCTTTACACGGCCGATGGGCGCGATCGCATGGGGCCTGCTTGTGACCGCGCCGAACCCGCCGGACCTATCGACCTGGGAAGCGGCGAACAATTCCTCGATCCGGATCGCCGGTGTCGAAGGCTCGGCCTCGACGCGTTTGATCGAGAACGTTTTGACGAAGGCTCAATGGGTCAAGGTGCAGAGCTTTGACGCCGTGATTCTCGAGATCGAGAGCGGCCGAGCCCAGATTGCCGTGCTCGATTCGATTCAGGCCAAGCAGTACATTGCACGTCGCCGCCGCGGACAGTTCATTCTGCCGACGCCGAAGTTCGAATCCGACCAGAATCTTGCGGTTAGGAGCGGCGCCGACGATCTGAAGGAATGGCTCAATATTACGCTGCGCTTCATGGAGCAGCGAGGCGAACTTGGGGCGATCTGGGACAAGTACCTTAACATGGCCTGAGCCCATTCAAGCGCTCGAACGCCCGACGGAGACGCAGTTGTCGAACGAAATCGAGCGCCCTGTACTGGCCGTGCGATCCCTGAAGAAAAGCTTCGGGGATCTGCACGTGCTCAAGGACGTCAGTTTCGATCTCCACCGGCGGGGAATTCTCGGCGTGATCGGCCCCAGCGGATCGGGAAAATCGACGATGCTCAGATGCATCAATTTTCTCGAGACACCAACCGCCGGGACCGTCCTTCTTGACGGCGAGTCGGTGGGAGTTGTTGAAGATCCGAACGGTACGAGGCGCGCCGTTGCCCCGGCCGTTATGCAGAGCCAGCGCGCGCGGATGGCAATGGTCTTCCAGTCGTTCAACCTGTGGCCCCACATGAACGCACTGGAAAACGTCATGGAGGGTCTCGTCACCGTCAAGCGCATACCAAAGCCAGCGGCTGCCAATATCGCACGTGACACGCTGGCGCGCGTCGGGATGCGGGCGAAGGAAGCCGAGTATCCCGCGCGCCTGTCCGGCGGACAGCAGCAGCGCGTGGGAATCGCACGCGCTTTGGCCATGGAGCCGAAGGTTCTGTTGTTCGACGAACCGACATCGGCGTTGGACCCGGAACTAGTCGGCGAGGTGCTTGGCGTAATGACAGATCTCGCTCGTAACGGCACGACCATGATTGTCGTGACCCACGAAATGGGATTTGCACGCGACGTATGCGATCAGATTCTTTTTCTGGAAAATGGCGTCATCGCTGATCGCGGTTCTCCCGATCACATTTTTTCAGCATCGACGAATCCGCGCACGCGCGCCTTCTTGTCGCGGTACGGGCGACAGGCTGCGCCGGAAGTCTAGGAGACCACTATGAAGCCGATTAGCTACGACTGGGATTTTTCGGTGGTGTGGGAGTATCGCGTGGCGTTCGCAGATGGGCTGCGCGTGACTTTCGAGGTGCTCGGAGGGACGATTTTTCTCTCGGTCGTCATCGGGTTGCTTCTAGCGTTATTTCGGATGAGCCCTTCGAAGCTGCTCTCCTATTCGAGCGGGGCCTTCATCGAGTTCACAAGATCCGTTCCATCTCTCGTTTGGGTCGTCTGGTTCTATTACTGCCTTCCGGTTGTTACTGGGCTGACTCTCGACGGATTCATGACTGTCGTGATCGCGCTATCGCTCTACACCTCCGTTTTCTTCGCGGAGATTTTCCGAGCCGGCTTGCAATCGGTCGATCGCGGGCAGATCGAAGCAGCGCAATCGATAGGAATGGGAAAATTCGACATACTTCGGCGTATTGCTGGACCAGTGGCGTTCATTCGCATACTTCCGCCGTTCGTAAGCCAATGCGTGCTGACGATCAAGTCGACGGCGCTTGCAGGGTATGTCGCGGTCGGGGAACTTCTTTATCAGGGGCAGCGGATCAGTATCCACACATTCAGGCCGCTCGAGGTCCTTACCGCCGTGGCGCTGATCTTCGCTGCCATCATCCTGCCACTGACTTTGCTGGCAGGCAGGCTCGATAGCGGCATCCAGAAAAAATATTTCGGCCGATGACACTCGGATAAACTCTTTGGTTGTTTTGCCAAGTCCCATTGAAGGAGCGAAAGAATGCGCAAGCAGGACGTTTTCGACGTTGTTTACACCCATACCGAGGGCGAGCCGCTGTGTATCATTCATAGCGGCATTCCATACCCGCCGGGATC
>Ga0315907_10009164_pt1 | contig 10053 bp, 9 predicted proteins | sample LakEriMetagenome_3_FD_203525 | JGI IMG/M metagenome (GOLD analysis project Ga0315907, IMG submission 203525) | Freshwater fungal communities from buoy surface, Lake Erie, Ohio, United States - Buoy 12 MA123 | ecosystem: Environmental > Aquatic > Freshwater > Lake > Lake biofilm | place: USA...
TATTCCTGGTTAGAATGGGATAATGCCTCTATGTCTGGTAAGTTCGTGACTGTTCCTGGTAGAGATGATATTCCTGAGAATATCAAAGTCCAGCTCATCGTTGAACTTTACTCTAAGTAATATTTCACTATTTTCAGCTAAAACAGAACGAAATATATGTCCATACTAGCATTTCAAATGCCCGAAAAAGTGGTAATGGAAAAAGCCGATGATTTTCATGGCTTGTTCACATTCAAACCTCTTGAAAAAGGCTATGGAGTTACAATAGGTAACGCCCTTAGAAGAATTTTACTTTCTTCTTTGGAGGGATACGCCATCACTTCCATCAAGCCTCCAGGAGTGGTTCATGAATTCTCTACCGTCGAAGGTGTAGTAGAAGATGTGACAGACATCATTTTGAATTTGAAGCAGGTTCGTTTCAAGAAAGTGCACGATGCATTTGACGGAAAAATAGCTGTTGAACTCAAAAATCAGTCTGTCTTCACAGCAGGGGACATAGCTAAGTTCACTTCTTCCTTCGAAGTGTTGAATCCGGAATTGGTGATTTGTCACATCGACCAAGCCAAAAATTTCGAGATTGAAATCACCATCGAAAAAGGAAGAGGGTATTTGCCTGCTGAAGAATCCAAACCTAAAGATCAGGTTTTTGGACAAATTGCAATTGATGCCATCTTTACACCAATCAAAAATGTAAAGTATAGCGTTGAAAATACTCGAGTAGAGCAGAAGACTGACTTTGAAAAATTGATCCTTGAAGTACATACGGATGGTTCAATTCACCCAGAGAAAGCGCTTCAAGAATCTGCAAAGATTTTGATCCAGCACTTCATGCTCTTCTCTGACCAAACCATGGTTCTTGATTCTACTGGAATCGCTGAACCAGAGCCTATCGATGAGGAATTCCTTCACATGCGCAAGCTTCTTAAGACCTCTTTAGGGGATCTCGACCTTTCGGTTCGTGCCTTTAATTGCTTGAAAGCTGCCGATGTGAGAACTCTAGGTGACCTTGCTCGTCTTGAAATTTCAGACATGATGAAATTCAGAAACTTCGGTAAAAAGTCTTTAGCCGAATTGGAGCAGTTGATCCAGGAGAAAGGTCTAACCTTTGGGATGGACATTTCTAAGTACAAACTTGATGAAGAATAATTAAAAATGAGACACGGTAAGAAATTTAACCACCTTGGTAGGACTGCTTCCCACAGAAAGGCAATGCTTTCCAATATGGGAGCTTCCCTACTTCTTCACAAGCGTATATCTACTACGCTTGCCAAAGCGAAAGAATTAAAGAAGTTTGTTGAGCCTCTTGTAACTAGAGCAAAAGAAGATTCTACACACAATAGAAGAATTGCATTCTCCTACCTAAAAAGCAAAGAGGCTATCAAAGCTCTTTTTGGTGAGGTAATCGAGAAAGTAGGTACTCGTCCAGGAGGATACACCCGAATCATTAAGACCGGGTTCCGTTTGGGAGATAATGCCGAAATGTGCATCATCGAACTAGTTGATTTCAATGAGTTGATGTTGAAAGATGCTGCTCCTGCGAAGAAGACTACTAGAAGATCTAGAAGATCTACTGGCGATGCTACTGCTCCAGCTCCTGCTGCTCCTAAGGCAGCGAAGGTGGAAGCTGCTCCAGCTCCTGTAGTAGAAGAAGCCGAAGAAGCTCCAATCGCTGAAGCGGAAGTAGTTGAAGAAACTACTCCTGTAGCAGAAGCATCTTCTGAAGAGACAGCTGCTCCTGAAGCTTCTGAAGAAAGCGAAACAGAAGAAAAATAAATTGAAAGCAATTTCACAGTTAAAAAGGATTGGACGTCGTTCAATCCTTTTTTTTATTCCCTCGGCTCACCTCACCCTCCCCAAGTTTTATTAACTTTGGGCAACTTTCAAGGAAATGAATACACAAAAAGCTACCCTTCTTCTTGCAGATGGTACAGTCTTCACTGGAACACTCATCGGCGCTCCTGGTACCAATGGCGGTGAAATCTGCTTTAACACGGGCATGACCGGTTACCAGGAGATTTATACCGATCCTTCCTACACCGGCCAAATCGTGGTGACCACTACCTCCCATATTGGAAACTATGGGGTACACCCAGACGAGGTGGAATCCGCTGCTCCTTGCGTAGCTGGGATTGTGGTGAATAGTTTTTCTGAAGTATTTTCTCGATTGGACGCATCTGGATCGTTGCAAGACTATTTGGTCGGAGCCGGCATCACAGGGATTGCTGATATCGATACCCGTAAATTGGTGCGGCACCTTCGCGATGCAGGAGCCATGAATGCCATTATCAGTTCAGAGTTTGAGGGTGATTTGGATGGATTGAAGCGAAAGCTTGCGGAAGTACCAGACATGAACGGCTTGGAATTATCCTCCAAGGTTTGTACACAAGAACCTTTCTTTTTTGGAGACCCATCGGCTGCAATTAAAGTAGCCTGCCTTGATTTTGGTATTAAAACCAATATTTTGAGAAATCTCGCTTCGCGTGGGGTGTATTGCAAAGTATATCCTGCCAAAACTACCCTAGCAGAAATGGAAACCTGGAGTCCTCAAGGCTATTTCCTGTCCAATGGGCCTGGTGATCCAGCCGTTATGGACTATGCCGTGGAGACCGTTAAGGATGTTCTGGCTACTGGCAAGCCAGTTTTCGGGATCTGTTTGGGACACCAGCTCCTTGCCTCCGCCGTAGGTGTAGGTACGTATAAAATGCACCACGGTCATCGTGGTCTCAACCACCCCATTAAAAATCTAATGACCGGAAAAAGTGAAATCACTTCCCAGAATCATGGATTCAATGTGGTACGTGCTGATGCCGAAAATAATGCAGAGGTAGAAATCACACACGTTCACCTGAATGACAACACCGTAGCGGGTATCAAATTAAAAAATAGACCTGCTTTCTCGGTACAATATCACCCGGAATCCTCGCCAGGACCGCATGACTCCAGGTACCTTTTTGATGACTTTATATCCTTGATTACTAAAAACTAATTCTAACAAACCTGTAAACACATGACGTTGATTCAATCCATTCATGCAAGACAAATCCTTGATTCACGAGGCAATCCAACCGTAGAGGTAGATGTGGTGACTGAAAATGGAGCTTTCGGAAGAGCTGCGGTACCAAGTGGTGCCTCCACTGGAATAAATGAAGCAGTAGAACTCCGCGATGGAGATAAAAGTAAATACCTAGGAAAGGGCGTTTTGAAGGCGGTTTCCAATGTGAATGATGTCATTGCACCAGAGCTAGTGGGCATGGATGTCTTTGAACAAAATACGATTGACCAGATCATGATTGATTTGGACGGTACTTCCAACAAGAGCAAGTTGGGTGCGAATGCCATTTTGGGCGTTTCCCTTGCAGTAGCCAAAGCCGCTGCGATGGAGTCTGGGCAGCCGCTTTACCGCTACATTGGTGGAGTGAATGCCAACACGCTTCCTGTACCTATGTTGAACATCATCAATGGTGGTTCCCACTCGGATGCTCCCATTGCCTTCCAGGAATTTATGGTACGCCCAATTGGTGCAACTAGTTTCTCTGAAGCGATTCGTTGGGGGGCTGAGATTTTCCACAACTTGAAAAAAATCCTTCATGACAAGCATTTGAGTACTGCAGTAGGCGATGAGGGTGGCTTTGCCCCCAACTTCTCTGGCGGAACTGAAGAAGCACTTGCTTGTATTCTTGATGCCATCACCAAAGCTGGCTACCGTCCAGGAGACGATGTGACCATTGCCTTGGATTGTGCATCTTCCGAATTCTACAAGGATGGAAAGTATGACTACTCCAAGTTTGAAGGACCAAACGGAAAAGTTCGCTCCAGAGAAGAGCAAGTGGCTTACCTAGCTGAGCTTACCGAAAAATATCCAATCGATTCGATCGAAGATGGTTGCGCAGAAGAAGACTGGGCTGGTTGGGCGATGCTCACTGCCAAAATCGGTTCGAAAATCCAATTGGTAGGGGATGACTTGTTCGTGACCAATGTAAGCTTCTTAAAGCGTGGAATCGAAGAAAAGTCAGCGAACTCCATTCTGGTTAAAGTAAATCAGATTGGTACGCTTACTGAAACCTTGAATGCAATCAGTATGGCACATAAGGCTGGTTTTACAGCCGTAATGTCCCACCGTTCAGGAGAAACAGAAGATTCAACCATCGCTGACCTTGCTGTAGCTGTCAACTGTGGCCAAATCAAAACTGGTTCTGCTTCCCGTTCGGATCGTATGGCCAAGTACAACCAGCTGCTTCGCATCGAGGAGCAACTAGGAGATTCGGCGGTATTTAAAGGAAGATTGAAGTAATTTTGCTGTACTTATTTAAATCGACAGTCTCGGAATTCCGGGACTGTCTTTTTTTTGCATGATTTTTGTACCTTAGGTATTCGAACGCAGCACCATGAAAAAAGTCATCAAATACAGCAGCAACTTTTACGTATTGGCGAGCCTTTCTTTTTTGGTGTGGATGCTTTTTATTGATTCCAATGGGGTTACTACCCAATGGAGACTCACCAAGCAGCTTTGGGAGTTGGAGGATCAAAAAGAATATTACAAACAGAAAAAGATTCAAATTCAGCAAGAGCGAAATGCCCTTTTTAGCAATCCTGAATTGCTGGAAAAGTTTGCCCGTGAGAAATACCTCATGAAGAAGCCAACGGAAGATTTGTATGTGGTGGTTGAAAAGTAAGTTTCTGCTTTTTTTTGCGATCCTTTTTTTAGGCTTTCACCTGTCTGCATATCCGCAACGTGAGATCAATACCGATTCCACCTTTTCTTTCAAAGAGCGGGGGTATTTTGGAGGAAACCTAGGACTTCAACTTGGAACGGTTACGCTAGTAGACCTTTCTCCTTTGGTCGGGGTGATGCTTAGTTCCAAACTTTCTACAGGTCTAGGTGCCACGTATCAGTACTACGAAGACAATCGGTTCCAGGGCAATGCTGGTTCTTCTTATGGAGGACGGGCTTTTGTTCGGTACAACCTGCTGCCCAATATCTTTGCCTATTCCGAACTGGAATCGATCAATTGGAATGCATATAACTTTGGGCAGGATGCCTTTCAGCGAACTTGGACAGAAGCGTTTTTTGTAGGAGCGGGCTACTTTGCTCCGTTTGGGGCTCGTGGGGGAGCTAATTTTACTTTTTTGTACAACCTCCGTCATTCCAATCGAGAAGCCTACTACAGTGAGCCCTATCAGATTCGGGTTGGATTTGTGCTCTAGCACAAGTTAAACCCTGCTTTCTATTGATTTTGCTTTATCGCAAGCTGCCGTGTTATTGAAGGTTTACTCCAGCTAATTCTAAAATCTTATTACCCACTTTTTCACCACTAGCCAAAGAAAAAAAGGTTTGAGGGTCAATTAGGTTAGCTGTGGACCGTGGACTGTGGTCTGTCAACGATTATCCGCAGTTATAAATAGGAGAACTGAGCTACTGGCATGATTGCGGATAATCCTATTCTAGAAAAATCGCTTCATTTTTTCCAAACCTGTTTTGGCTACATAATCCGCATCCATGGCATAATATTCTGGGTTGAACAGTTCCAGGGAAAGAATGATTTGCCCGCCTTTTGCGCGCAAGGTGTTGGCAAGATCTTGTAAGGGTGCTGCACCATCCCCAGGAAATACCCGGTCCTTATCCTGTTGTTCGGTTCTTGGGATGCTCCCAGAAAAGTCATTGAGGTGAAAAATGGAAATGGCATTTCCATCGACCAATTTTAATCCTTCAAACCCTGACCCCCCTCGAAAGAGGTGGTACACATCAGCTAGAATCTTGGCATCGGGATCATCCGCTGCTGCCGCAACAGCTAAAGCCTGGCTGAGGTGAAAAAAGGCAGGGAAGGCTCCCCAAAATTCCAGTTGAGGCATAACACCTGTTTTCCGTCCAAGATCTAACAGTTGCTTGTAGCGCTCACCTGCTCGAAACAAGTCCAGCGGTGCATCCGCTCCGATCGCTGGAGCAGCTACTCGAGTACATCCCAGCTCGGCAAGCAGACCCATTTCTTTCTCCATCTGGATAAAACCTGCCTTACTTTTCGCTTCATCTTGAGCCATCCAGGTAGGAAAGCCAATACAGTCTACCAGGCTGATGCCCGCATCGCTCACTAGTTTTTTCAAGGAAGCAATGCTTTTTCCACTTTGCAGGTAGCCTTCAATCTCCATCATCCAGGGCTCAAGTCCTTGATATCCTGCCCGAGCAGCCAACTCGATCAACTGGGGTAAGCTTAGCTTTTGGCCTCGTACGGTGCTTGTGTTTAATGAAAAAATAAATTCGGCTTTGGGCTCAGCTTTGGATTTTGCTTCGGTAGTCGGTACAAATGCGCCTACCAAAGGGGTTAGGGCTAAAGTTTTGAGGAGGGATCTTCTGCTTGTCATGAGATTGCTTTTCTTGTCCGTTCAAATGGATAGGCTGCCATTTAAACATATTCTGAATAAATAAAATTTATCCCAATTTTCAATCGTATTTTTCACCATGCGTACTATATTATTTCTAGTGGCCTTGGTACTTTTTAAACAGGAAGCCTCAGCTCAGGTTGCAGGGAAAGATTTACCTTTTCTGTCCGCTTACCAAGAAGAGATTCCCTATTTTCAAGAATTGATTACTGGAGGCCAATATGCTGCTCCATCTTCACTCATCAAAGGGGATCCCTATTTCGTGACACGTCAATTTGAAGCCGGAACCTTGCGCATCAACGGAATTTCCTACCCCCAGGTCCCATTGATCTACGATATTTATCGAGATCAGCTCGTTACTTTTCACCCGATCTTCAATCAGAAAATATTGATCAAGCCTGAAAAAATCGATGGGTTTGAGTGGAGCGACGGGAAGCTATTCCGGTTTTTTCCAGGGAATGAATCGTTTTTGCACCATGGAAATGGGATTTACCAGGTCTTGGGTCAAGGAAAAGCGATTGCTCTGGCCAAACGCTACAAAACAACCCGCTCCTTACGTGATATCTCACGCTACAACGCGGAGTATGTAGAGAAAAAGGACTACTTTCTTTGGAAGGAGGGTGCCTTTTTTCCGATAAAAAAATCATCACAAGCCTTTACTGCCTTACAGCTCAATGCCAAAGCGCTGAAAAAAGAACTAAAGAGTAAAGGGTTGCAATTCAACAAAGCTCCAGAGGCCTTTTTAAACTATCTGGTAGCCTATTCTGATTCAAACTGATGCGTGCCTTTAGTTATATCGTCCCCATCCTTTTATTTCTTGCTTTGGCGAATGGGTCTGCATTTGCGCAGCAGCAAACGCAAAAGCAAGAGCCAAAAGTATCCGGCTTGTTTGCTGGAGTGGCCTTTGAACGGTTTGTTGAGCTGGTCGAAAAGGATACGCCCTACCGCTTTCTATTCAAAAAAGAGGAGCTTGCGAACTTCACAGTTAGTCTGCAAGCAAATGGGGACAAGTTGGAGGATGTATTGGGTGTGCTTTTTCTAAAAACTGGGTTCACCTTTTCCATTTCCAAAGACTTCGAAGTTTTCATTTTTGCAGGTGAAAAGAAAGCGGTGGAGTTCCTGCCCAACTATTTTAAAGCACCTTCCAGAGCAAGTCTTTCTGCTGCATCCGTTCAAGATGAGTTTGTTCGAAATCGACGCTACATCATTGGGGTTCCAGGCCCCGGAACAGAGGCAAAGCTTCAGGGGAAGGTGATTAGTTTGGAAAATAACCTCCCGATTGAGGGCGCGATTGTATTTGAAAAAGAGGCCATGCGCCAAGCCGTGACCAATAAGTCTGGGGAATTTGAACTGCTTGTTCCCAAGGGGAATAAAACCTTATTTATTCAGAATATTGGCGGCTACACCGAGCAGCGACTCTTGGATATTCAAGGGGATGCAACCCTTGAACTCAGTATTGGGGAGGGAGTTTTTGCACTAAATGAGGTTGTGGTAAGCTCTGGGGCCTTGTCTCAGGTAGCAAGACCAGAAATGGGAGTGCAGTCCCTTACGGTACAAGAAATGAGAAGACTTCCAGCGGTCATGGGTGAAGTGGACATTATTAAAGGGCTTTTGACCATGCCTGGAGTCAATACCGCTGGAGAAGCAAGTGTTGGTTTTAATGTGCGTGGTGGTGCTGCCGATCAGAACTTGATTTTGATGGACCAGAATACGCTGTTCAATCCTTCCCACTTATTTGGGTTTTTCTCGGCGATCAACTCGGATATGGTGCAAGGGGTGGAGCTATACAAGTCAGGAATCCCCGCCAGCCTTGGAGGGAGATTGTCCTCTGTGTTGCAGGTAACCCCTAAAAAAGGGCGTTCAGATAAAATTGGAGGCTCTGGAGGAATTGGACCAATGACCAGCAGGCTAAGTTTAGAGGGTCCTATCGGTGAAAAAACGACCTTTATTTTGGGTTCGCGCCTTACCTATTCGGATTGGCTTCTTGATTTCTTTTCGGATCGAATTGATTTGGGTGCAAGTAGGGCTGCTTTTTCAGATTTCAACGGTACAGTGGAGCATGAGTTGGGCGCAAAGGATAAACTTCGGCTATCGGGTTATTTTAGCAAAGATTCCTTCCAATTTGACCCAGACACCGTATACAGTTATTCCAATCAAAATTACGCCCTGTCTTGGACACATTACTTCAATGATGCGCTGGAGGCCACTTTTTCTGTGGGACAGGATGCCTATGATTTTGAGGTAGAAGGGGAGGACAATCCCTTAAATTCCTACCAATACCGATTTGACATCCGCCAGCAATTTATAAAAGCGCAATTCCGTCAGGAAAAAGGGGATCGACACCTGCTGAGCTATGGGATACATGGCATTCGCTACCAGCTCAACCCAGGAGAAATCCTGCCTTTTGGGCCGGAGAGCGGTGTGATTTCCGATCAAGTGGCTCCCGAAACGGCCATGGACTGGTCCATCTACTTAGGGGACGAATTTGAAATCAATGATCAATGGGCGCTGAGTGGTGGATTACGCTACAATTTTTACACGTATCTGGGGCCACAAACCCTTCCCGTCTATGCGGAAGGTGAGCCTTTTCTGAAGGAGAACATTACTGGCGAAACGCGCTTTCAGTCTGGCGAACCAGTTCAGACCTATCATGGTCCTGAATTCCGGTTTTCAGCTCGCTATGCCCTCTCCAACCAATCTTCCTTGAAGGCAGGGGTCAATTCGATGCGGCAAAACATTCACTTGCTCAGCAACTCCTCGGTGATTACCCCAACTGATACCTGGAAGTTGAGTGATTCCTTCTTGAAGCCGCAGCGGGGTATTCAATATGCCCTAGGTTACTTTAAAAACATGAATCAAGGTGCTTTTGAGTTTTCTGCTGAATTGTACTACCGATCCATGCAGAATTTGCTCGACTACCGATCTGGTGCAAGCATCGTATTGAATGACCGGATTGAGCAAGAGGTGTTGGTCACTCAAGGAAAAGCCTACGGCATGGAACTATACCTCAAAAAATCAACAGGAAAGCTCAATGGTACTCTGGCTTATACCTACAGCCGCTCGCTGATGCAGACAGATCCTTCGGAGCAGAAGGAGCAGATCAACCGTTCTGAATGGTATCCTAGCAATTTTGATCAACCCCATAATGCCAATTTTGTAGGGAATTTAGAGCTAAGTAAGCGTGTCAATGTGACCTTGGCAGGAAAGTACAGTACAGGTAGACCCGTGACGCTGCCTATTGCTAAGTTTAATTATGGGGGTTCGGAGCGCGTCTATTTCTCTGACCGCAACTCCTTTAGAGTCCCTGATTATTTCCGCATGGACCTTTCTGTTAATCTAGAGGGGAACCACAAAATTGCCAAACTTGCGCATGCCTCTTGGTCTTTTGGGGTGTACAACCTACTGGGAAGGGACAATGCCTACTCGGTCTATTTTGTGCCGGAGGCAGGCAAACTAAGAGGCTATCAGCTTGCGATTTTCGCCGAGCCAATTCCATTTATCACCTATAACTTTAGATTTTGATGCGAAAAGCCATAGGTTTTGTTTTTGTACTGCTCGCCACGCTTCTTGGGTGTAGGACTCCTTACGAACCGGAGGTGCCTGCCACTGAGCTAAGGGTGTTGGTTGTGGAAGGCTATTTGGATACCGAGGGTTTGAAAAGTGAGTTAAAGCTCAGTA
>Ga0315907_10009166_pt1 | contig 10052 bp, 8 predicted proteins | sample LakEriMetagenome_3_FD_203525 | JGI IMG/M metagenome (GOLD analysis project Ga0315907, IMG submission 203525) | Freshwater fungal communities from buoy surface, Lake Erie, Ohio, United States - Buoy 12 MA123 | ecosystem: Environmental > Aquatic > Freshwater > Lake > Lake biofilm | place: USA...
GTGCCCGCAATCGCAGTGTTGGCGAGAAGGTCGCCCTCGCTGTTGAACAGCCACAGCACGAAACTGTCGGTGCCAACGGTCGTCCCGTTCAGCACAGCAGCCCCGGTCCAGGTGTTCCAGTGGGGGACGAAAATCTCGGTAACGTTGATGGCGAAAGCGGTCTGCGCCACGCCGTTCGTCTCGAACCCGGTCAACGCCGCAGCGCCAATCGGGATGTTCGTGACGACGGCAGGGCCAAACCGGCCGGCCGGCACCGCCGCGGTCGGCGTCAGGCCCGGAGGCGGGTCCGGGTTGATCGCAGGCGCGGAGGTGTAGAAGGCCAGCGACTGGGCAACCAGTCCGGCTTCAGTTGCCGCGTCGAGCGTAACCAGCGCGCCCGATGCAAACCCCGAGTAGGGGCGGAGAAGAATGACAGCCATTTCTGCTGCTCCTTAGGTAAGGGTGCGGTACTGAGCGCCCAGTTCGGGGTAGGTCGCAGCCCACCCGAACAGCACGTCAATACGGAAGATGCAGTTGTCGTTGATGCCGTCATAGAACTGAACGACACGCAGCGTGAAGCCGTTGTGGCTCATCTGCTCCGACGACAGCACACCACGGGCGGGAGGCTGGAACAGCGGCACCATTGCCAGCGTGTACGCATCTTTGTGGAATGCGATGTTCGCGCGGTAGGCGGTCGAAGCCGCGCCAGCGATGACGTAGGGCTGACCCGTGGTCGGGCTGGCGCTGACGTTCTGGAACGCACCCGAAGTCACCAGCGGCGGGCTGACGTTGATCGTCGTGGCACCCAGCAGGGCATCGGCCGTCACGATGAAGTCCATCGGGACGCCCGTTGCGGTGCGGCTCTGAGGGTTCACCGACTGAACACCGGGAAGCTGGATGACGGTGCCGCGGGTCAGCGTGCCGCCAGTGATCGCCGCGACGGTGATCGCCGAGCCGGTCTGGCCAGCGCCGCTGATGTTGGTCGCGGTCGCAGCGCCGTTGACGTGCGTGTCAACGTTCTGATCCATCATCGGACGCAGACCGAACGAGTCCTGCATGTAGCCGGTGCGGTACTGGCCATTCACCCGCTCGCTCATGTTGAACAGGCCGGAGAAGCCTGCCACCATCGAGCCATTGAACGCCGGACCCATCACAAAGCATCGGCGGCCGTCCTTCACGGGCGCACCCATGATGTCCAGGCGGGTGTTGCTGTCGGTCATCGCCTGCACCGCAGCCAACTGCGTTGCCGGCAGTGCGCCCGCGACGTTCAGGCAGTTGTACGTGGCAAAGCGCGCCATCGACAGGCCCTGACGGTCGATCTCGTTGACGACCGGAGCCATCGCGGCGGTCATCTTCTCGTTCAACTGCGTCAGCGACAGCGTGCGCTCAATGCTGTTGAAGTTGATGTCCACACCGCCCTGGCTTAGGGTCAGCGGGATCGTGCTTTCCACCGTCGCCTGCGGAACGGCGACGCGGCCAGCGCGGTAGGTGTAGCGCGGCGGTTTCTTGATGTTGATGGTGACGCCGGGAGCGTAGCCGCGGGCCATGTTGCCGCTGAACTCGTCTTCCCAATCACGGTTGACGTTGGGTGCAAAGCTGCACATGTTCTCCAGCACCGCCAGCGCTTCACGCGCGACGATGCTTGAGGTAGCAAGAACGTTGGTCATTTCGGGTCCTTCATTGCTTCAATTGGGCTTGTCGCCACGCCATGTAGTCGGCTTGGCTCATCTTCCCGGGGTCGCCGGTTGTGCTGCGGCCAGAGCCAATGGTTGTGGGCGGGGTAGGGGCAGAAGTGATTCGTTTCTGGATCGGTTCCGGTTTGGCGGACAGGGACACTTCGAGGCGCCCGAGTTCACGGGCTGCGGCCAACGGTTCCAAGCGGGAAAGTCGAGTTGCGATCTCCGGGTTTTGCGCGAGGTGATACGCCAGCTTCGGGCCGATGTCGCTGCCTTTGATGACTTCCGCCATCGCATTGGTCATCGGCGCCGTAGATGCCGCCATCACTTGCTCAAAATCCGGTAGCTCTGCCTTCGCTGCCTCGGCTCGCTGCTTCCAGGTTGTGGCTTGCGCCTCCTGGGCTTGCTGCGCCCGCTGCTGCTCAAGCTCGGCTTTTACAAGTGCCTTGGCCTCGAATTTGGCGAGTGCCCGCACGTATGCGCCGTAGTCCTCGAATGCCTCAGGCTTGGGCTCCTCCTCCGCTGGCGCCGCCGTTTTCGGCTGCGCTGCTTCGGCGATCCCGCGCCAGTAGGCGGCTTCTCGCTGTGATTCGTGCCGTTGCCGCGTGAGTTCGTCGATCCGCTCTTGCAGCTTCGGCTTGAACCGTCCTTTGTCGTCGCGTTCCTGTCCTTCGTCCGTCGCTTCGGGGGTCGCGACCTCTGCCGGCTCCTCGACCACTTCGGGCGCCTTGGCCTCTTCAGGCTTTGGGTGCTCCAACGTGTCCAAGACCGTGACATTCGGCCGTTCGACCACTTCGACTTCGGTTTCCTGCGCGCTCATTGAGCGATCTCCTGCCCGGTGTTTACGCCCATCGGTAGGCTCCCGATTGCGCCTGGTTCGCTGCTGGGTGTCAGCGAGGCGAGAAGTGAGTGCATACTATCGCTTTCACCGTTGCGTGTCACGCTTCGATGAGAATGACAGCCCAAACGGAGAGCGTCGGCAGCGTCAGCGTTAGGCCGGTCGTGCCGGCTGCGGCTGATAGCTCCTGAACCGCTTGGCCTGGCTCAAACCAGCGAACGCGGCTCAGTTGCCGGTTAGGCAATGCCCACTGTTGCACCGACAGCGTGAGCCCGGCTCGCGTCGCGCCGTCCATGTTCACGATATGCAGGACCGTGGCGCCATCCTTGACGCGCGGGATCACGAAAACGTCGGTAAAAGTGCCGGTCAGCTTTGCGGCAGACCACTGCGACCAGCTTGTAACCGGCTGATTGGCGAGCGTGCGATAGTTCGGCAGCGTGGACAGTGCGCCAGTCACCGTGCTAGGAGTCGAACAGTCCACCACGCGAATCGCCTGGGCCTCCAGGTCAGTCCGACGTGCGTATCCGCCATTGAGAGGGTAGAGGATCGCCGGGACCGCATTGCGCAGGCACGCATCAGCCCACCCAAGGATGCCGCTTGAATTGACCGCGCGGTTATCGTTCGTTTCAACATCGCACGCCAGCAGCAGCGCCCCGTGATCGGTTGTCCCGTCAAACAAAAACGGGTAGTCCTTGACCATGTTGTTCAGCGGAATGAACCCGTCGCCAGCCTCGGCAAACCACCGTTCATTCTGCCCAGCAGTCCACGGCTCTAGGTACGTGTCGCACGGGTAGAGAGGGCGACCCCCGAGAGCGTAGGCCAGCGCGTACTGCTGAAGTAGGACGGCGATCCGCTGCGCCCGCGTGCTCGTGTAGGTCTCGTCGTTGCGCATCGGCTGAAGATGCGGCATGCAATCGACGCCACAGCCCGTAACCGTTTTGATGTTGACCCACAGCCGCGTGAAACGCTGCGCGTAGTCCAGCGGCGTGCCTTCGATCACGCGGGTAGACCAGTTGTCGGCATCCGTCTCGAACATGCCGACATCGAACGCCCGCACGAGATAGCCGCTGTAGTCGATCCGCGGCATCGGGTCGTAGGTGTTCCCGCTCACGTAGCGCACGACGGACGGGTAGGACGACCGCAGCGCCTGATGCAGCGCGACAATGCCGGCCCGTAGGTGAGCCTGAAACGCTGCCCAGCTTGGCGCCGTGCTGTAGTTCGTGGCCCAGTTGCCGGTCGTCGTGACCCAATCCTTGGTCGTCCAGTTCCACGCGTCCTGCGTGATGCCTGCGCCCTGCATCACGCCGACGTACCCGGGATTGAAGCCGGCCAGCGTCTCGGCATCGAACGGCCCACCCGTGCGGCTTGTGTCTCGCGCCCGCAGTGCCGACAGGTCAGGCGCCGGGTCGTCATAGTGCGCAGCCGTCGCCGTGGTCAACCCCGCCGCCTCGGTGCGCTTCAGTGCAAGGTAGCCACTGCGATAGCTGGCCCCGAAAGCCCGCTCACTCGGCATGAGCCAGGCCACGGGCACAGGTTGGCCGTCCCATGACACAGCAGCCGCCGAGGGCGAGGCGATCCGGTCAACCAGCCCGTTTATGCTCTCCTGCACGCTGATGCCAGCCGCAAGAAACGCATTGCCCATCGTGTAGGAGCCGCCCGGGTAGTACCAGACAAGATCCGTAGCGCTTGCAGCTTGAGCGAACGCCAGCGGATCGAGGCGAATTGCGGTAGCTGCCGCACTGGACCCGCCGCCACCCGTGAAAACCACAGTCGGAGCGCTTGTGTACCCGCTGCCGTGATTCGTCACCGCAACGCACTGCACCGCACCGCCACGGATGCGGGCTACAGCCGTAGCACCGGACCCGCCGCCACCAGTGAATGACACGGTAGGCGCCGTCGCGTACCCGCTGCCGCCGTTGTCCACGCGGACCCAGGTCACCTCATTGATCGTGCGCGGCTGAAGGAACCGGATCGGCCGCGCAGACTGCGAAATCTTGCCCGTTTGCGGGACAGTCGGCTGCCCCTCCAGCGTCAGTGCAGGAGCAACAGGCGCAGGGGGTCGGACAGCGAACATCAGGGCAGCAGCGTCAACCGCTGGTAGGCGATCTGCGGGGCATCAGTCGCGCCGCTCATCGTCGTGCTCAAGCCGATGTAAAGCGGCACGCTTGTGATGTTCGGGATGGTCTGCGTCGAATCGGCCGCAGTGCCCGAAATGTTGACGTTGTTCCACGAACTGTTTGCGTTGTTGACGCCCAGGCCGCGGATCGTCGTGGCCGACTCGATGCGCATCCACTTCTCAATGCCGCCGCTGCGAGATGCCGCGGTCATGAACGAAGAAATCGTGGCTTGCAACACCGCGCTGTCACCAATCGCGCCGTTCTGCCCGACTCGGATCGACAGAGCCGTGAACGTGTCGGTCGTGCCAGCCTTGCCAAGGCCGATGTGATACTGGAGAACGTCGCCAACGCCGAGGAGGCCCAGCGGGAACGGGCCAAGCCGCGCGGCAGTGAAATACTGATCAGCCGTCTGAGCCACGCCAGCAACAAGCGTGCTCGTCTCGGCAATTACCGAAGCAAAAAGCACCTTCCAGCGCGAGCCGTTCCACCAGAACTGAACCCCGTTCGGGCCGATGTCGGTGGCGAAATACTGGTCATACAGCGCCGGGCTCGCGGGCCGGTTCGCCCATAGGCCAGTGCCAGCGACCAGTGCCTGAAGCGCCGTCGTCTGGCTCGCCGTCAGTCGTGCCGCGCCGTCTCGAAGGTCTTGCTGCTCGACCGCAGTCAGCGGGGCAAACGCCGACCCGGGGTTGACGGTGTAGGTCGCGCGACCCTGAGCAACCAGCGATGCCTCGGTGGCGTTGTCCAGGTCAACGGTTGCGCCCTGGGCATACGTGGCGTAGGGGCGAAGTAGAAGGATGGTCATTTCGTGGCCTCGTTGGCTTTGCCCTCGACAGCAGCATCTGCGGCCAGTTGCGGGGGCGGTTGGATTTGTGCCTTCAGCAGTTCAACGAGCCCGCGAAGCTCGGCAACGTCCATCGCGGTCAGGTACTGGATTTCGGTGTCCGTGGCCTTCGACGCGGCGTTGATCTCGGCCACTTGCACCCGGGCCTGCGCGTCGATCTGCGCCTTCGGGATGCCCTTCGACGCCTTCTCAAGCTCGACGGTGAGCATTTCGGCGTCTTGCGACAGTTGCCCGATGATCTGGCCTGCCTGCTCTAGCGTGACGGGGCCCTGAGGCGTCATCACCATCGGACCCTCGGGGCCTTCTTGCTCCTGCTCGCCGACAACTTCAGGCGGGATCGTGCGCTTGATGCGCTCGGCGATCTCTTCGGAGCCGTAGAAGTCCATTGAGCCGACAACCTTGTCGCCGGCCACGTCCATCAGCTTCGGCCAGTTCTTGCCAAGCTCTATCAGCGCGTCCGTGGCCTCTTGCCTTGCAGTGCTGTATGCAGGACCGATGCCGATGGTGTAGTCATACTCGGCATTCGTGATGTCCACAGCGTCTTCGGCGTAGCCGTTGATCGCCTGGCTCTTGATCGACTCGTCCTCGCCCATGATCTTCACAATCCGGGCGCCGTCGTAAATCTTCGGCACCATGTCGATCAGGCAGCGGATCGCGTGGCGATAGGTGATCTGGCTGTTGTCCTGATAGTGGAAGTTCGCCGTGTCGCCCTGAAGCTGCTGGGCACGCTCTTGGATGCCGCTTGTCGCAGTCCCTCGGTTGCCTAGCGACGAGTCGAACAATCCCGTTGTTGCCTTGATGTCGTCGCTGGCAGCGCGGGCCATCGTGATTGTCCCAATCGGGACATCGGCCATAGGCTGGCGAGACGGAGGCGGGGCAAGATTGCCGTCAAGCGTGACCGGCTTGTATTCGAGGTACGGGAAACTGCTTGTGTTGGCTGCTGCCCAGGTGTCCTCATACCCCTCGAACTGCCCTTCAGCGCCGATGTACGGGGTCTTGGCACGCAGCGCGACCTCCTCAGTCGCCGCCGTCATCCAATAGTTGTACATACGCGCCGGGTCTTTGGCATGCCGCACCAGACCAGACCGGATCACCTTGCCGTCTAGGTCAATCTCGTCGCCGAACACCGGAAACACCGGAATCCACTTACACGGGATCTCGGCCGTCTCCAGCACGTCCACGGCAGTCAGCAGGCGCCACATGACCTTGCGCTTTTCAGAACTGCGCCGAAGCGGCTTGCCGTTGCGCATCTGCACCATCGGGGGCGGGACAGCTTGCGCCATCTCGTCTTCCCACATTGGCCCCTGATCGGTCATCACGAGCCAGGCCGGGACGAGCTCCACTTTGTAAAACTCGGCCACCCGCACAAAGTCAGTGCCCAGCCAGTCGGACAAAGCGCTGTCACCCGTGCCCGTCGGCAGGCTCTGCGCGCCTACGGCGTTCGCCTTCGGATACTTGCGCTTGAACTCAGCGCGCGGCATCTTCTCGCTGATGATGCAGCGCATCTGGTCGGAGCCGTCCGGCTCCTGGACGTTCGGGTCCATGTAGACCGTGAACGCGTTGCGGATGCGCTTGAAGGCGATTTCCTGATCGAAGGTGTCTGCGTCGCAGTAACGTGTGATGAGCCGGTAGAAGCCGAAGCCGATGGTCGCCGCGCTGTTGACTGCCGTTGCCGTTGCGACAGTGGCGTTCGATGCGTATTCGATGTGCCGCACGATGCCCTGCACGACCTCCGCCTTCTCCACGTCGTCAGCGTTGACCGGGTGGATCTTGGCGCCCATGCGGTTCTGCCGCTGGTCGTTCGTCACCTGATGCAGGAAGGTCGGCAGCTTGTTGATGGTCAAGCACGGCCGGCCCGACACCTCGCGCCGCTGGCGGTCTTGGATGTCCCACTGCTCACCGCTGATAAACGTCAAGTCATCGAGCGCCGCCTCCCGGTTGAAGTCGTCGGCAGAGATGCACAGGCGCAGGAAGTCCCGGGCCTCGGCAAGAATGGCCTCGTTGCCGGTGCTTTCTGCTTCGTCGGGTGACTTGGTGTTGCCGTCAGGCATGCAGAGCCTCGCAAGCTGCGGCGACCGGAGCCAGCCGCGTGTAGAGCCCGGGCGCCCGGGCCATCAGCACCGGCTCGGGCTGGATCACGCGAAAGCCGAAGCGCGCATACCAGTCGATCAGCATTGCCTGACTCAGCGCGATGTCGTCGCCGTAGGGTCGCGGCCACAGGATCAGCGTGATGCCAGCTTGATCCGCCTCGTCGCAGACCTCGCGAAGCAATGCGGTTGCGTGGCCTTGCCGCTGGTCAGCAGCGGCAGTGTGAACCTTGGTGATTTCCCGGGTACGGTCGCGCAGTCGCCTCGGCAGCGCCACGCTCACACGGATTTGCAGCGATGCGGCCTCGTGCGAGCGCGGGCCGACGTTCACTTCACCACCAAGTCAGACGGCCGGCACACAGCGAGAACGTGCCCGTCGCGGTGTCCTTCAGGCGCACCGAACGGCCGACCGTCCGCGGTTGTGACCTTGACCATGTCCTGAAACGGACGCTCGCCAGGCCCGACGTACCGCAAGGCACGGCCGGCATTCGGACCCCGCCGAAACGTGTACTGCGTCTCACGGTCGAAACGCAGGACGGCAGGGATTTCCTGTGCAATCTCGATCATGGGAGCGAAGTGTACGCTTACTTCGCGTCAGTGCGCTACCCCATCCAAGATCCGACGATGACAGGCTGCTTGCGCTCTTTCTTTACGTAGGTCTGCATCGGAACGTGCGTCAAGATCCACGAGTCCGCCCGGTCTGGCGACTTGCCTAGACGCTTCTTGTAGTCCTTCTTTGGCTCCATCAGCAACACGCCGTTTTTGTAGCCGTACCGATAGGACGAGATTTGAGACTTGAACTCAGGATCAGGAGCAATGCAACAGCCGCCGACCTTGAGGTAGTCTAAAGCCGCGCGCCAGAGCTTTGCCTTCAGGTTGTAGTTGCGGTCATCCTTCAACGTCGAACCAGTGTGAACACCGACCACGACAGACGCATACTTGCCGCGCTTCAGCACGTCATAGGCACTCACGCCTGGGCCGTCTAGCTCGATGGCGATCAGGCCGATGATCCCGCCAGCGTCTTCAAGCGTTCGGCACACTTCTTCGACCACGGCGGCCAGAGCCGGCCCGTCCAGCTTCTTGTGCGAGATAAAGGGAAGCGTCAACAGCCCGCGCCTGCGACTGATAACGCTTTCGTCGTCTCCCATGTGCGCAGCGTCCACTCCGATGCACCAAGGCCCATTGGCTTCAACGTCAGCCGGGCCGACCCGCTGCGCCGCTTCGATTAGCTCGCCGCTGATCCATGCGTCGTTAGTGCTGGCGTTGTAGTCAATGTCAACCTCTTGAGCCAACACCACCGGGTCTAGGTCGTTCTGCTGCTTCGCGTACCACTCCGCGCCCTTGCGTGGGTCGTCGCGCCAATGGAACGTGAACACCTTGACCTTACCGCCGTGCCGCTTGCGATAGAACGGGTTGCCGTTGCCGTTCGGAGTGCTTACGTCGATCTTGCAGTTCGAGGTCTGCGACAACGCGGCGTCTATCGAGTCAGGCCGCTCATAGAAGGCGGATTCGTCCTTGAAGTAGATCGACGTTCGGTTGCCGCGTCCGATGTTGTCTCCGGCCTCGCCAACGATCACCGACCCGTTTTCAGGATTGGTGAGCGTCATAAACGTTGCGTGCTTGCGCGAGTCCCAGCCTTTCGGCCTGAACTCCACCGGGAGCAAGCTGATAAAGCTGCGCGCCTTCCAAAACAACGACTTCGGGTCGTTCAGGTCGTCAACGTACTCTTCCTTGCGCGACCCAAAGCCTACAGCGGTGCCCGCATGAAAGAGCATCATCCACACAGCGAACGCCACGCAAAGCCACGACACGCCCATGTCGCGCGACTTCTCAGCTAGCCCGTCCTCTCGGCCCAGCCAACGATCACGCAGCCAGACGATGAACTCCGCTTGTTTCGGGAACAGCAGAAACGGCACCGTCGCAGGCAAGCCGATCTCGACGTTCCGGGGGTCGAACGTCATTCCCCAATCGGTGATGAACGCGACCGGATCGTCCTTGTATTTGGCTTTGACTCCCGCCAAAAGCTCCGGGCTTGCCCTCAGTCGCTCTAGCCTGGCTGCACGCTCACGGTACACCGCGCCATAGTCCGGCGCCCAGTCACTCACCCGACAGCATCCGCTTATAAGCCTCTTCCGGGCTTAGGTGAATGGTTGACTCGCTCTTGATCGCGCCACCGTTCGCGCCGGTCAACTCGGTCTGCACCTTGTCGCCGTAGCGCTTCGGGTTGTTGACCTTCGCCCGCCAGCGTAGGTGAATCGCCAGTTCCTTCGCCTTGGACAGCTCGAACTGATCGGCGGCGTTCTGGATGTGCTCCTGCGCCTCGCCCTCGAACGCCTGGGCCGACTGTTCCCGCGCACGCGCGCACGCCTGAGACCGTTCGGGTTCGGCGTCGATCCAAAAGCAAAGCGAGCCTAGCCCGACTTCTGCGGTCCTGGCAATCTCGCGGTAGCTTTTGCCATCGGCGATCCACTCAATGATGGTCTGCTCGCCGATTGCGTTCAGCTTGTCCTG
>Ga0315907_10009167_pt1 | contig 10051 bp, 8 predicted proteins | sample LakEriMetagenome_3_FD_203525 | JGI IMG/M metagenome (GOLD analysis project Ga0315907, IMG submission 203525) | Freshwater fungal communities from buoy surface, Lake Erie, Ohio, United States - Buoy 12 MA123 | ecosystem: Environmental > Aquatic > Freshwater > Lake > Lake biofilm | place: USA...
GCATTCACTTCCTCAAAAAGGGCTCGTTTCTACGGTACGTGCAGACCTCTTTTTCCCAAAAGAATTTGCTCAATATTTTTCGTTACTCACCCAGATGAATGAAGTAGAAACGCTTCCGATTTCAGTGGATTACGAAACCCCAAATACGCTTGGACATGACCGGATTGCCAATGCGGTTGGAGCAGTGCATTTACATCCTTTAAAAAATGTATTAGTAATCGACTGCGGATCGTGCATCACGAGTACTTTTATTCACCAAGGCTCTTTGAAGGGCGGAAGTATTTCGTTGGGTCTTGCCATGCGGTTGAAAGCAATTCATGAGTTTACCGGCAAGCTTCCCCTTTTAAAAGTGGAAGATCTCCAGTCTGAAATCGATCTAATAGGAAAAAACACCAAAAACTCTATTTTATCTGGTATAGCCTTCGGTTCTGTTCATGAAGTGGATCAATTAATTGAAAAATACTGTAGTCAATTTCCCGATTTGATCGTCATACTCACTGGCGGAGACGCCTCTTTTTTTGCTAGTCGGCTGAAATACCCCATTTTTGCCGAACCTAATTTAACCCTACAAGGACTTAATGAGATTTATATTCATACTGCTCACTAGCTTACTTACCGCCATCAGCCTACAATCTGGAGCACAAGCGAGCATCAATTCTCCTTACACTAGGTTTGGTTTAGGAAGCCTCACTCAGCAAGGCAATCCTCGCATATACGGCCTCGGCGGAGTTAGTTCTGTAATTTTTGATGGTGGCTTAGTCAACTTCCAAAACCCTGCTTCATATAGCTACTTGCAACAAACCGTTTTGCAAACTTCCGTGCAGGTAAACTCCAACGAGGTTACCGATGGTTCGAACACTACGTCTTACCGAGGTGGGCAGGTGAGTGAAATTGGGTTTGGTTTTAAAAAAGAAGGTGGTAAATGGGGATTTGCCATGGGACTCACGCCCTACAGCAATACAGGTTACTCCATCTCCTCCCCATTCAGCGTCAACGACAGTGTTTCAGGAGATTTTTTGTACTCCGGTAGTGGCGGACTCAATAGATTTATTGTTGGAACAGCACGAACCTTTTCTTTTAAAGTAGACACCACCGCGGAGAATATCCAACGGATTGCTGTGGGGGTAAATTTCAATTGGATTTTCGGCCAGCTCAATCAAACGCGACAAGTGCTGTATGATGACAATGATTTCCTCAACACGCTCATCAATTCTCAGTTAAGTGTAAGCGATATCAACTTCGATTTAGGCGTTCATTATACGGCTCCGCTTCAGCTTGTGCGTTCGGACGGAAAAGTGGTACGAGGAAAATACTTACTTCTCGGCGCAGACTATTCTTTAGGCAACAAACTCAATTCGCGCCTAGATCAGTATGCCTACACTTCCATTAACGAGCCGGGAAATACTTTTGCCTTAGATACTACCTATAACAAATTCGACATCAAAGGCAACGTTCAAATTCCATCACGCTTAAATGTTGGCCTAGGATTTTTAATGCTCGGAAAACGAGGTAGCTCCTTGCTATTTGCAACCGAATATGCAACTCAAAAGTGGAGCACATTCACCACCACTTTCTCTGACTTGCCAGGACAAAAACTCTCCGACTTCGCACAATTCTCGCTAGGCATTGAGTACACGCCGCGCGATGCATCAAAAGCCAATTCCATTTTCTCCAAAATGCAATACCGCGTTGGTATGCGATCTACAGATACCTATTATTTGATCTCTAGCTCCGATGTAACACAACAAGCGGTAAGCGCTGGATTAAGTATTCCTTTTACTGCCATCAAATCGCGCAATCAAGGTTTCAGCAAATTGTACCTAGGCGTAGAACTTGGTGAATCGACAGGCGAGAATATTCAGGTTAAAGAAAACTTCATGAACTTTCAAATCGGCTTAAGTCTTATTCCGTTTGAAAGATGGTTCGAACGCACGCGTTATGACTAGTGACCATTCTACCCGAAGCACTTTCCGAACGCTAGGATCTATCCTAGGGTGTATGCTCTTGTTGATCAGCTGCAGAAATGAAATTTCTGAAATAAAAGCACTCACAGATCCCCAGAATTTACCGATTCAAACAAACTACGAAGCAGAGTATCATTACACCGTTCGTGGAGAATTGCGCAACCGCTTAAAGGCTGGTCAAATCGATCAATACGGTGGCGAAAAACCATATGTACTAGCTAGTAAAGGAATAGAACTCTTCATTTACGACTCCATAGATAGCGAAACGGCGCACCTAACGGCGCAAAATGGCAAATACATCGAAAGCGAAAACTTGATCATTGCTTGGGGAAAAGTGGTGATGACCAACAAGCAAGGAAATAAACTGGAAACAGAGGAAATCACTTTTTTACAGGATAGTTCCTTTATCTTCACCGACAAATACGTAACCATTACTACCGCATCGGGTGTGATTCACGGAAAAGGTCTCGAAAGCAACGACTCGTTTACGAAGTATAAAATCATTCAACCTACTGGCGATCTTTATATGAAAGATGAGCCCCAACAGCCCTAAACATCATGAATCCAAAAGTCAATAAATTCATCGTTCACTTCTGGCTTGCCGTTACAATAGCCTCTCTGATTTACGCCATTTATGCCGTTTATTCGCAAGGTTGGGAACTGGGTGGAAAAAACTTTGTCATTCCTGTATTAGCTTTTATGTGGTATTGGATGAGAAAACGTATGAGCGCGCGCTTGGAGAAATCCTACGAAAACCGCGAGAAGTAGTTTTCGTAACTTTGCACTGAAGAATAAGATTCATGGATCCCTATTGGCCTTTAATTGTCGTACTTTCAATATTAGCTTCTGCTTTCTCTAGTGGCATGGAGATCGCCTTTGTCACAGCCAATAAACTCAAGGTAGAGCTGGATAAAAAACAAGGCGTTTTTGGATCAGGTATAATCAGTCACTTTATAAAAAAACCCAAGATGTTCATCGCCACCATGCTAGTGGGAAATAACATCGCTTTGGTTATTTACGGTCTGTACGCGGGTGACGCGCTAATCTTTTATATCAGCCAATGGTTTCCAGAATTTTCTTTGTGGTTAGGTGAATATGGTATGCTTTTCACCCAAACACTCATCTCTACCATTTTCGTTTTGGTTTTTGGTGAATTCATTCCAAAAGCTATTTTCTCCATCAACCCCAATCGTTGGCTCAAAGTATTCGCCGTGCCCATGGTCATTTGGTATGTCGTACTTTGGACATTTGCGTGGATCATCGCCGGGATTTCAGATCTCATACTCCGCGTTTTTTTGAACCAAAAAGTAAGTACTGAAGAAGTAGGCTTCGGTCGTATCGATCTCGATCATTATGTGGGACAGGCCACGGGGAACATTGACCCATCAAAAAACATCGATCACGAAATTCAAATTTTTCAAAACGCTCTCGATTTTTCTAAAGTAAAAGCCCGCGATTGCCTCATACCCCGAAATGAAATTGTAGCGGTAGAAATTACCGACACCGTCGATTTGTTGAAGCAGCGATTCATTGATACACGACTCTCCAAAATTTTGGTTTACCGTGATAACATTGATCACATCATCGGCTATGTGCACTCCTTTGAAATGTTCAAAAAACCAGAGAACATTCAACACGTGTTGCGTCCGGTGGCCATTATTCCTGAGCCGATGCCGGCCAATGAAATACTTGAACTTTTTATCAAGCAGAAAAAAAATGTAGCCGTGGTGGTGGATGAGTATGGCGGAACGGCGGGCATTATCACCATGGAAGACATTGTAGAAGAAATTTTCGGAGAAATAGAGGACGAACACGACAAGGAAGAAGCTACAGAACTCATTATCAACGAAAAAGAATACCAATTTTCTGCCCGACTAGAAATTGACTACCTCAATTCTAAATACAACCTGGACCTACCCCATAACGACGAAGAATACGATACCCTCGGCGGACTATTTCTTCACCTTCACGAGGACATTCCAGAAGAAGGTTTATCCATTGAATATGAAGGTTATAACTTCAAGGCACTGCAGGTTAGCGACAGCCGAATAGAGCTGATTTCGGTTACGCTTTCAGGCAAATAACAGAATGTTTTTGCTTAATCTGCTGTACTTTACAATCCTTTTACGATATTCGCAACCCCAAATTTTAAAGTGACTTTGCATTATGGCAATGATTGAAAAAATCCGTAGACAAGGCTGGCTAGTAATAGTACTAGTTGGTATTGGTATCGTCGGCTTCCTCGTTCCTTACGACGCAGTAATGGCTATGTTCGGCAATCGCAACAACTCTGTTGGTGAAATTGATGGCCAAGACATCAGCGCAAAAGAATGGCAAGATGCCATCAAAGTTCAACAAGAGCTTTTCCGTTATGACGGAAACCAAGCTGGTCTATCAAACGACACTTGGAACAACCTCGTTGAGTCTATTCTGATGAAACCTCAGTATGATGAAGCGGGTATCGTGGTAACGGAAGAAGAATATGATGAAATCGTATTCGGACAAAACCTTTCTCCATACGTTCTTAACACCATTTATGGTGGTAAAGATTCAACGGCCTTGAAAGAGCAAATGCGTACCAACTTCGAAGGTATGACCGCTAGCATGGCAGACGGTTGGAAAAATTTGATCACCTTAAAGCGTCAACGTGAAAAGTTTGATGCCTTGGTGAGAAAATCACTTTACGCCAACAACATCGATGGTAAATTTGAATTCAAAGCGACCAACGATAAAGTAAACGTTGACTACGTTGTAAAAACATACGCCTCTATTCCTGATAGCACAATTGCATGGACAGAAAGCGATCTTCAATCGTATTACAACAAGCACAAAAACGATCGCGAGTACAAACAAGAGACTAGCCGCTCTTTGGAATACATCAAATTCCCCGTTACTCCATCTCCTGCTGACAGTGCTGCTATTAACACTTCCTTGGCAGAAATGAAGGTTAACTTCTTGGCTGCTACAAACGACTCAGCTTTCGCTGCTGTCAATGCCGCTACTCCAGGTCAAGCTAAAGTAGCTTATAAAGAGGGTCAATACATTGAACCATTCAACTCTCAAATCAAATCAGACTCTGTAGGCCGCGTTGTTGGTCCTATCCTCGATAATGGTACTTTGCGTTTGGTGAAAATCACGAAGCGTGGTACTGAGGTAGATAGCGTTCAAGCTCGTCACATTCTGCTTGCAGAAAAAGGTGCTGCTGCTAAAGCAAAAGCGGATAGTTTAAAAGCCGTTATTCAAAAGGAGAAAAACTTCGCAGCCATGGCCGAAAAATTCGGAACCGATGGCACCAAAACTTCTGGTGGTGATTTGGGTATGTTCGGACGTGGCTCTATGGTTGCTCCATTTGAAGATGCTTGCTTTAATGGTAAAGTTGGTGAAATTCAAATCGTAGAAACTCAATTTGGTGTTCACGTAGTAGAAGTAACCAAGAAAAACGCTCCAAAATCTGTTACCTACATCTCTGTGATCGATCGCACTATCGAGCCTAGTCCTAGCACGCGCAAATCGGCTTACTCAATGGTGAACGAATTCACAATTGCTTGTGCCGACTCAGCTGCCTTCCGCGCTGCTGCCGATACTCTAAATGGTGGAACTGTTATCACTCCCGCTAAAAATATCCGTCCAAACGCTACAGCCGTTCCAGGTCTTCCGAACAGTGATGGTTTGATCAGCTGGGCATTCGGCGCTGAAATCGGCGAAGTTAGCCCGCCTACCTTAGTTGGTAATGACTACGTTGTAGCGGTGTTGACTGACATCCGTGAACGTGGTGTACCAACACTTCAAAACATTTACGATCAAGTAAAAGATGAAGTAATTAAGGAGAAAAAAGCCGAAAAATACATGGAACTCATGAAACAAGGCACTTTGCAAGACATCGCAAAGGCTGTTGAGTCGGATGTGAAACAAGGTACTAATATCGCCCTGAAGAGCGCTAACATTCCTGGAAGTGGCGTAAGTGCTGCTGAAAATGAAGTGATCGGTGCTTGCTTCGGATTGAAAAAAGATTTCCTTTCTTCTCCTATCAAAGGAAAAGGTGGTGTCTATGTTATTCAACGCACTAGTGATGTTGCTTCTGTAGAATCTCAAGACAACTACACTACGGACCGCGAAACAATCATGACCAACAACAAGTCACGCGCTCCTTTCTCTTTGTACAACGCGTTCAAAGAATCTGCTGACGTTATCGACTTGCGCTTCGAAAGAAGATAAAAAAATAACCCCATTAAAAAAGGCTGTCTCGGTTCAACCAAGACAGCCTTTTTTTTATCCCTTTGTTTCGCTTCTCCTTATTCTGGTAAAAGCAAGGAACTATCTCCGTAGCTCAAAAATTGAAATCCTTTATCCAACGCATACTGGTATATTCTTCGCCAATCATCCCCTACAATCGCTGAAACCAGCAATATCAAAGTGCTTTTCGGCATATGGAAATTAGTAATCAATCCTTTGGCTACCCTGAAGGTATAGCCCGGTGCAATGAGAAGAGCTGTTCCGCCTTGAAGTGTTTGTATTTGCCTTTCTTCGGCATAACGTTTTAAAGCGCCAAAACTAGCTTCTAAGCTTACTGTTTGGGGCAAGTCATAGCAGTCCCATTGATGCAGCTCTAAAAGGCCTTCATTTCCATTCTCCAGCAGCTTTACTCCTATCCAATACAAACTCTCAATAGTGCGCAAGCTCGTAGTGCCCACCGGAATAAAATTACGCTTTGTATCGGCTAAGATGGCCTCAATGACTTGCAATGGAACAACAAAAGTTTCCGTATGCATATCATGACCTTCCATTTTTTCTGCCGAAACGGGCTTGAAGGTTCCTGAACTAACATGTAAGGTTAAGCGCAAAAGATCAACACCATTTTGGTTCAACTGATCTAAAATTGCGTCGGTAAAATGTAAGCCTGCCGTTGGAGCAGCAACAGAACCTTCTCTTTTCGCAAATACTGTTTGGTAGCGTTCTTCATCGCTTTCTTCCACCTCTCGCTCGATGTATGGTGGTAAAGGCATTTCTCCTACCGCAGCTAATATTTCCGAAAAACTAAATCGCTGATTATCCCAAAAAAAACGAACTTGAAAATCGCCCTCCTCGTTTTCCAATCGTTCGACGTGCAAAAGCAACTCATTACCTTCAAGTTCCACTTTTTTTGACAAAAATCCATCTTTCCATTTTTTCGCACCACCAATCATGCATCGCCAAGTACTCTCTTTTGTAGCTGACATGGCCATTTGATGATCCTGGCCAATGGGATCTAAACAAAATATTTCGATAACTGCTCCAGTCTCCTTTTGGAAATAGAGACGAGCCGGTATCACCTTGGTCTCATTCAGAATAAGAGCCGTATTGCTGGGCAGCCAATCTACGATTTGTGCAAACTGCCCGTGTTCTAACCGGCCTTTTTGCCATTTCAATAGTCTTGATGTCCCGCGTTCTGCTGATGGTTCTAGAGCAATACGATCTGCTGGCAATACGTAATCAAAATCTTCAATGGAAATGTGGCGTGGATCATTCATAGGGCAAAACTACTTCAGTGAAAGTTGAGTTGGGTATAAAAAAAATCGGGGCCCGACGTTTCAGACCCCAATTCTAAACCTTAACTAAAACTAACTATACTATTTGATGTGTCCTAGAATCGGACACTTCATTGAATGTTACTTACTTTTTCATGTGTAAGCTCAACGGCTTACCAAAATTTTCTTTGCGGGCGCAAAACTCGCTATTTTCATAACTTCATACATCATTAAATGTTGCGTGAAGCGTAAAGATTAACAGGCTTTAACAACTCATTTCTGAGTGATCACAACTTGATGTTCTCCCTTCAATTCGAAGTTCAAATTCATTGCGAGACATACAGTTTGCAAGGCCTCTGTGAGATTAGTTGTACTTACAGTACCATTGAAATGACGAGTATCTGATTTAGGCGCAGTGATTTGCACACCAAATTGATTTTCGATAATCATCCACACATCGCTCAATCGTTCTTCATTAAACTGAAGTTCACCAGCACGCCATGATTTTACGGCATTGTCGAAGGTTTTCTTTTCTAACTGATGGTTACTGGCAAATACTTCCTCACCTGGAGTAATGATTTCCTCGTCACCTTCGATGGTTACTTTTACCTTACCTGTTTCACACTTTACGTGGAAATAGTTTTCGCGTGAAGCCACATCGAAGCTCGTACCCAATACCTGCACATCTCCATTTGGCGCGTGCACTGTAAAAGCGGAACCTTTTTTTACTTGATAAAACACCTGGCCTTCCATACTCAACTCACGTCCTTCTGACCAATCATTATTGAATGAAAGACTTGAACCTCCGTTAAGAATAGCTGTTGAACCATCTGGCAAGGTCACTGTGCGCATCTCGCCTTTAGCGGTAGCCACCAGTGTTTTTTCCACCGAGGATGGCCATAGCAAAACAATAGCACTGATCACCGCCGCCGCCGCTGCAACGCCTACCCACCAGCGGCGCATAGGGATCACTTTGGTTTCCGCCTGTGTTGACGCCATACGCCCTTGAAGACGCTCCCAGGCTTGATCTTCTGTCAGGCCAGCAGGAACTTCCCAGCTCTTTATGATGTCGTTATATTTCTTTGAATCGCTCACTTTTTCTGTCTTAATACATGTTCTTTACACGCTGCAAAGGTATTACCCTACCAACACTCTCCAATTTTAAGGATTTATTTCAAGTAAAATTTCTTCTCTACTACTTCCTGTAATCAGGCCTTTTCCTCCCTTCACATTGGAGATCCCTGCTTCTAAAAGTCCTAGCTCATCCGATCCAATGTAATAATGCGCATCTAGATAGCGCCCGTCAACAGCCTTTACTACCAAGCGATGAGGCCCGTAATAACGAAAATCATTATTAAACACCACCAAGTGATGTCCCATCTGTGGGCCTCCATTTTGAGCTTCAAACAAGCCTGAAGGGCCTGCAAAAGGAATTTCTTCAAAATCAGAACCCAAGTAATACAGCTCGAAAAAGTAATTTTGACCAGGCTCATTGGGCCAAATCAACTCAAAACACTCTGACTCCGGATAAACACTATTCACCGAGTAAGTGTGTGAGCCTTGGGGTATACCCGGAGATTTAGGAATCTCCAAGTCCGCAGTGCATTCAGAGAAGTCCGGATGTGATACCTCTACATGACACAATGCATAATCATGCAAATGGTTAACTATTTCTTCGCTTCGATAAACACCTCCTCCAACATGTGAAAAAGAGTAAAACACACCATCTAATTTAACTTTCACCGCTGCGTCAGTTACTGGTGATAAAGCCTCGTCGCGCAACGAGTAAACCTGAATTTCACATGAATCCGCTCCTTGCTCTATTTGTCCATTCAATACCATAACACCTGGAGCATCCTTCTTTTCGCAAGAAGTCAACACCAAAAAGGTGAGCAGAAACAGTATGTGTTTTTTTATCTCCATTGGAGTTGTAATAAAAAGCTAGGCAAAAAGCCTTGCATGAGTATTTCTTGTTTGATCACTTGATCAGAGTAGACGTAGCGTATATCTCTCACGTTTTTATGATTGTACGTGTTGAAGATGGAAAATTGAAGTTTACCCAATAGGTTGTTCCAAACAAATTTCCTCGTCACACCCACATCCAATCGATGATAAACAGGCAATCGCGCACTATTCAAATCACCAAATACATAAATCTCCCGAGTTCCCCCACCCTGAATAGGAATTTCGTAAGATCCCAAAAAAGGTGTGTAGGGTTTTCCGCTACCAAAAAGAAACAAAGCATTCCCCTCCCATCGCTGACCGATGACTTGGTAACTCAATTTTACTTCATGGCGCTGATCGAACAACTCTGGTACCCATATATTGTCCAGTTCAGCAAACTTATTTTCGGCCTTTAAGAGCCCATATGCCAGCCACACATGGTGAATATTAAAGTCACGACCTACCATTACATCACAGCCTCTTGACCAACCATTACCCACTACATAATCTGTATCTATGCCGCTCAACTTTCCCTGATAAGGCCCTAAAAATTCAAAAGTTCCCTGATTTCGCTTTACATAAGCCTCCACATCCACCGTCCATCCTTTTCTTTCATAATGAAAGCCCGAAGCAAATTGA
>Ga0315907_10009168_pt1 | contig 10050 bp, 6 predicted proteins | sample LakEriMetagenome_3_FD_203525 | JGI IMG/M metagenome (GOLD analysis project Ga0315907, IMG submission 203525) | Freshwater fungal communities from buoy surface, Lake Erie, Ohio, United States - Buoy 12 MA123 | ecosystem: Environmental > Aquatic > Freshwater > Lake > Lake biofilm | place: USA...
TTTTTTTTAACCGACGTTTTTATCCGAAAAAAGAAGCAATGAACTACGAATTGGTAACCCAAACCATAGACTTGGGAGATGGTCGTCCGGTGACGATTGAAACCGGCAAACTTGCCAAACAGGCTAATGGCTCTGTGGTGGTAAGACAAGGAGATACAATGTTGTTGGCTGCAGTTGTGGCCAGCACACAAGCCAAAGACGGCGTGGATTTTCTTCCACTCACCGTTGAATACCGTGAAAAGTACGCAGCTGCCGGTCGTTTTCCCGGTGGTTATTTTAAGCGCGAGGCTCGTCCATACGATGACGAAATCCTCGTTGCCCGCCTCATCGACCGCGCTTTGCGTCCGATGTTCCCCGATGATTTTCACGCGGAAGTACAGGTTGTTGTAAACCTGATTTCTGCCGATAAAGAGAATATGTCTGATAGCTTGGCCGGTTTGGCCGCCTCTGCAGCTCTCGCTGTATCAGACATCCCATTCAACGGTCCTATATCGGAAGTGCGTGTAGCACGCATCCATGGTCAATTGGTTATCAACCCAACATGGGCTCAACTTGCTACAGCGGATCTGGAGTTGATGGTAGCCGGCACCTTAGATAGCATCGTAATGGTGGAAGGGGAGATGAAAGAGGTTTCTGAAGCAGAAATGATTCAAGCCCTCGAACTGGCTCACGAAGCCATCAAGGCGCAGTGTCGTGCTCAACAGGAGATGGCCTCTAAGGTGGCCAAAGCCAATCCGAAGCGCACGTATGATCACGAGCCAAAGGATGCCGAGTTGAAGAAGCGAGTGTGGGATGAGTGCTACGAGCATTACTACACTACTGCGAAAACACCTTCGGACAAGACCACTCGCTCGGATGCATTCCATGCGATTCAAGAGACTTTCGAAGTTCAATTGACAGATGAGTTCAAGGATGCTAATCGCTTCTTGCTCAATAAATATCACCACGATTGTCTGAAGGACGCAATGAGGAATATGATTCTCAACGAAGGCCTTCGTTTGGATGGTCGCAGCACTACTGAAATCCGCCCTATTTGGAGTGAAGTAGGCTACCTTCCGGGAGCGCATGGCTCGAGCGTTTTCACCCGCGGTGAAACCCAATCGTTGACCACGCTTACACTGGGTACCAAGCTCGATCAACAGATGATCGATAGCGCAGTAATGCCTCGTGAAGACCGCTTTTTGTTGCACTACAACTTCCCACCATACAGCACCGGTGAGGCACGTCCAATTCGCGCTACCAGCCGTCGTGAGATTGGTCACGGTAACTTGGCTCTGCGTGCATTGAAGCCAGTTATTCCAACTCAAGATGTTTGTCCATACGCTATTCGTATCGTATCAGATATCCTCGAGTCGAATGGCTCGTCTTCCATGGCTACTGTTTGCGCGGGTACGCTTGCGTTGATGGACGGTGGTGTTCAAATTACTGCTCCGGTTTCCGGTATTGCGATGGGATTGATCACCAACGAAGACAATTCCAAGTATCAGATTCTTTCCGATATTTTGGGTGACGAAGACCACTTAGGTGACATGGACTTTAAGGTAACGGGCACTTCAAAGGGTATCACTGCTTGCCAGATGGACATCAAGATTAAAGGCTTGAGCATGGACATGGTCAAGAATGCTCTCGAGCAAGCACGTCAGGGTCGTCTGCACATTTTGGGCGAGATGATGAAAACCATGGACAAACCTGCGGATGATTATAAGCCACACGCTCCACGTATCGTTAGTTTGGAAATACCAAGCGACACTATCGGTGCTGTTATAGGCCCCGGTGGTAAGATTATTCAAGAAATTCAAAAGACAACCAGCACAATCATCACCATTTCAGAGGTTGACAATAAGGGTGTTGTTGAAATTGCTTCTGCCAACAAAGAGAATTTGGAAGCTGCATTGAAGCGTGTTCGCAGCATTGTTTTCCCGCCTCAAATTGAAGTGGGGGAGGTTTATGAGGGTGTTGTTAAGAACATACAGGCCTTCGGAGCATTCGTAGAAATCTTACCGAAACAAGATGCGCTTTTACACGTATCGGAAATCGATTGGCGCCGCATCGAAAACGTCCGCGACGTTTTGAAAGAAGGCGATAAGATTAAAGTGCAGGTAATTGGCAAAGACCCGAAGAACGGCAAATACAAATTGTCGCGCAAGGTTTTACTACCAAAGCCTGAGGCCCAGGCGAACTAATGGTGCATTGAAAGGTTTGTCTTAACATTGCATCGGGTCCGCCGAACAATTTTTGCTTAAACGGGGAGTTTCCCCACACAATTGAAAACAATACATGAGGCAGTTAAAAATCACCAAACAGGTAACGAACCGGGAAACCGCTTCGTTGGATAAGTATCTGCAGGAAATTGGTCGAGTAGACCTGATTACCGCAGAGGAAGAAGTGGAGTTGGCCAAGCGTATTAAGGCCGGCGATCAGGTAGCGTTGGAAAAACTCACCAAGGCAAACCTCCGATTTGTGGTTTCTGTATCAAAGCAGTATCAAAACCAGGGGTTGAGTCTGCCCGACTTGATCAATGAAGGTAACCTAGGTCTTATCAAGGCTGCTCAGCGCTTTGATGAAACCCGCGGTTTCAAATTCATCTCCTATGCGGTATGGTGGATCCGTCAGTCAATTCTTCAAGCATTGGCTGAACAATCACGTATTGTTCGTCTACCGCTGAATAAGATTGGCTCTATCAACAAAATCAACAAGGCTTTTGCCAAGTTGGAGCAGGAGTTTGAGCGTCCGCCAACACCGGCCGAATTGGCTGAAGTGTTGGAAATGACACTCGACGAAGTAAAACAATCGATGCGCAATAGCGGTCGCCACGTTTCCATGGACGCTCCATTGAAAGACGGTGACGACAGCAGCAGTACTATGTACGACGTATTGCAGACCAACGATACTCCTTCTCCGGACACCGACTTGTTGCATGAATCCCTTCGCAAAGAGATTGAACGTTCATTACGCACCCTCACCAGCCGCGAGGCTGATGTGGTTCGCTTGTATTTCGGATTAAACGGAGAGCATCCGCTTACCTTGGAAGAAATTGGTGAGCGTTTCGACCTCACACGTGAGCGAGTGCGTCAGATCAAGGAGAAGGCTATTCGCCGCCTGAAACACACAAGCCGTAGCAAAATCTTGAAATCCTATCTGGGATAATCCCATTTTAAAAGACCAAAGGCAGTTTGTTCATTGCCGATGGGTTAAACATCGCAAAAGCTCCGGAAACGGGGCTTTTGCTTTTTGGGGACTGAGGACTGGATACAGAGTACTGAGCAATTTCTCGCCTTGGCACCCTTGCCGCTCACAAAAACTCGTATCCACCGCCTTACCCAGTCCCCAGTACTTTTTTTTCTCCTTTTTTCATTGAAAATCAACCCATCCGCACTATATTCGCGGCCCCGTAAGCGAAAGCTTGGGTCGCAGCAATAGCATTCCTGCTGCGAGAAAACACAAGTAAAACCCCTTCTGTTTGTGTGGATGCCTTGGTTTTTCCAAGAAACAGAATACAATTAAAACAAAGCCAACATGGCTGAATCGAAACGAGTAAAGGCTGACGAAGCCGAAGAAAAAGACCTCAACATTGTCAACGAGGCAACCTCAGAAAACACAGAGGCAACAGTAGAATCAACTCCGGAAGAGGAAATCGGCGCGGAAGAACCGCTCGAGATTTTCAGCACTGCAGATGAGCAAATGTACCTCAACGAAAAAGGGGAATTCAACTGGGATGCTTACGAAGCAGCCGGTGGATACAACAACGATGAGCGCAAGAAGCTAGACAAGATGTACGAATCCACTTTGTCGGTTATTCGCGAGCGTGAAGTTGTAAACGGTACAGTAGTCAGCATCAACAAAAAGGAAGTTGTAGTAAACATCGGTTACAAGTCTGAAGGTGTTGTACCTGCAGGTGAATTCCGTTACAATCCCGACCTGAAGGCCGGTGATTTAGTTCCGGTTTTCATTGAACAGACAGAAGATAAAAACGGACAACTCCACGTGTCGCACAAAACCGCTCGCGTATTTAGCGCTTGGGGCAATGTGAACGCTGCTTTAGAAAGCGGTGAAATCATCAAGGGTGAGGTTAAGAGCCGCACAAAGGGTGGTTTGATCGTCGACGTATTTGGTATCGAGGCATTCTTGCCAGGTTCACAAATCGACGTGAAGCCTATCCGCGATTACGATCAGTACGTGGGTAAGATCATGGAGTTGAAAGTGGTGAAAATCAACAACGAATTCAAAAACGTTGTTGTATCGCACAAAGCGCTTATCGAAGCAGAACTCGAAGAGCAGAAGAAGCTCATCATGAGCGGCCTCGAAAAAGGTCAGGTACTCGAGGGTATCGTGAAGAACATCACTTCTTACGGTGTGTTCGTAGACCTTGGTGGCGTAGACGGATTGATTCACATCACCGATCTTTCTTGGGGTCGTGTTACTCATCCGGAAGAGCTTGTGCAGCTTGACTCGAAGATCAATGTAGTTATCCTAGATTTCGATGATGACAAGAAGCGCATTGCTCTTGGTATGAAGCAACTGACTCCGCACCCATGGGATGCTATGGAAGGCACTATGGAAGTAGGCCAGAAGGTGAAAGGAAAAGTAGTTGTTTTGGCTGACTACGGTGCTTTTGTAGAAGTAGCTGCCGGTGTAGAAGGTCTGATCCACGTGAGCGAAATGTCATGGAGCACGCACTTGCGTTCAGCTCAAGACTTCCTCAAAGTTGGCCAGGAAGTGGAGTGTGTTATTTTGAGCGTAGACAAGGAAGAGCGTAAGCTTTCTTTGGGTATGAAGCAACTTACACAAGATCCATGGGAAAACATCGAGACGCGCTTCCCTGTTACCAGCAAGCACAAGGCGAAGGTTCGTGCATTCACCAACTTTGGTGTGTTCTGCGAATTGGCTGAAGGTATTGATGGTCTCATTCATATCAGCGATCTTTCTTGGAGCAAGAAAATCAAGCATCCAAGTGAATTCTGCCACATTGGCGATGAACTCGAAGTGGTAGTTCTTGAGCTAGATAAAGACAACCGTCGTATCAGCCTTGGTCACAAGCAAATTGAGGAAAACCCATGGGATGTTTTCGAAACTGTATTCGTAGAGGGTTCGAAGCATCAAGGCACTATTGTTCGCAAGGAAGGCTCACACGCCATCGTGACATTGCCATATGGTTTGGAAGGCTTCTGCATGAACAAAAACCTTAAGAAGGAAGACGGTTCAAATGCTAAGGTTGACGATGTGCTCGATTTCATCATCGTTGAGTTCAACAAAAACCAACGTAAGATTTCTGTGAGCCACACCGGCACATGGAAAGAAGATGAGCCGGGAAGTCCTGAGGCAGCTAAAAAGGCAGCTCCACGTCCGAAAAAGCAAGAAGGCACTGATTCGAATGCTGTAAAAGCAGTAAACGCTCAGGTTGAAAAATCAACATTGGGTGACATCAGCGCACTAGCTAACTTGAAAGAGAAGATGGAAGGCGACAGCACCGAAGAAAACAAGTAATATTATATTGCTCATAATTAAAAAGCCTCGGATGTTCAATCCGAGGCTTTTTTTTATCAAACTTCGAAGGAGCTTGCAAAAGGCAACTCAGAATCATATATTGCATATCAAGTCAATACAGGAAATTATGAAGCGAATGGTCGTTTTTACGGGTGCAGGAATGAGCGCAGAAAGTGGTATACCTACTTTTCGGGGTAGCGATGGTCTATGGGAAAACTTTCGCATTGAGGAAGTGGCGACACCCGAGGCGTGGCACCGCGATCATAAATTGGTTCTGGAGTTTTATAACCAACGGAGAAAAGGAATTATCGCTGCAGAGCCAAACCGCGGGCACCTTCAAGTTGCGAAATGGCAGGAACATTTTGATGTAGTGGTTATAACCCAAAACATCGACGACCTTCACGAAAGAGCAGGCAGTAAGGAAATTGTTCACTTACATGGAGAGATTCGAAAATCACGCAGTACAAGCGACGAGAGTCTTATTTATCCAATAGATGGATGGGAATTAAAAGATGGAGATTTATGCGAGCGAGGGACACAACTGCGGCCGCATATTGTATGGTTCGGAGAGGAAGTGCCCATGCTAAGCACTGCGGCAGAAATTATTGAGGACGCTGATATTTTCATTGTTGTAGGCACATCGCTGCAAGTGTATCCTGCAGCCGGCTTAATACATCATGCTGCGAAAGCGCGTCAAAAGTTCGTAGTAGATCCGGAAGCAGATAACTTAATATCCAAAGCCGGTTGGACAACTATCAATGCAGGAGCAGGCGAGGGGCTTCAGCGGATAGATTCCGAGATTTTGCGCTGATTCAGGTGAATTGAATTACATTAGCGCCCTACCTTATCCGACTGCGTGAAATCGAAGATCAACATTGCTATTGATGGCTATTCCTCTTGCGGGAAAAGCACTATTGCCAAAGCAATTGCTCGCGAGCTTAATTACATCTACATCGATTCAGGTGCGATGTACAGAGCCATGACACTTTACGCACTGCAACATGGCTACATAGCCAATGATGGCAAGGTGAATGAACAAGCTTTGGTAACAGCGCTTGATTTAGTGATGATCAATTTTCGGTACAACACAGATTCTTATCGTTACGAAACATATTTGAACGGTCAAAATGTCGAACGAGAAATTCGGACACTTCAAGTAAGCAATAGTGTTTCCCCGATATCAGCCATCAAAGAAGTTCGTCAGAAGTTAGTGCGCATGCAGAAAAGAATGGCAGAATCGAAAGGGGTAGTGATGGATGGGCGTGATATAGGAACCGTAGTGCTACCCGACGCCGAATTGAAATTATTCATGACTGCCGATCCACTTATTCGCGCACAGCGTCGCTATGAAGAGCTTCGCAGCATGGGAGTTGACACCTCGCTCGACGATGTTCTGAAAAACATTACGCAACGAGATTTGATAGACACCACGCGTTCACACGACCCTCTAATTCAAGCAGCGGATGCTGTGGTAGTGGATAATTCGCACTTGACACTCGACGAGCAGTTTCAATTTGTAATGACCAAGGTCTCTCAAAAAATTGCAGCCACCGTTTAATCGCTAAGTAAGACTGGCAATTTCTCACGTTTGAATTACGCCCACATTATATGCTCTTTCAGCCGGTGAATTATTGGCCGCTTCAATACCCATGCTAATCCACTTGCGGGTGTCGGTAGGATCGATGATGGCATCCAACCACAAACGTGATGCGGCGTAATAAGGTGAGATCTGAGCATCATAACGATCTTTAATCTTGTTGTAGAGCTCGTCCTCGCGCTCTTTAGTAATTTCTTCACCTTTCGCCTTGAGTGAAGCTACTTCTATTTGTAATAAGACCTTGGCCGCTTGTGCACCGCCCATTACTGCTACCTGAGCTGTCGGCCAGCCCACAATCAAACGAGGGTCGTAAGCCTTTCCGCACATAGCGTAGTTGCCGGCTCCGTAACTATTACCCGTAATAATGGTAAACTTGGGAACGACACTGTTGGCCTGGGCGTTCACCATCTTCGCTCCGTCCTTAATAATGCCGGCTTGCTCACTGCGGGAACCCACCATGAAGCCTGTTACATCCTGCAAGAACACCAGAGGTATGTTGCGCTGATTGCAGTTCATGATGAATCGAGCTGATTTATCGGCGCTGTCGGTATAGATCACACCGCCGATTTGCATACCATCTTTCTTACTCTTTACCATCAAGCGCTGGTTGGCGACTATTCCCACAGCCCATCCATCAATGCGGGCTGTGCCGCACACGATACTCTTACCGTAATCAGGTTTGTATTCTTCAAATTCACTGTTATCGACTATGCGTGCGATTATGTCCATCACGTTGTATGGCTTCACCCGATCATCGGGCATAATGCCATAGAGCTCTTTCGCTGAAAAACGGGGTGGGGCAGAGGCTATGCGATCAAAACCTGCTGAAGGCGACACTCGCCCCATCTTGTCCATGATATTCTTGATGCGGTTTAGCGCGTCCTTATCATCCTTCGCTTTGTAATCTGTCACACCGGAAATCTCACAATGTGTAGTCGCACCGCCCAATGTTTCATTGTCGATATCCTCACCAATAGCGGCTTTCACGAGGTATGATCCAGCCAGGAAAATGGTACCTGTCTTGTCTACAATCATGGCTTCATCACTCATGATGGGCAAGTATGCACCACCTGCAACACAACTTCCCATGATAGCCGCTATCTGTGGTATGCCACGACTACTCATGATGGCATTGTTGCGGAAAATGCGTCCGAAGTGCTCCTTGTCAGGAAATATCTCATCTTGCATGGGCAGATAAACGCCTGCACTATCCACCAAATAGATGATGGGGAGGCGATTTTCCATGGCAATCTCCTGCGCGCGCAAGTTCTTTTTACCCGTCATGGGGAACCAAGCTCCAGCCTTTACCGTGGCATCGTTGGCCACTACCATGCATTGTTTCTTTCGGATATAACCAATGACCACAACCACGCCCGCTGCAGGACAACCACCATGTTCTTTGTACATCTCATCGGCTGCGAATGCGCCAATCTCAATGCGCGGAGCATCGTCATCGAGCAGGAAGTCGATGCGCTCTCTGGCTGTCATCTTTCCCTTCTCATGTTCCTTTGCGATGCGCGACTTTCCGCCACCTTCGTATACCTTGTCGAGCTTGCGTTGCAACGCACCCACAAGCTGCATCATTTTATCTTCGTTCTTGTTGAATTCGAGGTTCTGTGCCATTGTAATTGAATGGTGAGGCGCGAAGATAGTTACGAATTGTCAAGTACTGGGTACAGCTACTAACGGGCATTTGGCTAACAATTACGATTGCCAAAGCAATAGAGCTAAATGAAAAAATTGGTTGTCATTCAGAAAATGAAAATATTATATTACAGCATCTTACAAAGATGATTTTCGAGTAAATTAAATCAGCAACTACAATCGTATGGAAGCAACAATTTGATTTCGCTTACTCGAAATCAGCAAGCAAAGAATGCACTTACAGCTAAGATCCGGAAAGTCTCAAAGTATAATACCCGGCAGTAACTAAGAAATTGCGCACAAATGGAATTGCCGAAAGCATCGACCACTGAACACGTGGCTTCAAGCCAAACTTCGTTTCATAGTTGGGGTTGATGAAGTAGAGCGTTTTGGACGCTATCGTGTATTGCTCATTTTTACAAATACGCTCAAAACGCTCGATGCTAATTCCAGTCTCCTTAATTTCTATCAAATCATCAATTGTCTTCTTGCTCTCTCCCCCCAATCGAAGCAATCCCTTGTATAGAAACGAAGGTAAAATATGGTAGAAAGGGAGTTTCGACAGGAAACGATTTTTCGCTATTTGCTGGTGACCTCCAAACGGATTGTACCAGGGAGGGAATGCCAAAAAGAAAACGGCTCCCGGCGCCATAAATCGCTTCACGAACCCCATAAACTTCTCCTGGTTGTGAATATGTTCGATTACGTCACGCATGATGATCACATCAAAAACGCCATCGGCTTCTGTGCGGTTGTAGATATCGTCGGCGATTAGTGTGAGCCCCTCTCGCGCTCCCAACAAATGACGCGCGCGATCAATGCTCGTTTCTGAAATATCGACCCCCGTAACCAGGCAACCGGCTTCGAGAAAAGGAACCATATTTCCGCCTGTTCCACAACCAATTTCGAGCACACGCAAGCCACTGGTAACCGGCTTGAGCAGCCCGATGTATGGCAACACAAATTTTCGTGTTGTGATAGCCTGTTCATCGAAGTACCGCTGCAGGTTGGTATGGCGTTCTTGCATGGTGCGAAAATAGTCTTACAAGTGCCTTATAAAGGCCGTGTTTAGTAAGTTTTTTGTTCAAAACTCACGCTTTAAAAACCGGTATTCGTTTCGTATTTTCGCAGGCCTTTGAAATCTTGGATGAAAGTCTCGAAAACAAAGGCGATTACCTCATTACAAATCAGAAAAAACCAAGTCAAATTCATAGATCATGGCAGAAGGCGAAAAGATAATTCCCATCAACATTGAAGATGAAATGAAAACCGCATACATCGACTATTCGATGTCGGTTATTGTGAGTAGGGCACTTCCGGATGTA
>Ga0315907_10009169_pt1 | contig 10049 bp, 9 predicted proteins | sample LakEriMetagenome_3_FD_203525 | JGI IMG/M metagenome (GOLD analysis project Ga0315907, IMG submission 203525) | Freshwater fungal communities from buoy surface, Lake Erie, Ohio, United States - Buoy 12 MA123 | ecosystem: Environmental > Aquatic > Freshwater > Lake > Lake biofilm | place: USA...
CCGCAACCCAGACCCATCGCGAAAGGAAACCACAGCCCACCTGACAGGATCAAAAAACCCCGCATCCCCAAAACCCGGGTCAAATCTGCGTGGCAAACCCGGGTCAGCTCTCGGCGGCATTCAACAGCTCTGGCGGACTATCAAATACGAGGAGGTCTACCTGCGAGCCTATGCCAGCGTCCCTGAGGCGCGGGCTTCACTTGGCCGATACATCGATGGCTTCTACAACACCCGTCGGCCCCATTCGAGCCTTGACGGGCAGACACCGGACGAGGCCTATTTTACCGCGCTGCCATCAATTCCGATGGCGGCCTAACCAAGGTAGGAATACACTTAGGAGACGCCCAGGAACTGTTCAAACAAACCGAGCCACCTCTCAACCTGATCGTGCCGCACGACACACCGGCCCCGATCACCCGGACGGGCGGGGTGTGGGTGGAAAGGCCGACCCTTCTCACCAAGCGCAGCGATCCGGCATAGTCCAACCATGTCCCGCGAGTCCTTCAACATCACGCCCTTTCTCTTTAGTTTCGCGGAGCTGCGGCGTGCCTTCCCGCCAGAGACCTTCGAGAGCGGCCTCGCTTATGCCCGTCAATTGCGCGTGAAAAGCATCGGTCCCGGGGGTGACGCTGCCGAGATTGAGGCGCTGACCAAGGGCTCGCGCCCGGTCCCCTACCGCCAGACCATCCGTCATACGATCGGTGGCAACGGAAAGCGCGGCGTTCTTGGGCGCTGCACCTGCCCGATTGGCTGGAACTGCAAGCATGTCGCCGCGGTGCTGATCACGCTCGCCCAGCAGCATGGCATGGCTGACTGGCAGGCAATCGCAGCCATGCCCACGCCGATGCGCGTGCCAGGGCCCGCCCCGATCCCGCAGCCCGCCCTGCCAGCCCCACTGCCGCCCCTGGTCGCCGCGTGGCTCAGCGAATTGCCCGCGGAGGGCGACGCCGTGAAGCCGCCCCCTCGCGACCGTCTCGTCTATGTCCTGGAACAGCGGATGCCGCCGCGAGGTGCCCCGCAACTCGGCGTCGCCGCCTTCGTCCAGAGCAACCGCAAGGATGGCAGCCCGGGCGGGGTCCGGCGCTACGAGCCGCATCGCGTCGATACCCCGGCGCGCTACGTCACTACCGCTGACCGGTTGATCCTGCGCCGCCTGGCACGGCTGGCCCAGCGCTACGGCACCCTCAAGGACGACGACGACCCGACCGAGCTGATCGAGCGCATCCTGGCGACCGGCCGCGCCTTCTGGGGCGCGCCCGATGGCCCGGAACTGCGTCGGGGCGAGCCACGCCCGGGGACGCTGGGCTGGCGACTCACCGCGGAGGGCGATCAGGTCCCAGCCCTGATGCTCGAAGACGGCGTCGTGGGCGTTGCCACGCCCAGCCCCTGGTATGTCGATCCCAAGACCGGCGAGACGGGCCGGGTGGCGACGGGCGATGTTCCGCCGCATCTCGCGGCCAACCTGCTCGCCGCGCCGGCGATTCCGCCCGAAGCCGTGGCGCTGGTGGGCGCCGAACTCCGCCGCCGCCTGCCCGCCCTGCCGCCGCTGCTGACCGTCGCGGCGCCGGAGATCATCGCCGGGCCGCCCATCCGAAGGCTGACGCTGACGGTCGCCCCATTCGCCGAGCCCGCCCTGTACCGCGGCGGTCCGCTGCCGCTCGCGCGACTGCATTTCGGCTACGGCCCCTTCAACCTGCCCCCCGGCCGTGCCTATCCGCCACGGCGCATGTCGCATGCCGGGCGTGTCTTCGATGTGCGGCGGGATGGGGACGCCGAGATCGAGGCGTTCCGCCGTTTGATGGACGAGGGCTTCGCGCATCTGCCTGATCTCGCGGCGTTCCGGCTGGGGCGTGTTGCGGAGGGTGATTTCGTGCTGGCGGGCCGCGGCGGCGCGGCCCACTGGCTCGACGTGGTCCTCGATCTGCTGCCGGAGCTGCGGCGGGAGGGCTGGGAGGTCACGGTGACGCCGGACTTTCCCGTCCAGATCGTCACGCCGGACAGCGACCTCGACGCGGGGCTTCGCGAGGGAAGCGGCATCGACTGGTTCGAGCTCGACCTCGGCGTGACGGTGGATGGCGTGCGAGTGGATCTCGTCCCGGCGCTTGTCGATCTCATCGCCGCCAGCGGTGAGCGCGAGGGGATCGAACTGCATCCCGACGACGAGCCCTTCCTGGTGCCGCTGCCCGATGGCCGTCTCCTCCAGCTTCCCGCTGAGCGCCTCCGCCCCATCCTGCTGATGCTGGCCGACCTGTTCTCCGACGGCCGGCTCGGCGCCGGGGAGAGGGCGCTGCGCTTCACGCCGCAGGATGCCGCCGAACTCGTGGGGCTGGAGGCGGTCTCGGGCCTCGCCTGGCATGGAGCAGAACGCCTGCGAGATCTCGGCCGTCAGCTTCGCGCCGCGGAAGGCGGCATTCCGCCGGTCAGCCTGCCGCCGGGCTTCCGCGGGGAATTGCGGCCCTACCAGGCGCAGGGCGTCGCCTGGCTGCAATTCCTGCGCGGGGCCGGGCTGGGCGGCGTTCTCGCGGACGATATGGGGCTCGGCAAGACGGTGCAGACGCTCGCCCATCTGGCGATCGAACAGGCCGCCGGAAGGCTCGATCGCCCGGCCCTGCTCATCTGCCCGACGAGCCTGATCCCGAACTGGACACGGGAGGCCGAACGCTTCGCCCCTGGCCTTCGTGTGCTTCCGCTGCATGGTAAGCAGCGCAAGGAACGCTTCGACGAAATCGCGGCGCATGACCTGGTGCTGACGACCTACCCGCTGCTGGCGCGCGATCATGCGACCCTCACCGTCCAGCCCTGGCACGCGGTGATCCTCGACGAGGCGCAGGCGATCCGCAATCCGAAGGCCGAGACCAGCCGCATCGTGGGCCGTCTCCAAGCCACGCAGCGGCTCTGCCTCACCGGCACGCCGTTGCAGAACCATCTGGGCGAACTCTGGGCGCTGTTCGACTTCCTCGCGCCCGGCTTCCTCGGCGCGGAAAGCACCTTCCGCAAGCACTACCGCACGCCGATCGAGAAGCACGGTGACGCGGCGCGGCAGGACGCTCTGCGCCGTCGCGTGCGGCCTTTCCTGCTGCGCCGGACGAAGGAGGAGGTGGTCCGTGACCTGCCGCCGAAGACCGAGATCATCGAGCCTGTCGAGATGGAGGCCGCCCAGCGCGCCATCTACGAGGGCATCCGGCTGGCCATGCACGCCAAGGTGAAGGCGGCCATCGCATCGCGCGGCCTGGCGCGGTCCGGCATCGTCATCCTCGATGCGCTGCTCAAGCTGCGGCAGGCCTGCTGCGATCCACGGCTGGTGAAGGTCCCCGCGGCGCAGAAGGCGAAGGCCGGCTCGGCGAAGCTCGATCGGCTGCTGGAGCTGCTGACCGTGCTGACCGGCGAGGGGCGGCGGGTGCTGGTGTTTTCTCAATTTACCTCGATGCTCGCGCTGATCGAGGCGCGGCTGCGCGAGGCGGGGATCGCGCATCTGCTGCTGACGGGCGAGACCAGGGATCGCGACACGCCGGTGCGTCGTTTCCAGGCAGGCGAAGTGCCAGTATTCCTGATCAGCCTGAAGGCTGGCGGCGTCGGCCTGAACCTGACCGCTGCGGATACGGTGATCCACTACGACCCCTGGTGGAACCCCGCGGCGGAGGATCAGGCAACCGATCGTGCGCACCGCATAGGGCAGGACAAGCCGGTCTTCGTGCACAGGCTGGTCGCGCTGCAGAGCATCGAAGAGAAGATGGAGCTCCTCAAGGAGCGCAAGCGGGCTCTGGTTGCGACGGTGCTGCAGGGCGAGGAGGGCGGCGCGCTTCGATTGACAGAGGCAGATGTGGAAGAGCTGTTTGCGCCCATGTGACGCACGGCGCCTCCGGTTGCGCACCGGCACCTCCGCTGGCGCCGAGGCCAGCGCGCTGCGGTGCCCACAAGACTGCTGGACCATGCGACAGTGGTACCGGCGCCATCACCTCGGGCACCATGACCTTTCGGCCAAGCCGCTTCGAAGGCGGTGGCATGCGGTTTCTCCGCTTTCGCGCCTGGCTGACCGAGGTCACGCACCTCGCCGGCGAATTGTCCCAAATCGCGTTCGAAGAAGTGCGCGCCCATGCAGGTACTGACGCCGCCCACCTCTACGGCGGCTTTCTGGCCCATCTTTCAGCGTGGTGCGAGGAACGCGCCATTGCCTACCAGGGCGTTCCCGTCGGTACGATCAAACGCTACGCGACCGGCAAGGGCAATGCCGACAAGGCGGCCATGATCGCCGCCATGCGGGCGCGCGGCTTTGCACCAGCGGACGACAACGAAGCGGATGCGCTGGCACTGCTGCTCTGGGCCACCGACGCTGAGGGAGGCCGGGCATGAGCTATCTCGCGAATGCGTGCCCAGGCGATCAGCTGAGCGCGGAAAGCGCTGCCTCGGGCGCCTTGTCCAAAATCCTAAGCAGTGCCCTCGCAGGGCCCGCCGGCAAGCGCTTACCCTGTTCCCAATTGCGTACCGTATCCACCGGCACACCAAGCCGGGAGGCAAAATCAGCCTGCGTCAGCCCGGTACGCCGACGCACGCGTCGCGCATACAACGCGGCATCCTGCGCCGCTCCGGCATCATCCTCGGCCGCATGGCGCCGCAGATCAGCCTCTGTCGTGGCATCTACCCTGCGGGCGTCAATACGCCCCGCGACAGGCTTGCCGGCTTCAAGCTTTACGCGAACCGTCCCCATAGCGAGACACCTCCTTTGCATTTGCCTTGCGGGCGGAAATGATGCGCAACACATCCCCGCGCGGCGTGTAGACGACCAGGAACAGACGCGACCCGATGCGGCCAAGCACCCGAAAACGCGGCTCGCCATAATCGAAGCGATCGTCGCGTTCGATCAGGCGATCCGGATCGAGGAAAACCTGGATCGCATAGGCGAAGTCGAAACCTCGACCAGCAAAACAGGCTTCGCTCTTGGCGTCGTCCCACTCGAAATCCATAACCACCATATAGGCCAGAGGACGACAAAACCCAAGCCCTATTTCCAACCGGGATGGGGAGGCCGGGCATGAGCCTGCACGGCGCCCCGATGCTCGCGCAGAGCCCGCTCACGCGCCTGCGCAGCACAACCAACGACGCCGAATTGAACGCCATGCGCGCGGCCGCATGGCACCGGCATGGCGTGGCCAGCATCGCGGTGGATGACATCACCGATCCTTGGCTGCGCCAGGCCATCACCAACGAAGCCAATCGCCGCTGGGGACGGCGCAATGGAGGAAACAACCATGGCCGCTAAACGCAAGACCAAACATCCCGCCAAGCCGCGTGAGGATTTGTCGGCACCGTCAAAGTGGCGCCTGCAGCATGGCGATATCGGGGCAGCGATTCGCGCAGCAGATCCTGAGACCGGCACGCCGATCATGCAGCGAAAGGTTGTTGATACACTCTCGCAAATGCTCGCGCATGGCAGTATATCGCGAGAGATGCATGAAGCGGGTTGCATCTTTCGTACGCTCTTTCGTAGTGCTGCACTGGATAGTATTGCGACATCGCAGTTCATTCGTGTTGCAGCATCATCGGGCGATTGGCTTTCGGTCAGTCAACTTGATGCGCGGCGTCGCGTTTTGAATGCACTCGATGTGCTGGGCGGCATTGACAGTCCTAGCGGTTCGATTGCGTGGCACGTGGTCGGGCTTGAGGTGTCACTGCGTGCATGATCGGCGCAGCAAGGCTGGAATGGGCGGCTTGTCTCGGCACCCATTGCCTGCGGAATTCTTGTTGCTGCGCTTGGAACTTTGGCAAATCACTTCGGTCTGCTGCCGCGCTCGCACGCGGCTTGATGTGCTGTGAATGGGGGGAATTGCGGCACGCATTCTCTGTTACAATTCTCCCCCTTCCGGCGCGTAAAACGAAAGTGATATACCTCGTGAAGGTCGAAAAATTGTGTTGAGCGGCGGTGACGCCGACGGGCAGTAGATCGAAGAACGGAACGAAGATTGGAGAGCAGGTATAGGAAAACCGCAAAGCCAAGATCTAACCTCCAATAACAAGATTTCTGATTACATGGTTCCTTCCTGGCGATTTTGTATGCGGGGGGCGGAAGCGCCCGACCCCTCTAGCGTCAGAATAAAAATATGGGTTGCAGTTTGCACTATAGCGACGTGAATTCAATGACTTAGGTGCAAACCTAGGCGCCTCAGGTTTGCACGTGGTTTGCACCCAGCCCTCGCATGGTTTGCACCCTTTCGGCGTGATTTCAGCAGCTTAGGTGCAAACCTTCGTCCCACCCTTCCCGGATATCCCCCCATGACGCTTCCCTGGATGGCCGAGCGGATCCAACTTCGCGCGATCACTTCACCTTAGCCACGCATGGCGCCGCCCCGCGTTGGGCGTAGTACACGCAAGATCATGATGGCCCAGATCAGCACGGTCGCGATGCCAAGCGCCCCCGCAATCGGCCGGCTGAAGAAGGCAAGCAGATTACCATCCGTCTTGATCATGTTCTGCACAAAAGTCTGTTCCAGCATTTCGCCAAGCACCAGGCCCAGGATCAGCGGCGCGACTGGAATGCCGTGGCTTTCAAGAAACCAGCCAAACAGACCCATGACCAGCATGATCGCAACACCATAAAGGCTATTCGTCATCGCGAAGCTACCGACAATACAGAACAACAGGATTACCGGCAGCAGGATATTGCGCGGCGTGCGCAGCACCTGGCGCGCGCTTTTGATCGCTGCCCAGCCCAGCGGCAGCATGATCAGATTGGCCAGGATGAAAATCAGGAATACGGCATAGATGAGCTGCGGGTTTTCGGTGAATACGGTCGGCCCCGGATTCATGCCCTTCATGTAAAGCACGCCAATGACAATGGCCGTAATCGAATCACCTGGAATGCCAAAGACAAGGGCCGGTATCCAGGCGCCCCCCAGCGCCGAATTATTGGCCGAGGTGCTGTCCACGATCCCCTCGACATGGCCGGTGCCGAATTTCTCCGGCTCCTTCGAAAAGCGCTTGGAAACGGCATAGCTGATCCAGGCCGCGATATCGGCGCCAGCGCCGGGCAGCGCACCAATCACCGTGCCAATTGCACTCCCGCGCAGGAAATTGAACCAATAGCGCCGCGCAACATCACCAAGGCCGCGAAACATATTGCCGACCTGCTGCACCACAACCTGCCCCGCTTCACGGAGAGAGGTTACGCCACGCAGCAGCTCGCTCACCGCGAACATGCCGATCATGGTGGCGATGAAATTCACGCCCTGCATCAGCTCCACCTCACCAAAGGTGAAGCGGGGAAAGCCCGCAGAAGGATCAATCCCAATAGCCGCGAGCAACAGGCCGATGAAAAGACTGAGGAAGCCCTTCACCGGATCGGCATTGGTAAGAAACACCGCACAGGTCAGGCCAAGACAAGCGAGCCAAAAATACTCGAAGGACGAAAAATTCAGTGCGACTTCCGCGAGCGCTGGCGCGGCTGCAATCAGCACCGCAACGCCAATCAGCCCGCCCGCCACCGAGAAGACAAGATTGACCCCCATATTCAGGTTTAGCTGGCCCTTTTGCGTCATGGCATAGGATTCATCGGTATAGGCGGCCGAGGCCGGCGTGCCCGGCATGCGCAGCATCGCCGCCGGAATATCGCCGGCAAAAATCGCCATGGCTGTCGCCGTGACAATCGCGCCAAGGGCAGGCACTGGCGGCATGAAGAAGGTGACCGGCACCAGCAGCGCGGTTGCCATGGTGGCGGTGAGCCCTGGCATGGCGCCGACAAACATGCCGAACACCGCCGAAACCGCAATCACCGCCAGGACAAAGGGATCAAAAACAAGGCCGAAGGCCTGGATCAGCGGTTCCATGGCGTGCCCCTCATAGAAAGCTGTCCATCAGGCCGCGCGGCAGCGGCACGCGCATCAGCCCGGCGAATAGCCAATGCATCAGCAGCGTCATCCCGGCTGCAACTGGCAGCGCCAGCACCGGCCTTGCGCGAAACCACAGGAACAGCGAGAGCAGCAGTACAAAAGCGGTTGGAATGAAGCCAAGCCAATCCGAGAAGAAGATGTAGAACAGCACCGCGCCCGGCAGCAGCAGGAAGGACAAAAGGCGGGAGGGATCGCGCACCCAATCTTCCAGGGTGATCAACGGCCCGCGCGCCCTAAGGCCGCGCAGCACCAGCGCCGCACCACAAAGACCGATCCCCGCGGCCAGAATGCGCGGAAACAGATTTGGCCCGTAATCCTGGCCGGGGAAGCGCGGGAAGAAGCCCGTAAGCCACCAGACCCAGCCGGCGAAGCCAATCAGCAAAGCGCCGAGGAGCGCATCGTTCAGACGCAACGCGGCGCTCCCCTGGTCAGTGATCAGCTACGCGCGAGGCCAGCGCCGCGCATCGCCTCGCCCATGGAGACGTCGCTCTGCGCCATGAAGGCGGCGAATTGCGCCGCATCACCCCAGACCGTGCCAAAGCCGCGCGAGGCCATGAAATCCTGGAATTCGCGATTGTCAAAGGCGCGCTTCAGCGCAGCACCCAGCGTAGTCGCGATTTCGGCGGGCATATTACGCGGCCCGGCAATGCCGCGCCAGGCACCGACCGAGTAATTGATGCCGAGTGTTTCATTCAGCGTCGGCACTTGCGCAAACATTGGGTTGCGCGCCGGCGCCATGATGGCCAGCGCGCGGGCGCGGTTCGCATCAATCATTGCGCGCGCTTCGGGGATTGAGCAGGTGACGATATCAACGCCGCCAGCGGCAAGTTCCTGCATGGCCGGCGCCGCGCCGTTGGAGGGTACCCAACGCACATGGTCACCGCGTAGCCCCATCGCCTGCAACCAACCAACCAGCGCCAAATGCCAGATGCCGCCCTGGCCCGTGCCGGAGGCGCGGAAGCTGCCAGGCGGACGCGAGCGGATGGCCTCTGCGAGGGCGCGGATATCAGCGAAGGGTGCGTTCTGCGCGACGGTTACGCCAGGCGGGTCCGAATTCATCAGCGCAAGCGGCGTATAGCTGGTGGGCTTAAGATCGGTCAGGCCCTGCCAATGCATCATGGTGATCTCAACCGTGATCATGCCGATGGTATAGCCATCAGCCGCAGCGGTCGCGATGGCGCTATGCCCGACTACACCCGAGCCGCCGGTGCGATTGACCACATTGATGGGTTGGCCAAGATCGCGTTCAAGCAGGCTGGCGACGATGCGGGCGGTGGCATCCGTCCCACCACCGGCGCCCCAGGGCACGATCATTTGAACCGGGCGGCTGGGATAACGCGCCTGCGCGAAGGCCGGTGCTGCAAGCCCAGCGGCAAGCCCCACACCAGAGGCAGCAAACAGGTTGCGTCGAGTAAGGCGAGCCATGTGTTTCTTCTCCCATGCGTTGCCGGGTTATCCGGCTTTTTTGATTAAGTCACTTGCAAAGCCACTCAGAACCGCCTGTTACACCGAAACACGCGACCAAACGACTTTGCAGAGCGCCCCTCGCCGAACAGGTGCAAAAAAGCGCGAGCGAACGGTAAGCTTCGTGAGTGATGCGCGTCAAGGGATCTATCGGTAGCTTTGCGCACGGGACGGCTCACCCCATTCATCGGTCACTTTATTGGGAACGGGGGATAAATGCTTCCTGGCTGCCTCGTTATCCGGGAAATGGCCTTGCATACGGATCGCCCGCTGAGCTTTGCATGCAACGCTCCGCTCGCCTGGGTGCTGTGGATGATCTGCAAATCGGCGAGCCGAAACCAAAAATCTGTACGACTTTTTAGCGATCTTGGTATCAGTTTTGCGCGAAGGCCGGAAACTTCTGGCCGCATGGCCCTCCCAGACAGGCCTCCAGTGCGGCTGAGGCCAACCGATCCGCCGTTTCCGGGAATCACCAAGCCGCTGCGAAGCGCAGCAGAAAACGCAGCCGGTAGGACAAAGCGAGGGCCGAATGGTGCTGCCATTTGGCCCTCACATCATGATCAAACCCTGCTGAACAAAGCAATGAAATAACGCTCTATTTCGCTTGGCTCAGCCCCCATCACAGCGCGAATGGTCTGTCACGCGCAGGGGATTTCCCCCGCCGATGACGGAGACAAACAGATGAGATACCGTCTGGTCCAGCAA
>Ga0315907_10009170_pt1 | contig 10049 bp, 9 predicted proteins | sample LakEriMetagenome_3_FD_203525 | JGI IMG/M metagenome (GOLD analysis project Ga0315907, IMG submission 203525) | Freshwater fungal communities from buoy surface, Lake Erie, Ohio, United States - Buoy 12 MA123 | ecosystem: Environmental > Aquatic > Freshwater > Lake > Lake biofilm | place: USA...
CGCAATGGAATTCGTGCAGCCATCAAGCGTGAGACGAACCTTTCTGAAGAACCATTTTTTGTTCAATTACAATCGATGTATGAGGGGTCAAAAATCCCGTTATTAAGTTCATCAACCTCCTTTGAACTTTTTAAAAGATACTCAAGGAATAAGGTGGTGTTTTCATGCTTGATTTATCTTTCGAAGAAATTGGGAGCGTCAAAACTTGTTGATTCACCCGTTTACTGGGATTTGGTGATACAGCACATAAATTTAAATGCAAAGGATACATTAGAAAGTAAAAAACCAGCCTTAAAACTGCTCGTTTCGTTATCCAAAAAACTATTGAATACTGAAAATACTGAGCGATTTATCAATCTTTTTAAGTTTATTTTAAATAATACTACGGATGGTATTTATGCGTGTTTGCAGCGTTATGAGTTAGGAGTGAATATACGAGGTCACCAAATTAACTGGGCTGAGCCCATCGCGATTAAAAAGCTCTTTCATCTGTTTACTTATTTACAGAAGCAAAACGCGTCACCTGCGGCATTTGAGTTTTTATGTATTGAGTTAGTTCCCCACGTAAATGAAAAGTTGTTTATGGAGGAAGGTGACCTGTTCGTTGACTTCATAATACAGCTCTATGAGTATATTACAATTGAACGTTTATTTACCTTGAATTTTCAATCGTTAACTACGTTGTACTCCATCTACCGTTTAAACCCATCCGTTTTTGAAAAAGTTGATTATAAAGTAATTAATAAAAAATTTGAGGATAAATGGCAGGGTAAAGCATTTGATTTTTATAGGTTCCATGTGTATTCATCCATCCTCATTGAAGACCTTTTTAGATCTTGGGGAATATCAATTTATTTTACGTGTAATTTCATTAGCGGAAAGCTTTCTTACAGCGAAGAACAGTGGCTTAATGAATTAATCCGAGGAGGTAATTTAGTGTATACGAACGATTTACCTTTTACTGTCTCAAAGAAATTGGCTCATGTGTTTAACACCTTGCCAGGAACATTTGATGATTCTTCTATTCAGGGAACGGTAACGGAAGGTTTAATAAAAACAGCCTTATTTGAACATACAGGGGACTTGAATTACGTTTTGTATGTGCATCGCTTTATCCGTAATGTTAACGAAAGCGAATTTTGGATTAAAACAGCCATGTTCTTGCATCGGCAAGGACTTCGTGTTGAAACAGGAGGAATAGGAGAGCTCTTTGATTATATTCGCTATCAGGTATTTACCTTAAATCGGACGATTGATTTTTCAAAAAAGAAACTCCGGAATTTACAGCAGGATGTCGAAGCATGGCATGCTGAATTGAATAACGCGAGACGCTATGGGCATCAGGGGTTGGTTAAACTTCCGGATTATGGTATCAGCACCTATTCGCATGAAAAACAAGGTAAACATTATATAATCAAGCAGTTAAAAACCAATAAAGAATTAATTGAAGAAGGGGCAGCCTTAAAACATTGTGTTGGTCTTTACACATCACATTGCTTGCAGCATGGTTCGTTTATTTTTTCCTTGAGGGAATTAAAGGTAAATGAGAAAGAAGAAACAGAGGAGATACGGTGTGTAACGATTGAATTAAATCGCAATCGAATAATTCAGAAAAAAGGACAATATAATCGATCGTGTAAGGCCATAGAACTTGCGATTATTTCCGCATGGATGAGAGAATATAAAATTGCATGATAGTCACTAACCTAGGATAATCTGCCAAATCATATAAGTGCAGTACGTTAATGTTATGCCGAGCAAAATCGCCAGACTCAAGCGATAGATCAGCTGTTTTCTAGACCCGATGATTGGCAACAAATTTTCTTCAACGGTTTTGGTTTGATTGCTTGAGATTAAGGTGACAGTAATCCAAGTTAGTGTGGTCAGTATGGTTACAACTAAAATTCTCGATTCTTCCAAAGGTAATTGCCTTAACGGAGTGTTTTCGTGCAAATAGTGATAGGTTAAAGTGAAGAATCCTGAACTCAACATAGCGGTTAACTGAGACCAGGCATTGATTCTAAACCATATCCAACGCAGAATAAACAAGGGCGCAACACCGGCAGAAATAGAAAATGTAATTTTAATTAATTCCAATAAGTTCGACACATTAAGTGCCACAAGTACGGATAACAAGCTTAATGCAAGCATCATAAATATGGAAAAAGCACGATGTTCCTTTTGCTTCTTTTTAGGATTTAACCATCCGTACCATGCATCAATGACTAAAAAGGAGGCTCCCCAATTCAGGAGTGATTCGGCAGTGGTTATAAACATAGCAAAGAATCCTAAAAAAACGATGTCTTTACTGTAAGAGGGTAACAGATTAAACAGGGAACTAACATAGGCGAGTTCAACCGGCATGCTATGTTTTGAATAACCCAGTAAAGCCACCACATGAATTACCATAAAAAAACTTAGTAAAAAGGAGATAAGGATTGGTGTGAGTCCTGCCTTAATGGCGTCTTTTGGGTTTTTTACAGCGGTAAATCGCGAGGTTTCGGCACCACCACCATCGAATAGGTAACAGCTCCACCATTGCACACCAAGGTAAATAAGTATGGAAAACCACGCCGAAGAATTGGTAGGAAATAAGCTCCGTTTATCAGGGTGCTCAATCAAAAATTTCATCCAATCCTTTTCAAAAATAAATGCCTTTCCAACAAAGAAAACAACTACAAAAAAACTAATAATGAATAGGATGGTGTGCAGAACATCCAGTTTGAGTTTGATATCGAGTACATTCTTGATTGCAAATAACAGCATGATACCACCCCCAATACAGGTGCTTTGGAATGGAGAAAGGCCATAAAAAACCTGAATTATTCGAGTAAATCCAATTAAATGAAAACTAACCGCCAAGGTCACAACCAATCCCCCCACATAAAGCGCTCGAAATCGGTGTAGCCATACGCCTGCTTTACCAGGAAATCGAAATAATATGAATTGATTGTCTGTAGATAAGTTAAGTTTATGCCAAAGCGGTGCAAAAACAAGCGGTACTACAAAAACGCCTAGATTACCAGCCCAAACCATCCACATGCCTTGCATTCCGTGCTCGGAAATAATTCCTGAAATCAATTGTCCTTGATCAACAGATAGGTACAACATGTATAAGGATAGACCAGAAATCCACCAAGTTACTTTGTGGTTGGATTTAAAAATGGATCCGTAAACTTGCTTCCATTGAAAGAGGGTGATGCTAATCACAAGTACTAGATATATCGAAATAAGTAACATTATAAGGTGCTCTGCATTGTATAATACAAATTACCAAAATTTATGAGATACAAGGGTAAAATGTGTTTTTACTCAAATTTAACCTTTTGTGACCCCAATTGTCTGTTTAAATTTATTATTTTGCATAAACTGAGATTCTAACCTTTACAAACATTCAATGCCAAAACCTAAGTTCCGTATTTCACAAGCTGTATTAAATGCACTAAAAATGAAATTGGAAGATGCCTTAAGCTATCGGATTAAGACCAAACTGGATTGTAAGCAAGTGTCCCTAGTTATAACTGAAAAGACGGGAAAGAAGATTTCTGAAAGCACCATATATAGGCTTTTTCTATGGGAAAACAACATCAATTCACCGTACCTACATACTTTAGAAATTATAGCTGATTTTATTGGATACCCTTCTTGGCTTGAGTTAGAGGGTCACCTGCATGAGCTTTGTAAATTTAGAGTAACAAGTGGAGTATTTGCTGATTCATTTGATTCCGAGCCCTATAGTATTTTATATCACTGCATTCAAATAAAATCATTCGATGCCCTGAGGAGCTTTTTCAATCAATTTCCTTCGGATGTTTCTTTTGAAAAGAAATTGATCTTGGGAGAAGAAATTTATGCAGCCTTATACCGTAATCCAGAATCAACCACTGAATTTTATGAAGAATTCCATGCAGTTCCAATCGTAAGAGAATCCTTCTTTGAATACTTTGCAGATCCGCAGTTTAAACTGGAGCATTACGAAGAGGGATTAAATCTATACCTTCAAAACATTCGTCCAAATGAATCATTGCAATATTTACAAGATTATATCTTCGCCAATTGTTTATTGTTAAGGCACTATTTTTTTTCTAAGAAGTTTAGTTCATTGGATAAAATAGGTGAAAGGCTTTATGTACAGTTAAGCGTGAACCAAGATTTGCTCAACCAAATCCACGTATATCCACACATAAGATATCGTAGTTATTATTTGTTTTACAGGTATTTTCATGTGGGCTTTGATCAAAACTATTGGCAGTGGTTGGTTCAATATGCCATACAATTAGCCCATAAACAAGTAGGTTGGGAGCGTAAAATAATAATCCATACCGTGCTGGATGCTTTACTATTTGATGAAGAGCATCTTAATTTAACCTACGAGCAGTTTAGTAATGAATTTACAGAGCTATTTAGCTCGATTCCTCCACATTTGAATCAGCGACCAGTTCAACAGCGCATACGGTTTTTTGATACCAATGCAGCGCAACTTTTTGATTAGTTGGTTAGGCACAGTACATTGGCGTATTAAATTACAATCGAACGATTGAGTTGTCTCTATTTCGATCAAATCAGTTATAAATAATGCTCCTAACTTATGTTGGTCGGAAAATACGTTGACCATTAAAATAGGTAGAGGCATTAGGGTCTAATAAACATAGGATTTCTGAGGGAGTAAGTTCGTTATCAGTGTGATGAAAATGTTCAAAGTTTTTAGGGTAACGAATACTCATTTCTGCTAAAAACTGTCCTTGAATAGATGCGTTGATACCTAAGGTTTCAACGCATGTATGCAAAATAATACGCTGTTCATGTAGGGTGGATTGGTCCAGAAGTGAAATGAGATACGGATAAAACCACTCCCAATATTCGGTATCGAATCCTATGGAAGGATAACGGTAAATTAGGTAATAGGCGAAATACCTAACGCGGGGAAAAATATGAATTTCAGCTAATTCAGATTCATTATACCAGTGATCTTGATACAATAAGTTCCCGTAATGCATGGATTTTTTTTGTTTTCCATTGAAAAAATAATGTCTTAAAAATAGTGCATTCGCGAAAATGAAACCTTGAAGTTCTTTTGGTGATTTTTTGGGGTCGAGGTGTTGTAAATAACACTGCAATCCAAATTCATATTGAGGTGTCCTAAATTCAGGATCGGCCATCAGCTCGAAAAATCCTTCTCGAATTATGGGTAGATTACTAAATTTTTTAAAGAATGAAACATTGGAATAAGGGTTTTCTTTGAGAATGTTAAAAATTTCTTCACCCAAAAGATGCTTTTTTGTTAACGATAGATCATCAGAGAACTGTTCAAGGAACGGATAAACCGATTTGTATTCTTTGTTGTATATACTAAAACGTAAAAGGCTTTTATAGGATTGATTCGGAGAAATTATCCCTGATAAAAACTGAAAATCGTACAGCTCTTGGTAGAAAAGGCTAAAAGCTGTCCAATCGTTGAAGTCAATAAATTGCGCAAGAATATTTAAGGTATGTATATACGGCTTATTTGTGTTATTGGGGTGCAGGAAAATGCGGTAAAGGGTATTTCCAGAAACAGAGGTGTGTGTTTTGTTAAATACCAAAAGACTCAGTTTTTCACAATCGTCTTTATTATAAAGCCGGAAATTACAATATGATTCAATCATCCATTTCAGACCGTGTACTAAATAATCGGCAAGTGGATAGACAGGTCGCGGCATCGGAGGATTTATTACGAAAATAATCAATATCCACAGGAGTAAACCCCAGGCTTAGGATTAAGTTAGATTAAGTAAATATGTAACTTATTTTTTTGTTTTAAAGCCTTTAGTTTTGTTGTAGGAAAAATGAAATTTAATCAAGTAAAAGATGTCGTGGTAATTTATGTAGCGCCATAACTATGTAATTATATGCATACAGCTATGAAACAAATTATAAATTTATATAAGTCAAAATATCCATTTGAGTCCTTCTACAACTTGGCCTCCGTTAAAATTATGAAGAACAAAAGGCTTTTGGGAGACAATTACCCTTATCTCGTCGATAACTTACCGAATATTAATCCTGATTTTAAAGCAAACCCAGGGGACATTAGAGTTGACCTGCCCATTTGGTTTGGGAATCCCTCGAAGGTTAAGCTAAAAGTTATGATATTGGGTAGAGAACCGAGAAATAGCCACGACAAGTATAATATAGAAGTAAGGAATGAACATAAATTTGTTTACGGCACTCCTTTTGGCATAGAATATTGGACAGAAAAAAATAAATATTACCGATCTTTTAAGAATCTGATTAGAAACGATGAGATCTTAACTTTTTTTTCGGATGTGGTAAAAACGTACGAAGTTAAACAAACAAAATCTGAGAGCGACCTCCATGCCAAAGTAGGATTTTGGAAAAAAGCTGAATTTGAAAATGATAATGTAGTTTTTTTGAAGGCTGAGGTGGATTTATTACAGCCCGATATTATTATTGGTTTAGGAAACGATAGCTATAATTTCCTCAAAAAGCACTTTGCATCTTCATTTAATGTTCAAAAAGTGATACATCCTAATGCAAGGCAAAATAAGAAAACAGGGATGAACGCATGGGAAACAGCCGAAATTGAGATAGCCGAAATAATTAATTCAATAAAATAAAACCATGAATAAATTCAAGTACGTTAAGGCAATAATTTTCATTATGCTTTTCGTTAATTCTAGAGGAAGTTGGTCACAGGGTAATCTTCAATTCTCTCAAGTTATCAACCTCACTCCGGGCACTACGTATACCGTACCTGCAAATAAAGTGTTAAAAATTGAGTCCTTTACATCACAATCTCTTCCAATATATACTACAACTTTGCAATCACAATCGTGCAGTACAATTAATGGTCCCTGCGCTTGTACATGGTCCGCGCAGTCATATTTGAATATTGGTTCATTATCTTTTTCACACCAATTGGGTAATACCAGTGTTCCTGGCTATCCTTGCCCTGCTACATATTCTGGTAGTATTACACTTTCAAATATAGTTTTTCCAATTTGGTTAAACGCAGGTAAACAAATTTCAATACAGAATATAACGGGGGTTTTGTTAACAGCAATAGAGTTTAATGTTGTTCCATGATAGCTTAAACGCCTGAGATAATGTTGCGATAAATCTTATTGCAATACATCAAATATTTATGAAAATAAATCATTTTAAATATAAATTAACTTACCTTACTAACCATTAAAAACACGCCAAAGCCCGCTCCCACCGATAGTGTAAGGTTAATCCCGAGTAGAGCCCATTGTCCTTGCTCAAATAACTGAACATTCTCGGCAGAAAAGGTGCTAAAGGTGCTGAATCCACCGCAAAATCCAACGCCAATCAAGGGGAGTAGCCACGACGGTTTGTCTCCTGATTTAAGGTATACTGCCAATAAAGCGAGAATTGCAGTTGCGAGGACATTACTAACTAAGGTAGCCCATGGAAAATATTTAGAAAACACCAGTTGTTGCGAAATAAAGTAGCGTAACACGCTACCTATTCCACCACCAATAAATACAAGGATCCAATTCATAAAGAAATAAACTTTCTAGAAACTAATCGCATACCCCATCCAACCAATGCGCCAAATAATATGCCCGCAAGTATATCACTGGGATAATGAACGCCGAGGTACATACGGCTATAGCAAACCAGGATTCCTATTCCGAGTAGTATATAGTTCCAAAACCTGCGCTTTTCAGTAAACCACGGATAAATAAAGCATATGAATCCAGCTAAATTCGCTGCGTGAGACGAAAAGAACCCAAATTGTCCACCCCGATAAAATTCACCGGGACGTTCTTCGTAAAGATGTACTTTTGGTCCAATCGTTATGTGATGGGAAGGCCTATAGCGCTTGACGCCTTCTTTAAAGACCTGTGTTGAAACAATGTCTGTAATGCTAAGTGTAACTAACATAAATCCCAATAAAATTAAGGATTTTTTAAGCGAGTAGTCTTTGATGAGAAAATATAGGGTTATCACATAAATGGGAACTAAACTGATGGCTTTACTCAGGTTCCAACAAATGAAGTCGAATAGGGGGGAGTGCCATCCATTGATAAGGAGTAAAAGTTCTTGATCTATATGCTCAAGCCATTCTATCATTCAGTCAGTGCTTTCCAAACCATATCTTTCAATTCAGACAATCCCGTTTGAGCTACTGCGGAGATAAAGCAAACAGGTAGATCTTTCGGGAGTAATTTTGTCATTTGTTTCATCATTAGCTCATCCAGCATGTCGCTTTTGGTAATGGCTAGCATGCGCGTCTTATGCACTAATTCCGGATTATACGTTTTCAGTTCCTTCAATAAGACCTTATATTCTTTTTTAATGTCGTCACTATCTGCTGGAATCATGAATAGCAACACAGAATTTCGTTCAATATGTCGAAGGAATCGCAATCCGAGGCCCTTGCCTTCATGCGCCCCCTCAATAATTCCTGGAATGTCTGCCATCACAAACGATCGATGGTCACGGTATGATACAATGCCCAAATTCGGTCTTAGTGTGGTAAATGGATAATCTCCAATTTCTGGTTTAGCTGCAGAAAGTACGGATAGTAAGGTGCTTTTACCGGCATTTGGAAATCCAACTAACCCAACATCCGCAAGGATTTTTAATTCTAAGATCTTCCATCCTTCCATGCCGGATTCGCCGGGTTGTGCAAATCTAGGTGTTTGATTGGTTGGTGATTTAAAGTGGTTATTTCCGAGTCCGCCACGACCGCCGCGTTCAATGATTCGTTCTTCACCGTCCTCAGTGATTTCAAACAATACTTCGCCCGTTTCTGCATCTTTGGCTATCGTTCCGAGTGGGACTTCTATATAGCTATCTTTCCCTTGTGCACCCGTTTTTAATTGTCCAGAACCGTGAACCCCATGGTCCGCCTTGATGTGCTTGTTGTATTTTAGATGGAGTAGGGTCCAAAGTTGCTTGTTCCCTCGAACAATAATATGTCCTCCTCGTCCGCCGTCACCACCGTCAGGTCCTCCTTTAGGGATATATTTTTCTCTTCTAAAATGGGTTGAACCGCCTCCGCCGTTACCTGATTTAGTATGGATTTTAACGTAATCAACGAAATTGTCTGAAGCCATTATTTTTTAGAATCAATTGCGGAATACAGCCGCTCGGTTATGGAATCTATTGTGCCGATTCCATCAATTGCCATGTATTTATTTTGTGCTGCATAGAATTCCTTAACAGGTGCAGTTTCACGGTTGTATACAGCAATTCGGTTAGCAATTATTTCAGGGTCGGCATCATCTGCTCGACCACTGCTTAGTGCACGATTTGTTAGTCGAGCTTTAAGTTCTTCTTCTTCAACCTCTAACCCTAACATCACCGTGATTGAGGTGTTTAGTTCCTTTAACAAGGTGTCAAGGGCATGAGCTTGCGGATTCGTTCTAGGAAATCCATCGAAAATAAAACCCTTGGGGTCCGTTTGTTTCAATACTTCGTCTTTCAACATGTTGATTGTAACTTCGTCAGGAACAAGGTGACCTTGATCCATAAAAGTGCGCGCTAGTTTACCTAATTCCGTTTCATTTTTTAGATGGTAACGAAAGATATCACCTGTAGATAAATGAACTAATCCATAGCGTTCGATGAGTCGTTCGGATTGTGTGCCTTTTCCTGCCCCCGGAGGGCCAAATAATACAATATTTAACATAGGTCTCTAAGATTTCACTTGGTAAATGGCTGGTAAGTTTCTTCCGTATTGATCGTAGTCTAAGCCATATCCGACAACGAATTTATTTGGAATTTCAAACCCAAAATATTTTGGTGGATGCTGACCTCTGTACGCCTCTTTTTTGAATAAGGTAGCGCAGACTTCGATGGAGGAAGGTTCTTGAATCGTAAGTAGTTTTATTACTTTATCTATCGTGATTCCGGTGTCAACAATGTCTTCAATAATGATAACATGACGGTCTTTTATGGTACTGGTTAAGCCAATTAATTCATCTACGCGTCCGGTAGATTCTGTTCCAGCGTAGGAACTGACCTTCATAAAGGAAATTTCACAAGGAAGTGTGATTCCTTTCATTAAATCGGAT
>Ga0315907_10009171_pt1 | contig 10048 bp, 9 predicted proteins | sample LakEriMetagenome_3_FD_203525 | JGI IMG/M metagenome (GOLD analysis project Ga0315907, IMG submission 203525) | Freshwater fungal communities from buoy surface, Lake Erie, Ohio, United States - Buoy 12 MA123 | ecosystem: Environmental > Aquatic > Freshwater > Lake > Lake biofilm | place: USA...
GGAATCGGTCTCATTTTAATATCACCAATTCTTTTTCTCATTGCGATTGGTGTGAAACTTTCTTCTCCTGGTCCAGTATTTTTTGGTCAGCGACGAGTTGGACTTGATGGCAAAGAATTTTTGATGTGGAAATTTCGCTCTATGAGAGTAGATTCTGAGGCTCAAGGTGCTGGTTGGACAACTGAAGATGATCCAAGAAAGACTAAGTTTGGAAGTTTTATAAGAAAAACCTCTTTGGATGAATTACCACAATTATGGAATGTATTTATTGGTGAAATGAGTTTGGTTGGGCCTCGTCCTGAGCAGCCATATTTTGTGGAGAAGTTCAGAGAAGAAATTCCTGCCTATATGTTAAGGCATAAGATGAAGGCCGGTATCACCGGTTGGGCACAGGTCAATGGGTGGAGAGGGGATACAAGCATTGCATCTCGTATCGAGTGCGATATTTGGTATATTAAGAACTGGTCAATCTGGCTTGATGTCAGCATTATTTTTATGACTTTTTGGAAAGGATTCTTTAATAAAAATGCGTATTAAGAGGAGGAAAAGTTGAAATTAGAACCTTACATTAGTGAGAAACCTTGGGGCGGAAAGTTCCTATCCTCTCTCTTTAATATAGAAAATGAGGCAAAAATTGGTGAAGCCTTTCTCGTTTCAACATTGATTAATTGTGAAACCAAAATTGGAAATGAGACCTTAAGTAACTATCTCAATTCCAAACTTCCATATATCGTAAAAATTATCGATGCTTGTGAAAATCTTTCGATCCAAGTTCATCCTAATAATGACTGGGCCAAATTATTAGAAAATTCAAAAGGTAAAACAGAGTGCTGGCTCGTGATAGAAAGTGAAAATGATTCTGGGGTTTATTACGGTTTTAAAGAAGGTCATAGTTTTGCTTCAATGAAGTCAGTTATTGATGAGGGAGGTGATGCATCAAAATGCCTGAATTTCTTACCAGTAAAAAAAGGAGATTTTATCGAAGTTCCTGCCGGAACTATTCATGCTATAGGAGCAGGTGTTAAAATTCTTGAATTTCAACAATCTTCCGGAATTACTTATCGAATCTGGGACTGGGGAAGAGAAGGGAGAGAATTACATTTGGATAAAGCAAAAAAAGTGACATCAGAGACTTGTGCTATCCCTAAAAATCAGTCTTTTTATGACATGAAATTCGGTATGTTTTTCAAACATGAAGACTTTGTCTTGAATAAATTAAATGGAAATAGAATAGAATGTTCATCACCTAGATCTAGTTTGAAATTCGAAATTGATATTCGAGACTTCAATTGTGATCTTTCAGGTTGTTAATTTTTTTTCTTTTTTATTAAGATTCCGAATGAGGTTGTAACATAACCATCCAGCAACAGTTTTATATGATTGAACTCGCTATAAGGTGGAATATCATAAAAATCATCCTGTCGAGAATTCCCAAAATCGAACTGAAGCTGTATTTCGTGTCCCATATCTCTAACTTTAGTTTGAAGTCTTTCAAAGTCTTTTATTCTAAATAAAACAGTCGGACCCGATTCAATAGTCTTATCATTCGAAGAAATATTTAGTTCAGTGGTATGTACAGCAATACCACCAGGTTTTATGCATTCTAATGTGTTGATCATAAAGTCTAATCCATTTTCAATGCTACCTAGGTGTTCGAGAGCACAAGCTGACCAGCAAAAATCAAACTCCTCTTTCATCACATGGAGAGGAATGTGATTCATATCAATATTTTCGAATGTCACATTATTCAACAACTGTGTTTTTGTTGCTATCCCGAACTTTTGCAAATCTTCTAATTTCTCAGTGTACTGACCAGTATGAACCCAACCTTTTTCCCTGGCCTCATCTACATGTAAGTCAGTCGCAAGTGTATTGATAGATAAACTCGCTAAGTAAGGTGCAATTGGTTCAGCACCAACTCCAAAACCAATTCCCTTTTTGCCAGGTTTTATTACCTGATTCACTTCAAAGCATCTAAGGATATAGATATACTCCCACTGTTTACGGTGAAATCGTCTTTCTGCTTTTATTCGATTGCACCATTCAAGGTATATTGGCTCGAGAAATTGTGAGTGTGTTGAAGGTTGAGAAATTGGATTATCCAGAGAAATATTTTTTTGATCATTTGCGGTAGGTTGAATAAAAGATTTTTTAGAATTTTCTAGAATACTTATTCTAGAATCGAGGTCTTTTATATAACCATATATGATTTTTTGTTCTAAGTAGTTTATAGCGTTTTCAATGCGATTTACTCCCAAGATTTTTTTTAAGTTAATTTTTAACCTGTAGAATCTGTTAATCCATGATTTTAGAAGTACCATATTAGAGTTTCCAAATGAGTTTAAGTATGAGGTGAATATAAACCATTTTGAATAATTACCGTAATTAAAATAAGGGATTACTTGTGACGCATGTCGAAAAAGTGGTGTGCGTTTGTAAGTGTTTGTTATTGCAATGTTGAAAATAAATGAGTTAATTTTTTTGAAGAAAGTCTCAATTTGTAATTTTAAAAAAACTCTTGAATGCAGGTATCACTTCTTCAGTTGTGCCATCCATTTTCACTCGATGATTATCAATCCAAATTACGCGAGAACAGATTTTTTCAACATCTTGTGTGTTGTGAGAAACTATGATCATCGTAATTTTCTTGTCCCTAAATTCTTGCATCTTCTGAAGGCACTTTTGTTGAAATGCAATGTCACCTACGGCCAAAACTTCATCTATTAAAAGAATTGTTGGATCCAAATGAGCAATTACAGAAAAGCCTAATCTTGCTAGCATTCCAGATGAATATGTTCGAATTGGTTGATCTATAAATTCACCAAGCTCTGAGAAATCAACAATGCTTTGCATTTTTTCTCTAACTTGTTTTCTTGAAAGGCCTAATAGAACTCCATTTAATTGAATGTTCTCAATCCCATTAAGATCTGGGTGAAATCCGCCGCCCAATTCAAGTAGAGGAGATACTCTTCCATTTACAATAACTCTGCCCGAATTAGGTTTAAGAACCTGAGCAATTAAACCTAATGTTGTACTTTTACCAGCGCCATTTCTTCCAATTATTCCAACACATTCACCGGAATTTATTTCAAAAGAGATATCTTCAAGTGCAGTAAATTTGGCTGCTCTCATTTCTCGAATAGCTTTTGGTAAATTGAACAAAAGATTTTTAAATCCACCTGTTATGTGGTGATAGAGAGGATAATACTTAGTTACGTTATTAAATGTAATTACGGGGGTCATAGAATCTCTGCAAATCGCCAGGAAATTTTGTTATATACAAATTGTCCAATACCTAGAATGAAGATCGCCCATGCTGCTGCAACTCCTATATTTAGCCAATCCAAATGTCCATTTAGAAATAAGTCTCTCCAAGAGATTATTAAAGAGGCAGCAGGATTAAAATAAATCAAATTTCGATATTTTTCAGGAACCATAGAGATATCAAATACAACGGGAGTTGAATAAAATAAAAAAGTCATACCGATTTGGATTAGGCGCTCCATGTCGCGAAAAAATAAATTAATAGTGGCCACGAAAAGATTGGCGCCATACGTCAGAGCTAGTTGAATGAGAACGAGAAGAGGGATTCCAATAATCCAAGAAATGGACGGTGCTTTTCCGTATATACATAGAAAAAGAATTATTACTGGTATCGAAACAAGAAAATGGAAAAGATCTTGCCCTACAGCAACTAAACTTAGCAAATAACGAGGAAAGATAACTTTTTTTATAAGAGATGCATTACCCATAAATGTCCAAGGAGCAACGGTTACTGAATTAGTGAACCATTGCCAGGGAAAAAGACCAGTGATTAAAAAAAGTGAAAAGTTCTCAATCTTTACCTTCATGATCACTTTAAAGATCCCGTAATAAAGAATTGCAAATACCAGTGGATTCCCTAACGACCACAGGTAGCCTAGGCTGAGGTTTTTATATCGAACTCGAAGTTCTTTTTGTAATAACTGATAAGTGATATCGAAAATCATGATTAAAACTTATTTTATCTAAATTTATCTAGTGAGAAAAGGCTTATTTTTATATTATATCGATCCATCAGCATGTGATTTAAGGAGATAAGGGTGCTCAGATTCATTAATGGATATTTGTTACTTCCGCTATTGGAGAGACTTACTAAACGTGATGTATTGTCAAAGCTTAAAGATATAAAAAAATTTGAAAAATTGACTTACTCTGTACAACAGGAAGTTCAAAAACAAGGTCTCTATCAAATCTTAACCTATTGCAAGGAAAGTATCCCTTATTATTCAAACTTATTTAAAGAGCTAAATTTTAATCCTGAAGAAATAAAAAAAGATATTAATTATATTAAAAAACTACCAATTCTTACTAAAGACATTGTAAGAGCAGAAGGTGAAAGATTGAAAGCTCAAGATGGCAGAACCCTTCATGCTAGAAAAACGGGTGGTTCGACAGGACAATCTGTCTTCTTTTTTTATGATAACGAGGGACTTGATTGGTCAGCTGCAATGAATATGTATTCTCATGACATGGCAGGAAGAAAAGTTTATCACACAGATCTTCAGATTGGAGCAGATTTAGATTTCGGCAAAACTACTTTTAAAGAACGTTTGCGACTAAAGGTTCGCTTTGCTGCTCAAAATAGGCAAGCACTTTTAGTAAGCTCTTTTTCTGAAAATTACGTAAGAGAAAACTACTTAGCCTTTAAAAAACGCAGACCTTATCTTATTCAGGGACATCCTTCCAGTCTCTATGCAATCGCTGATTATATAGAGAGAAATAATTTAAAAAGATTAAAGCTATGCCAGGTTTTTGAACCGACAGGAGAAATGCTTACTCCTAAAATAGTTGAGTCTATAGAGCGTAATGTCCTTTGCAGGGTTGCAAATAGATATGGCAATGCTGAATGCGGAGTAATGGCGCATTCGTTATTTAAAGGTAATTATAATAGGCTTAAAGTTTTTGAGAGAGCTTTCTATGTGGAGGAATGTGAGTCTAGTCCAATTATTGTTACGGCTTTTACAAATTATGGTTTTCCACTCTTGCGATACGACACAGGTGATGTTGCAACTGTCAAACTAGAGACTGATGGAACCTATATTCAAGATATTCAAGGGAGAGTACATGATATATTTCTAGTAGAGGGTAAAAAGTTTCCCACTCACTTTATTATGGATTACTTAGATCATAAAGTTAAAGGAGTTAGAGAGTTTCAAGTCGTGCTGTCTGATGAGTATGCACTCCCTCAATTAAATGTCGTGCCAGAAAATGTAAATGATAAAGATAGAATTCTTGCGGTCCTTCGTGAGCAATGGCCAGAGGGGTTGGATGTAAATTTTGTAGAGTTTGAAAGCTTGCAACTCCAGGGATGGAGGCAAAAATTTCGACATTTAGTGGATTTAAGGTCGGTGAAATCATGAGCTTCAAAAATATCCTTTTTAATACATGGAATGGAGCTTTTTTTCATAAAGGCGGAGGGGAAGTTCAGCTTCTTCAGTCAAGGATAGCTCTTGAAAAACGAGGTTTGAATATTGATTTCTTTGATCTTTGGGAGCCTCAGCTTGATTTTGATCTTTTACATCAGTTCTCAGTTTTGCCTGGTGTGGAACATGTAGTTAGAAAATATAAAGCTCTTGGTATGAAAACCGCGCTTTCCACAATCCTGTGGGGACCGTTACCAGACAGAGAGCATGCTGAATACCACCGAATGAGATCAATAGTTGATCATTCTGATATTTTGCTTACAAATTCAATTGCAGAATCAGAACTTCTTTCTGAATATTTTCAACAAGATCCTTCTAGGTTTCACAAGACTAGAAATAGCGTGGGTGATAGATTTTTTAGACAATCAACCCCTGATCTATTTCGAAAAAAATTTAATATATCTGGTGACTTCGTTCTTTCGGTTGGGAACATTCAAGAAAGAAAGAACTATAAGAAACTGATTCATGCCTGTAATAAACTGGACCTTAGGTTAATAATAATAGGTCACTCAAGTGAATCTCATGCATTGAATGATTTAAAAGATTTGAATGAGGGCTCTATTTATCTTGGCGCTATATCTGACGAAGAAATTTTAAAATCAGCTTACTCTGCATGTTCTATATTTGCTTTACCTAGTTATTGTGAAACCCCGGGAATTGCAGCACTGGAGGCAGCATCTCAAGGGGCTAAAATACTAATAACACAAGAAGGATGTACGCGGGAGTACTTCGAGGATAACGCAACTTATGTGAATCCTTATGAAATATCATCGATTATCGAAGGAATTGAGAAGGCAATGAATCTTCCAAAGAACCCCGAACTTCCTAATTTTACTAGAAGTAATTATAGCTGGGATATAACTGCTCGAGAAATTATTGAAGGCTATGAGAGAGTCTTTAGTTAAAAGCAAGATTTAAATTGACTGTTTTATTTTAACTATATTACAACAAATTCACACTCTTATTAAAGGAATACGGATCATATGAAAACAGCTTTAGTTTTAGGTGCAGGTGGTTTTATTGGCTCTCATTTAGTAAAACGCCTTAAAAAAGAAGGCTTTTGGGTGCGAGGCGTTGACTTGAAGTTTCCACGTTTCTCATCAACCGAAGCTGATGATTTTGTTATTGGTGATTTAAGAGATCAGTCCGTAGTTAGAAGTGTTGTTGATCGTAAATTTGATGAAGTTTACCAATTAGCTGCAGATATGGGGGGGGCTGGGTATATTTTCACTGGAGAGAATGATGCTGCGATTATGCATAACTCTGCAATGATCAATTTAAATGTTTTAGATACCTGTCACAAAAGAAATATTAAACGCGTTTTCTATTCTTCTTCAGCTTGTATGTATCCAGAGCATAATCAGTTAGATCCTAATAATCCAAAGTGCTCAGAGGATAGTGCTTATCCTGCCAATCCAGATAGTGAGTATGGTTGGGAGAAGCTTTTTAGCGAAAGACTCTTCTTGGCTTACAACCGAAATTATGGAATGGAAGCTCGTGTTGCCAGGTATCATAATATCTTTGGACCAGAAGGTAGCTGGAATGATGGAAAAGAAAAAGCTCCTGCAGCTGTTTGCCGAAAAGTTGCTATTGCTCCAAACGAATCAGCTGTAGAAATTTGGGGAGATGGTGAGCAGACGCGATCATTCCTTTACATTGATGAATGTATTGAAGGAACACTAAAATTAATGAGATCAAATTTTACTGGTCCGGTTAATATTGGTTCAGATGAGATGGTAACAATCAATCACCTCGTTGATATCGTTTCTGAAATTGCTGGTAAAAGATTAGCTAAGAATCATATTAAGGGTCCAACAGGTGTACGAGGACGCAATTCAGATAATGCACTTATTAAGGAAAAACTTGGATGGGCTCCAAGTGAGCCTTTGTGGAAGGGTCTTGAGAAAACATTTGCCTGGGTAAATCAGCAAGTGCAAATGAGTCGCAAGTAAGGTTCATGATGAGAACTTTTTTTATTTCAATCGATGACTTTAGCGTAATAGGTCATGCCAAAGATACGCTTAAAAGCCTTTATGAGGGGAATAAGAATCCAATTATCTTAGTTACTCAGGCGCAAAGTAAAAAATTTAAATCTACTATACCTAAAAGTTGCAAACTAATTGAATGTTTGCCCGATGTTAATGGGGCACTTGAAATTCCTTCACCGATATTAGGTGAACGAATTGCGAAGGTGCTGCTGGAGAATAAAATCGGATCCAAGGATTTAATTGTTTTAAAAATGCCTTTTCCTCATTTTCTCCTTTCTGTCGTATGCGCAATTTCTCTTTCTGAAATATCATCAAATTTACCGAGAATTTCAGTTTTGATGAGTCAAACTGATTATGGATTTCAGGGCCACACTACTCTTTATACTGACGTGTTTTCTATTATTGATAATTTGCCAAAAAAAAAATCTTCTCGTTTTGTATTTCTGCATGAGAGAGAGATTTTGCGGCAGTTTTGGCAAAAACAGTTTCCTGCACTAAAAACAGGATTATGTGGTTATGTGACTGAGTGGATTAAGCAAATTGGCCCAAAAGCAGCAACAGACCAATACAATTTAATGTATATAGGTGAAGCGCGAGAAGATAAGGGATTTGAATTATTGTCTGCAATGATAAAAACCAAAATCTTAAGGAATAAGAATATAAAAGTACATTGTGACTCAAACCCAGTTCATGCAAACTCTGTCTCAAATAAAAAAGCAATTAAGAGGTTAAAGAGTGATGCAAAAAACAACCCGAGGGTGAAACTAATAAATCAAAGAAAAAATAATAATTACTCTGAAGCATTTACAAGTGAAAACGTTGCCTTATTGCTTTACTCTAAAGAATATCAATATCGTGGTTCAGGAATTATTCAAGAGTGTGTAGCTGCAGGGATGTATATAATTGCATTTGATGATTTGAATTTTCAGTTAGATTATCCCAATAATGTGATTACTGTTAAGCGGTCTAAAAATCTTCGCAACATAACTAGAGAAGTACTTAAAGCAATTGATGAGATTGAGGCAAATAAGGGAAAATCACCTCGGCCAATTGTTTTTAAAGCGTCTGATTTTAGAAAACAGTTAAGCAGATTTCATTAAATTACATGTTCTTGAAAAAGATGAGCGTGAATGACTAAAGAGAATTAACCGAAATAGATTTTGTTATAATTACAAGTCAATGGATTTAGATGTCTAATATTGTCGTAGTAGGGGTAGTAAGGGATTCAGGTCATCGTTTGGCAATGGAATTAGAAATAGTTACATTGGCATTTAAGAATCATACTATTAAGAAAATCATTATTATTGAAAGTGATTCAACTGATAATACAGATGAATCACTCGCTCGTTTGCAAAAAGAATCCGATAAATATCTTTTTAAATCACTCGGGAAATTATCTCAGCGAATGCCAAAAAGAACTGAGAGGCTCGCCTATTGCAGAAACAGATATTTGGAGATTTGCGAAGATAATGATTTTTTCGGTGCGGAGTTTCTCTATGTGACAGATTGGGATGGAGTGAATACAAACTTATCTTCAAGCGATATGGATTCTGTGTTAATTAACCTATCAAGTAATTTCGGATTTGCGGCAACCGCAAATCAACTCTATAAATATTATGATATTTGGGCATTAAGACATCCAATTTGGTCTCCGAATGATTGCTGGGCAAGTTATCATAAAATGGCTCCGTTGGTTGGTGATATTGCTGCTCGCGAGATTTGTAATGTTTCAAGAATGATTCATATTTCAAAAGAGTTACCTCCAATAGAAGTGGATTCTGCTTTTGGTGGAGGCGCTTTATACCCCACTAAATTTCTTTCTGGCTGTCGTTATGATGGTTTAACTTCTGAAGGTAATGAAGTATGCGAGCATATTTCTTTTTCAACAATGTTTAAAATGAATGGTGGTAAGTTGGCCATATATCCTAATTTTATTAATTCTGATAAATCAATACATGTTGAATTTGCCGAAGAATATCAACGCAAAGGGAATATAAATGAGCACTCTTGTTAGAAACAAAATTTTCTTAGAAAACCCTTACACTGGATTCGATGATTCAATTTATCCTGTAGACCTTCAGGGATGGGGGCATGATGATCCAAATTTTGAGAAGGTTATTAAAGAGTTGCGTCCTACACTTATAATTGAGGTTGGGACATGGAAGGGCGCCTCAGCAATAGAAATGTCAAAAATTTCTAAAAGGAATGGAATTCAAAACGAGATCGTGTGCGTAGATACATGGCTAGGGTCCTTAGAATTTGTAACTAAAGAAGGAGATGAGGGGAGAGCTACTCCACTTGAAAACGAAACTTTTAATGAAATTCGTCGAGGACTTGCTCGCAAATATGGATATCCTGGGGTCTATTATCAGTTTCTTGCGAATATTTTAAGAAGTGGAAATGCAGATGTCATTACTCCTTTTCCTCAAACCTCTACAATCGCAGCTCGTTTTTTTGTAATTCATAATATTCAAGCCTCTTTGATTTACTTAGATGGAAGTCATGATGAGAAGGATGTTTACGAAGATATAGAGAATTATTGGAAAGTTTTGTCCCCTGGCGGAATCATGATCGGTGATGACTATAACGAATGGG
>Ga0315907_10009175_pt1 | contig 10042 bp, 10 predicted proteins | sample LakEriMetagenome_3_FD_203525 | JGI IMG/M metagenome (GOLD analysis project Ga0315907, IMG submission 203525) | Freshwater fungal communities from buoy surface, Lake Erie, Ohio, United States - Buoy 12 MA123 | ecosystem: Environmental > Aquatic > Freshwater > Lake > Lake biofilm | place: USA...
ACTTCCTGATATCGGTGCTCGATGGATTCAGTCGATACATCGTGCACTGGGAGCTACGCGAAACCATGAAGGAACTGGATATCGAACTGGTCATAGCCAAAGGGATTGAAAAACACCCTGGAGTCAAGCCTCGAATTATCAGCGACAATGGCCCTCAGTTTATCGCCAATGATTTCAAGGCATTCGTTCGCGAATATGGTCTGACACATGTCAGAACCAGCCCCTACTACCCGCAGAGCAACGGCAAGTTGGAACGCTGGCATGGATCACTCAAGAGCGAATGTATCCGTCCATGTTCACCTGCGACTAAGGAGGAAGCCGAGAGACGCATTGCGAAATACGTCAACTACTACAACACCGTCCGATTGCACAGCGCCATTGGATACATTACTCCGGCCGACTGCCTCGCAGGGCTCAGCGAGGTGATCGGACAAGAGCGCGACAGAAAACTGGAGGCGGCTCGCAAATTGCGTCAAGAGAAATGAGCTGCAACGAAACAAGTTGCCTAGCGGCGTGGAAGCGATTACAACAAAGCTGTCTTCACGAAGGATAGGGCTCTGCAGAGGTGCAACCCGAGCGTCGTGAAGTCCGAAGTCGGAATGTGGAGCGGGCCCTTACGAGGATCTGCGCCCTTCCATTCCGACTTTGGCACTATGCGATAAACCTTCGCCGCACGACGCGGCGAAATCCCCCTGCAGGATGCCTTCAAACTTCGTTAGCTATGAAACGGTAGATTCCACTTGCCGGTGAGCCAAAACACGATCAGTATTATCCCTGCTTGCTCTGCGGATTAGTTTTTTTGAGGATCTATGTTCAAATTTACCTTTCGACTAGCATTTCTATTGGTGCTACTTCCAACATTAAAGACAGCGACAGCCCAAGACGCAAACGAAGCTATTGAAAAAATGCTGGCTTACCGAAAAAAACAGACTGGGAGTATTATCAAATACATAAATTCCCTTCCGAAAACTGCGATTTTAGTCTCTATTGAAGACGTCACAAAAACAGAAGGTGGAACTGAGAAAAACACAGAGCTGAAACTCTGTAGTAAGCAACCCGAAGGTGGTTTCTTGATGAATTTTCGTTCCCATGGTGGCGCCACCGTATATTTGCTCAATCAGCGATACACTGCTACGCTCGCCAAGAGCTTTGAAACTCCATTAATTTCGAGTGCGTCTTCCAAAGTTGACCTCAACCAATTGAAAGATTGTCGAATGTCGATGTCTGGCTTTTCAAGACCAGACACGGAATGGATTGACCAGATTTTCCCAGATGCAATGACTAGAGTCTATTTTAGCTACGGAGGGAGGTCTCTAAAGGAATTTCATTCCAATTGGGCAAAACGATCTGAGCACTCTGTGATTTTGAGCGAATCCAAAATTCCTGATTGCGTTGATCTGGTTTTCCAAGGATGGCCTGAAACGACGGGGACTGCGGTCTACAGCGTTGATTCTGACGGCGTTGTTCACGAGATTAATATCAGTAGAGACAAATACAATGGAGTCCTTCGCGTCGAAGAGTTCATTGAGCTCAACGGCGTGAAGATCCCAAAAAAGGTTGTTAGTCGGTTGAGCTTCAGCGACAAGGAATTAGAGGGAACATCGACCTGTTCCTGGAAAGAGATTCCTTTGACCGATTTGGGTTATGATCCGACCCAGCTTTATACAACTTATTATGGTCTTGCAGAACCAGACCTTCGGATTCTCCCCAAATCTTCCTGGCGGGCGCCATGGCTATACCTAATTGGTTCCGCGTTAATTACTGGGGGCTTGATTTACTATGCAGTACGATTTAAAAATAAAAAGTACTAAGAAAAGCTTTTGCAAAAAAGGCTTTACCCTAGTCGATCTCCTGGTCAGTGTGACGATTATAGGATTGCTCCTTTTCCTGCTGTTACCCGCCGTGCAAGCCGTCCGTGAGTCTAGTCGGTCCGCCAGTTGCAAAAACAACTTACGGCAAGTCAGTCTAGGGATTACCTCGTTTGAAGCTAGGATGAGGCACCTGCCAATTCATCAGGGAAGATTTGCTGGATTGGTCCATTGGCACAATGAAATCTTACCCGATATTGAACAGGCATCTCTCTTTAGTAAAATCGAAAGCGAGATTCGTGGAGGCGTTGAATGGGATTCGCTGTCCGGGACGAAAACCCGGATCAGTATTTTCGAATGCCCTTCGGATTCCAGGGCTGTAAGTTTGCTGTACCATGAGATTTCGAACATGCTCTTTGCACCCACTAACTATGTCGGTATCGTCGGACAGTCTTACTTAAAAAACGACGGAGTTTTCCCCAGTCACCACGGTGGATGGGAGTATGGTAGACCATTGAAAATCAAGGATATCTATGACGGTCTTAGCAACACACTTTGGCTTGCTGAGCGTCCACTTGCGGCAAGACCGATCGTTGGAAGTTGGCAATGCTCGGAAGAGTATGGGCATGAATCGATTGGTTTGTTCGAGTTCGTTGATCTTTCCAGAATGACTCCAAGTTTACCCTTTTGCGGAAAGAGCTGGTTCGCGAGGGGGACCCCTGAAAACATCTGTGATCAATTCCACCCTTGGAGCAATCACGGGTCTGGGAGTTACTTTGGGAAAGCAGATGGATCGATCGTGTGGATTAGCTATTCAACTGACGAGAAAGCTCTACGCGGACTCTGCACTCGTGCTAACGGCGACCTAAGTCCGCCAGAGTAGACTTTCGTAAAAGAACCAATCCTTCCGGGGTTGCAAATTATTCTGCAGAAAGGCCTTCGAGAACTCGGCGAGCCGCTTCGCGGCTAGAGAGTGGAATTGAGAGAGTTGAAAGTAGACCATGTGCGATTGGATGTTCGACAAAATCTGAACCGAACCAAAAAATTGTCCATAAGCGTTCATCAGCGTCCATTAGCGGTCCTTTTTCTGAACCGCTGATCTACACTTATAATCGCTGATACCTGAGCCCAACCAAGCCAGTTGGGCCAAGTTATCGATATTGTCTCTCGGGGAGCGGGGACAAGACGATCCGGCTCTGGGACGTCTCGTTAGCACGATGCGTTAGAACCTTCCTAGGGCACTCATCTTATGTCAGCTCGGTCTGCTTTAGCGCTGACGGCCGCGATTGCTGGTCAGGAAGCATAGACAAGACGATCCGGCTATGGGAACTCGTTTGGGAGTATGACTTCCCCGGCTGGAGCGACTGGAACGACGATGCGAGACCTTACCTTGAGAACTTTCTAACAATACTCTGCGCTACTTCCGAGAACGGAACTAGCTCCGCAGCCAAGCCCGAGTGGCAGCCGAAGGATTTTGAAATGCTGATCGAGCATCTGCAGCACAGAGGCCTGGGATACATCCGTCCGGAGGGGATCCGTACGAAACTTGAACAGTTGGCTGCCGATTGGACCGGGGCCCCCTTCTTTACTCATTAAGAAATGGCAGGTATTTCCCAGGATTTTACACAACGTTCTCACGCTACTGACAAACGCTATACGACGATCCGGGAATTTCGAGTGCTGACAGTACTAATCGAGTTGACTGTCTTGCTAGTGATCGCCCCCCCTAAAGGCTAGTCATTTCGGCAGGTTTTTCCCTCTCTTGACCAAAGGTGTCACGAGCTAGCACGATACTAGCGAAATGGCCTGCACCGATTTCCCCCACTTGCGGGCGGAAATCGAACGGTAAATGTCCAGATCCCAAGGATTTACGACATCTGCAACGCTGTCATTTCGCTGTAAAGTTTGCTAAACTTTCGCCCCACGTCGAATTCCAATCGATCAGGGGATGAATTGTGCCCAAACTGAGTGAATACGTGAAAGTTGCAGAAGCTGCGGACATCCTTGGCGTCTCGCCTGGAACACTTCGGAACTGGGCGGAAGCTGGAAAGATAAGTATGACGCTCAGACAGACCAGACTGACCTTGAAGCAGATTCTCTTTACCTGCGAGATCGCGAAAACAAACTCCATCTTCTACGCCCAATGTTGACCTACCTAGAATGCCCTGAGTGTCATCAGATGTCGACATTCTTCTTGGACACGTTCAATTCGACTGAGCCATCTCAAGCTGGAATCAAGAGCATTGAGCGCAACTCCGTTCGACATGAGCCGATCGTTGACGACTTCAAGCATGTAGGGCTACTCCGGTGAAGGCTTGCAATCATTTTTCTGCGATCGATGGTGTAGATAATGCCTGACATCGATTACGTTTCCAATGCATTTCCAACAGGAACCACAGCGAATGGTTCTGGATCCTTGTCTGTCACCTGGGATGATATTCTCTGGGCTGCGGTGACTGTAGGTCGACCAAATCGGCATTTTGTATGGCGACACGGCGTGGCTTCGGAGTACGAAGCAATTTTCCGTTGGTCGCTCATCCGGATGGCGCTCGAGCAAGCGGGACCGCGCGGCAGTCGACTCTACCGAACTACGGCTTTCAAGACGCTGGACCCTACGGAGAAAGGTGCAGTCAATTATTTTCTGGGTATGGCATTCTGCAAGTTGTTCTCAGACAAACTTCTTGGTTGCCCTTGGCTCTTGCATTTGGATGTATTTCGGCCGCAGTTGAACCCAGTACTTACAGGTAGATCGCGACCAGACCTCGTTGGCGAAAACCCGATTTCTGGACGATGGAGCGCATTCGAGTCAAAGGGCCGTTCCAGCCCGCCAAGTACTGATGCGAAGAATAAAGCAAAATCTCAAGCACAACGCCTTGTTAGTGTGAATGGCACTGCCTGCTCTCTGCACATTGGTGCAATCACTTACTTCAAAAGAGATGTCCTGAACTTCTACTGGGAAGATCCTGAGCCTGAACCTAAGAACAGTTTCGAGGTTTCGACGGGAAAAGACCCTTGGAGGAATTATTATCAGCCTATCGCTGATTTGATTTCGGCAAACGACGGATGGTCACAGTTACAACGATTCCCATCGCTTGACGGCGAATCGCCTTCCTTTCAAGCCACATCGCTCGGAGTCGATTTGGGAGTCTCGGTCGAACCAAAGGTTGCAGGTGCTTTAGCGCGGCAACAATGGAGTCTAGCCCACGACATAGCAGTAAGCCAAGAGAATGATCTACTCGATTCCGGGTTTCAGCGAGATGGATTGAAGATAAAAGCGGGATCATCTTGGATGGTGCGGTTTGAAGAGAACGTATCATGAAACGGATGCGTCGTAATCCTGTGCAAGGAAAATCGCCCAGGTTCAGATAAGCGATCAGTTTCGCGCGATTCTGGGCTGCCTACTCGAGCAAAACTGGACTGACCCCAGACTGGTTCAGTTGGTACTGAGCCCGGATGGCCATTTGCTTGGTAGAGCCGAAGGCCAAGCCACGGAGCAAGTGTATCTTGGATCCGGGGACGACCTGACTAGAAACATCCATGGGCTTGCTGCGGTGGCTGAGCTCGATGGCGATGAAGTTGGGTATCTGGTTGGCGCGGTGGCAGCGATCAAGAGGAAGAGGTAGGGGCAGTGCGGCAAAAAGCTGAAAAGGTTTCAATTCGAGGGATGCAGAATGTTTTTACCAAAGCGGCTGGCGTGGCGAAGGTGATGGTGGAGGGGTCATGTGGTCCAAGATTCGTGCCTTCCTAATTCTTTGATTTTCACCACAACAGCCGACAGGCAAAGCTAATCCTTATACAGAAAACGAATGTAGTGCAACTATCTGAATCGAGAGCGTTGTGATAATCTAAATCGAGAAGTTTTGCGGGATTTCCGACGCACTTACCAGCACTTTTGAGGTCAAAGAGAAAATATGCGGGATGCAAAATGTTGGCATGATATCGAAAAAGCTGCGGAAGAATCTATCCCTCCTACGCCGCCGAGGCCAGACTCTGACAATGTCCAGATTGTCAACGAGTGCATGAAAGCCGGATGGGAGTTTCTCCATTTGATGGGAAACATGCATCCGCTTTCAGCTGTAATTCTAGGTGTTGCAAGAATTGACGTGGAATTGGAAAGCCTTCTTCGCAAGCTAATAGATGGTGAGGATCAGGTGAAAGACGAGAAATTGTTCTCGCACGATCGACCTTTAGGAACCTACTCGTCACGTTATGAGATGTGCTATCGACTTCGACTCATCGATGAACCTCTATATCGAATTCTCAAGATCTATGGGAAAATTCGCAATCACATTGCTCATTCCCACGACTTCTCAAGCATGGCTAGTTCGCCAATCAAGGATTGGCTGGATGCGATCGAAGAAATCGTGAGTGTCAATGACTTTGGTCACGGCAATGAAGAAGAACTTAAACAGAAGCGTGAACACCCATTTTTCCGATTTGCCATTCCTCTCTCAATGGTTTTCCAAATGTTGATGCGGTTGCGGTTGGAGCTGAAACGGTTCGAACCTCCCTATACTGCGACGGTCATCTTTTCAAGCGATGGATAGCCCAAATCGGAAATGACTTCTTCAAGGGCGACTAGGTAGTTTGACAATGCGTTTAGAGGTCTAGCTAAAAAAAGACTAACGAGGTTCTGGAGTTGACTCAATGCAAATCAATCCGATCACCCTTGCCAACCTAGTTGGCAATATGAGTTTGAACTACTGCAGAAATCATTTTCAAAATCGCAACAAGTTCGAATCCTACCCCCTCCACCGACAAGGATCGGTGCCAGACCGGGGACATGCAAAACCCCAGTGATTTGTCGACTCGCGCGACTCGAAAAACGACTCGAATTTCGGTGCGTGACGCGAAATACAACGCCGCACGACGCTATGCACCGAGTTGCATGGGCGCTACAGAACTCCAAAGCAATGGGCCAGAAATGCGAAAAACTCTGGGAAAACCAGGGTTTTGCAGCGGAGAGGACAGGACTCGAACATTTAGGTGTTTTGCCAATGTTTTTGAATCCTGTTCGAAACCGGTTCCAAGGCTAGCTTCTGAAGTTTTGGCCCTGTCTACCTGCTATCTACCCACGTCCATCACCACCCGAAACCCTAGGAAGTAGTAAGTATCCCCAGGCGGATCCCAGTTCCTAGCAGCAGACCGGCACTTGATGCCCTCGACCAAGTAGCATCCGCCTCGGTGGACTCTGTCTTTGCCCACGGTTGGTCCCTTTGGATCCGTGACATCTCTTGAGGGATACTCGCCGTGCCAGTCCGAGCACCATTCCCAGAGGTTTCCGTGCATGTCGTAGAGTCCCCATGCGTTCGGCTTCTTCCTGCCGACCGGATGGGGCGTGTTGCCATTGGCGATCAATCCCAACGCGTACTGCTTGATGTTGCCTTTTGCCTCGCGAAACTTCTCTTCAGAATCGATCGGCTTTGATCCAGCGTTGTCCCCATACCAACCGGCTTGATCGAGACTTTCCTAGCTATCCCCAGTGTTATAGGCAGTCGTGGTGCCAGCTCGGCATGCGTATTCCCACTCCGCTTCGGTGGGGAGACGATACACATGGCCAGATGCTTTCTCCTGAGGCATCTCGCTTAAGCGTTTGCAGAACTCCACAGCGTCGTCCCAAGTGCCGTGGTCGACCGGATGATTGTGGCCCACTACACCTGGCTCCATGGTCTCGACGATCTTCTTATTCTTCAGCAGCATCTCGCCATGAAACACACTTGGGTTCTTACCCATGGCGCGGAAGTACTGGTCCTGGGTGACCTCATGAATTCCCATGTAGAAGCCTTTTGGAGATCGTGACTTTGTGGGGTTTCTCATCCGGCCTTGCTCCTGGCTCGCCTGTGCTGCCCCCATCGTGAACGACCCACGTGGTATGTAGACGAGTTTGAGTCCGATGTTGGTCATCACGCGTCTGGGTGGAGGCATAGGTCGGCAGCTAGACGAACCGATTGCGGCAACCAAGAGCAGAATGGTGGCCAGTTGAGAAGAATGGCGCATTGGACGGATGGGCAGAAAAGGACGATGCGAGCAATTGGGAGCCCAGGTGAGGAGTTTCCACATCCATAGTAGTCAGACGCTAGAAAGTCTCAAATTGACTGTGGCTTGAGGTCAAAATACCTTGTTGTTGCGACCTCTCCGGAGCTTGGTAGAGGGCGCAACGCCCTCGGATTGCCAAGATCACAGAGAGCACCACTGGGTGTATCCGGAAACGCCATCTGTGACGATTATCCGGACTGGGGGACTTCGTTACGTCCGATAAGCTAACCTACGTGCGGTTGGATTGCGGATTCTAACGTTTGTGGACGTGACAAGGACGATTTTAGCCGTGGTACTCGTTCCTGGGGCGAAGATGACCAGCATGGCATACATAGCTCAAAAAAGAGAAAAGTGGTATTGCTCAGTAACTGCCAGCGTCAGTTACCATGGAAACAGCTAAGGTACAATAACAACGACTACGACGCCGAAAGGTGGAATACATTTGCTCTGGCTGCGTAACGCACCGGAAAACGCGTGGAGCTATTTAGGAACTGTCACTATGTCTGAGAAAGAAGATTTTGATGCATTTACCAGAGCGAACGGATTGGGGCGACGTGAAGACATCGAGAATTACCCCGACGTCCCAGCTGCGCCGCAGTATGAGATGACGAGACAGGTCGCCCAAGAGCTAATCGACAGTGCTCGGTTGCAATATCCAGGACTAGGCCCAATCCATTTCGACTTCATCAACAATCCTCATATAGGAGCTTGGGCTTTTCGTTTGAACAATGGATATGGGATTGGTCTGACGTCAGGAACCCTAATACTTGTAGGCATGGTTTTCCACTACATGCTTTCTACAAGGTCCCTGTTCCCCAGAATCGGCTTACCTGACGCAGAAAGAAGTTCTCTTCCTCCAATACCCTGGGATGTTCTCAATGCCGAGACTCTTTACGGCGATGGCGTTATGCCTGTCGCACCTTTAGGCAGGGAACGCTCTCTGTATGCGCTGCATTTGACACACCAAGCCCTAAATTTCCTAGTTGGTCACGAGTTAGCTCACATTACACGAGGTCATGTCGACTATTTGCAAAACAATTCGGGTTGTCGTTTTGCTGAAGGAATTGGATGGAGTGGGACAAAAGATACGCAACTAATAAGGCAAGCACTTGAACTAGATGCCGATTCAAGATCGGTGCTAGCAAGAATCGCCTCTGCCCACAACACATTCCACAAAAACCCTAATGGAATGAAACCGGAATGGGCAAACGAAGAACTGTCCATTCTTGACTGGCATTTCGATTGGGCGTTTGCAGTAAGCACAGTATTTAGATTGTTCGGTGACAGGAGATTCCGAAAAGAAGATCTATTGGATTCGTACCCACCATTCCCGGTCAGGCAATTGCAAGCACTTCGTTTCGCTTGCACTCAAATGGCACAACCCGAATCAACAGCTAGCACGCACGTGTGGCAATTCTTAAAATACTCTGCCGAACAAGTCGAACACGCATATACCAGTATCAACGGCTTGCCATCCGAAGGTGGTTTCGCTCAAGCGTCCGAAGATGCTACTATCCTGCATCTTGAGGCGATCAAAGGAGTTTGGTCCAACCTTCGAAAGGATATTCAAACGCATAGTCTGGAGAGCCTCTGAAAACTGGTAATTCTAAACGGCGATGCTAGTTCAGTTGCCAGAGCCGATGACTGGATTCGCACCAGCATAGGTCCGCTTACAAGGCGGACGCCTTTCTAAGTCGAGCCACATCGGTAATTCAGCAGGAACGCAGTGATTCGAACACAGTCCATCGGTTTTGGAGGCCGAGTCCGCTCCCGGGCGAACATTCCTGTATGGCAGAAGCCCAGCGAACTGAGCTTCTGCGTTGATTAATCTTCGAGCTATACTATCCAGTAGGCTTCGCTAATGAACTTGGACCAGCTCTTCACGCGATTCATTCGATCGGCGTAGATCGGCTTCCCTCCGGCGCTGCAGAACATTCTGGAAAAAAGCGTTCGAGAACTCGGCGGGCCGCTGGGCGGCCAGAAAGTAGATTGTAGAGAGTTGAAAGTAGAATCGAACCACTGGGCAGAGCGATTGCCCCTGCGAACCATGCGATATACCGACTGGTCTGATAGGGCTCACGCTGCATTATTGCCGTGCAAAATCTTTCGCTGATACATAGCAAGGTTGCGAGTCTAGGACAGCCACGACAATCAAGCGTAATTCAGTGATCCTGCATTCACGCACCGATGATGTGATT
>Ga0315907_10009176_pt1 | contig 10041 bp, 10 predicted proteins | sample LakEriMetagenome_3_FD_203525 | JGI IMG/M metagenome (GOLD analysis project Ga0315907, IMG submission 203525) | Freshwater fungal communities from buoy surface, Lake Erie, Ohio, United States - Buoy 12 MA123 | ecosystem: Environmental > Aquatic > Freshwater > Lake > Lake biofilm | place: USA...
TCCTGCCGCACGCCGATTGGGGCGCATGCTACGCTTCTGCCTGATGGGCGGCTTCGTCTGCACGGGCTTGTTGCGCGCGCCGATGGCAGTTTCCTCAGGCGCAATATGGGGGAAGCTGCAGCGAAGGATGGCCCACAGCTTGGCCGCGATCTGGCCGCTGCCCTAAAGCGCGAAAGTCCCGCGGATATTTTTGGGTAATCGCTTAAGGCACCCGCCGCGAATCCCGCCACATCACAACCCCCACCACCAGCGCCGGCAAGCCGCACAGCACAAAGCCAATGCCATGGCTATTGGTCACGGCAAGCTGCGCGGCATAGATCACCGGCAGGATGAAGGCGCCAACCTGCCCGAAGGAAAGTACACCACCTGTCGCCGCCCCGCGCATGCCAGGCGGTGCCAACCGCGCTGCCTCAGACAGCAACACACCATGCCAGGACATGGCCGTGGCGCTCATCACGGTCGCGATGGCTGCGATCAGCAAGGGGTGCCAATCCGTGGCATATAGGCTCATCAATACGGCGCTGGCGGCCATGCCAAGCGAAAGCCCCGCCATGACGCGGCGCGGTGCAACGCGGCCACTACTCAACCAGCCCCAAAAAATACGCATCGGCACCGCGATTACCATGGCAATCGCAAACATCAGCCCTGCCGCCGCCAAATCGTAATTCAACGCTGTCAGATAAAGCACGTAATAGCTGGTAAAGGCGGTTTGCAGCCCGTTAAAGGCGAAGCAGGCCATGGATAATTCGCGCAAATCCCTGGCGCGCAATACGGATGTCAGCGTGGTGCGGAAATCTGAAAAATGAAAACTACGACTTGGCACGCGATCCGAATCAAATTCACCACGCAGCGGCTCAAGCATCGCTGCAAACAAAAAACACGCGGCGGCCGTGACCAGCAAAGCCCCACTCCACCCCCAATACCCGGTCATAAGGGGGCCAAGCAGCCCGGCTAGCAAAAGCCCTGCGGGCACCGCTGTCTGTTTAACTGAAAACACCAAGGGCGCCTGCTTCGGCGGTGAATAACGCCCAAGCAAATGCGAACTGGCGGGCGTGGAAGTTGCCGCACCGCCACCGCCGATGATCGCGGAGATCAGAAAGAACACCAGCGGCCCCGCCGCCGCCAAGGCCATGCCAAGTGCCAGAAACACCAGCGCCACCTGGCTCATCCGCAGCGCCCCATAGCGGATGATGAAACTGCCGCAGCCAAGCTGGAACACCAGCGAAGCCAGCGCCGCCGCGCCGACATAAACACCGACCAAGGCCGGGTCTATGTGCAAATCCTCGATAATTGCGGGCGCGATGACAAGCGGCAGGGTGCGACCAATGGAAGCAAAGGTCTGCTGCACGAACATGGCGCCAAGCGCCAAATACAAAAGCCTCTTCGCCGTATCCGCTACCATGAAAAACAGACTGACCCCGCAAAGATACGCGAGCCTAGGCGCGTTTTGCGGCGGGCGAAAGATGCGCCGGAAAGCCTAGCCATCATCCTCCGCATAGGGGTTGCGCGGGGATCGCAATTGCAGCCGGATCGGCACGCCCGGCATGGTAAAATGCTCACGGAAGGAATTCACCAGATAGCGCCGGTAATCCTCGGGCAGCACATCGGCGCGCGTGCCGAAAATCACCATGGTGGGCGGGCGCGCTTTTGGCATGGTCGCGTAGCGCAGTTTTATCCGCTTACCATCCACCAAAGGCGGCTGATGCCGCGCCAACGCCGCTTCAAACCAGCGATTGACCTCCCCGGTCGGGATGCGGCGGTTCCACAGCGCATAGGCCGCGCGCACTGCGGGCATCAGCTTTTCCACCCCGCGCCCGGTCGCCGCCGAAAGCGGCACCACCGGCACGCCCTTCGATTGAGCAAGCGATGTCATCAGCGCGTCTTCCACGCGCCGGCGCGCCGCATTGCGGTCTTCCACCGCATCCCATTTATTGAGTGCGATCACCAAGGCGCGGCCTTCGCGTTCCGCAAGGCGGGCAATGCGCAAATCCTGTTCATCCATGCCAAGCAGGGCATCCAAAACCAGCACCACCACTTCCGCTTCCTTGAGCGCGGCAAGGGAGGAAGCGACCGACATCTGCTCCAGCGTTTCCTGCACCCGCGCCTTCTTGCGCATGCCGGCAGTATCCACCAGCCGCACTTCGCCGCCCGTGGCATCGCGCCATTGCACGGCAACAGCATCGCGCGTCAGGCCGGGCTCGGGGCCTGTGATCATGCGGTCTTCACCAAGCAACGCATTCAGCAGCGTGGATTTCCCGGCATTGGGCCGGCCCACAATGGCGAGGCGCAGCGGGCGTTCAGCCTCAGCCTCCGCTTCCTCGTCCGGCGCGGGGCCAAGCTTGGCCGCGATTTCATCATGCAGATTGCCGAAGCCATCACCATGTTCAGAACTCACCGGCACGGGGTCGCCCAGGCCTAATTCAAAGGCTTCCATGGCGGCGGTGGTGCCAGCGCGGCCTTCGGCCTTATTCGCTACAACCAGCACCGGCACGCGCATACGCCTGAGCCAAGCGGCGAAAGCGCGATCCGCTGGCGTGATGCCAGCGCGCGCATCCATCACAAACAGCACGAGGGAGGCGCCACGCAAAGCGGCCTCAGAACTCGCGCGCATGCGGCCGGGCACGGTATCGGGGGGCGCTTCCTCAAGCCCGGCGGTATCCACCAAGGTCACATCGCGTCCGGCAATGCGCGCAGTCACTTCCTTCCGGTCACGCGTCACACCAGGCGTGTCATGCACCAAGGCAATGCGCCGCTGCGCCAGCCGATTGAACAGCGTGGATTTGCCGACATTGGGCCGGCCCAGAATGACAATGACAGGCTGCATAAAGGACCCGGGTCAGCCTTCACCTGCAAAGGCGATCAGGCTGCCATCATCTGTCGCAACAATCAGTCGCCCACCTACCACAAGCATTGGCAGGGAAAGCGCAGCCGGCAGGCGTTGGCGGCCCAGCACATCGCCGCTTGACGGATCAACAGACACCAACTCCGCCAGGCTGGTGCCGACCAAAAGCCGCCCCCCAGCAAGTAAGGGAGAGGAGAGCTGCACCAATGGCCGCGCCCGGTTGCCTTGCGCCGGCGGGCGGAGTGAAACCGCCCAGCGCGCCATGCCCGTTTCGCGCTGCAACGCAGCCACTTCGCCGGCATCGGTCACGCCGAACACCCAGTCTCCGGCGGCCCAGGGCATTTCCGTGCCGCCAAATTCGCGTTCCCAAATACGTCGCCCGGCGCGGAGATCAATGGAAACACCAACCCCGCCCATGCCAATGGCAATCACGCTATTCCCAGAAATCACCGGCGCGGCGCGCACACTGCCCACATCGGCCAGGCTGGTGCCCCCCGCCGCGGCCAGGCTGTCGCTCCAGATCACGCGGCCATCATTGGCGCGAAAGGCGAGGATTTCGCCCGAAGGAAAGCCTGCCACGACGGTTTCACCCGAAACGGCGGGCGGCGGCAGGCCAAGCGGCACCGTCAGGATTGCCTGAGCACGGTAGCGCCAAAGCACGCGGCCATCCTCGGCCGAAAGCGCCACCAGCGTGCTGTCGAGTGTCGTGACGAAAATCCGGCCATTGGCGATGGAAGCTGCACCGCGCATCGGCGCCTGCAGGCGCACCCGCCACTTCACCGCGCCATCGACCGCGGACAGGGCCAGCACCTCAGACAGCACGGTGGTAACAAATACCGTATCGCCATCCACAATCACACCAACGCCGCCGCCATCACCGCGTTCATTTTCCGGACGGGTATCAAAACGCCAACGCCGCGCGCCATTGGCGATATCGAAGGCAGAAACAAAGCCATCCGCATCACCCATGAATACGCGATCCGCGCTGGCAACCGGGCCGGCAACCACGCGGCGGCGGAAGGAAGTGCCCGTGCCATAGCCGGCGGACCAGGCCTGCCGAAGATTGGTGCCAAGCGTCATATGACCGCCCGCATGGCTGGGCATGCCGCCAAGCTGCGGCCATAGGCCAAGCGATTGCTGCGCCGGCAGGGAAATGGTCAGGCCTCGCGCTTCGGCATCCGCTTCAACCGTGCGGTCGGGCAGCGTCAGTACCGGCTTGCGTTCACCGACGATCTTCACACGGCGCTCACCGAAAATACTGTCCAAGGTTTCGCAGCCGGCCAGCAGCCCGGCCGAGCCCAGCAGCCAGGCGCGCCGTGAGAATTCCCGCCCCGTCATCCTTCAAGCCCCATCGCCAGCCGTTGCGCCCTTTCCCGGACCCCGCGCGGCGCGGTGACATCGGCCGCGAGCGCCTGGAAGGCCTGGCGTGCTTCTTCCCGCTTGCCGGCGCGCAGCGCGATCAGTCCCGCGACTTCCCGCGCCGAGGCATTCCAGGCCGATTCTGGCCGTGTGAGCGGCGTGATGCGCCCAGCAAGAATGGCCAGATCCCCCTGATCAAGCGAACGGATCACCCACAGCAGCGAAGCCAAGTCCCGATAAAGCGGATCGGCGCTACTATCCGCAGCGATAGCATCATAAAGCCGAAGCGCTTCAGCCAAATCCCCGGTTTCGGCCTTAAGGGCGGCGGCGCGCAGCCGCGCCAAGTCGCGATAGCCGGTCGGCGCCCCGCGGGAAGCTTCCTCAAAGCGCTGGGCCATCGCCCGCAAATCCGCGCCCTCGGCCTCGGCCGCGCGATGGGCGGCCATGAAGGCGATAGCGGCTTTCTCGGCCTCCCGCGCTTCATACCAGCGCCAGCTTTGGTGGGCACCGATGCCGGCCAGAACAAACACCAGCACGCCCAGAACCAGCGCCCCATAGCGCTTCCAAAGCCGCCGGGCGCGTTCAGCGCGAAGGTCTTCAGCAACCTCGTCAAAAATATCGGGCAAGGCAATCCTCGGCTCAGGCTGACGTTTGGCGCAGCGCTAAAGCATTTTCAGGCCAAGCGGAAGCGCTGGGCGGCCCGGAAAATGCGGGGGGGGACATGGGGCGGCGTGGAAACGGGGGTCCAGGCAGGCCGAATAAGGCGCGGGCCTGCCTGGAGCAGCGCCAAAAAGCGAAATCTGGGCCCGTTCGCCCTTCCTGTTCATAATTTAAGGTAGAAATTTGCAATTCATTAACTTCTTTGGCGTCTGTTATGTCCATGCGGTTCTTCAGCCCCCTCTGCGTCCTTCTTCTGCTTCTGACCGGCTGCAATGGTGTGCAGGCCCCCGGCGCGCCCTTGCTGGCCATCCCCGCAGTGATTGAAGGCGCCTCTTTGGTCACCATGCAGCGCGGTGTCGGGGACACCGTGGTCTCGCTGGTTACGGGCGAGGATTGCTCCTATGTCCGGCTCGCCAAAGGGCAAACCTATTGCGCTTCAGACCCGCCGCCACCAGCGCAGCCTATTTGCACCCGCAGCTTGGGTAAGGTGGATTGCTGGACGACCCCTCCCGTGGCCTCACCACCCTATCGCAATGTGCGTGACGGTCCATATGAATTGACCCCCGAGCAGGAACGCAACCGGACGTCACGCTGGCCAAAATTATTTTAATTGAGTAACGAATTACTGCTCTCTTGGATTAACTGTGGGAAGGGTGAAGACCGCAACCTCTGGTTTAATTGATCAGATGGTCCAGACCTTCGGTTACACGGAACAAGCGCCGCAGGCGTTTGCGGCGACCATAGGGTTAGTTTTGGCGCACCAGAGGCGCGCGCCTTGTGCCGAACCTTGCCGAGAGAGCCTGCCTTCAGCGGCTTGATGTCGCGACTCCAAGCCAACGCAAGCGAGGCAGAGCCTTCCGCGGCCTTGCCACTATTCATTCTACTTTCTCAACTGTTAATGGATAAGCGAAATACTCATTAAACAGGATGATGCACCAACCCGCACCATGAATATCACATTATCAATGCCCTAAGTTGAGAAAGGCCAGAGGATGCATATCAATTTCGGCGTAGTTTCTTATCATTTTTTAACCGTATCGTTTTATGCTAAGGATCGCGGCTTGGCGCAAGGATTTGAAATTTGCGTTGCCAAGGCGCACATGATGGAAGTACTTCGTCTGCGCGACGTCGCGGGCTTGGCGATTGGAGAATGACATGGCAGCTCCTCAGTCTGCCCAGAATGCCGCTTCCGCACCGTTACACGCGATAAGCGCGCCTGACTTGACGCAGTTCCTGCAAACGCTCGGGGCGCCGGCGGCGGCATTTCTACGCGCTTGCGGTTTCAGCGCCAGGGCCGGAGAGGTGGCGTTCATCCCAGGTACCAATGGCCTTGATGGTGCCGTGATTGGTGTGGGCGCGGATACTTCGCCATGGCATTTCGGCGCAGCGCCTTGGGCCCTGCCTGAAGGTTCAAAATGGCATCTTGCCGGGGATAATGTTGATCCTGCCCAGGCTGTCTTGGGGTGGCATTTGGGCGCCTATCGTTGGTTGCGCCACAAGCAGCAAGAACGCGCCCCCGCTGAGTTGGTGACACCACCTGGCGCCGAATTGGCCGTGATGATCGCTGAGGCCATTTGCGCAGCACGCGACTTGATCAATGCGCCAGCAGCAGATCTTGGTCCCCAGGGATTGGCCGAAGCCGCGGCGGCATTGGCGGGGCGGCATGGCGGCAATGCTGAAATCATCACCGGCCAAGCCTTGGAAGTCGGTTTTCCCAGCATGGCTGCGGTTGGCGCCGGCAGTCCACGCGCGCCGCATCTGGCCATCCTGCGTTGGACCGGGGATGCGCAAGGTCCCTTGATTGCGTTATGCGGCAAGGGTGTTTGCTTTGACACTGGCGGCCTGGACCTGAAGCCATCCGCTGCCATGCTCCGCATGAAGAAGGATATGGGCGGTGCCGCGGTAATGCTTGCCGTGGCCGAAATGGTCATGCGCGCCAAGCTACCGCTCCGCCTTCTGGTACTGATCGGGGCGGTAGAAAACGCGATCTCCGGTACCGCGATGCGCCCCATGGATGTTTTGCGCACGCGCAAAGGGCTAAGGGTTGAAATCGGCAATACGGATGCCGAAGGTAGGTTGGTCTTGTGTGATCTTTTGCAATTCGCGGCCGAACAGAACCCCGCCATGATCCTGGATGCCGCAACGCTGACCGGGGCGGCACGGGTTGCGCTTGGCCCTGATCTGCCCGCCCTTTTCAGTAACGATGATGCTTTAGCGGAAAGGCTTTTGAACGCCGGTGTGGCGGTTCAGGACCCGGTTTGGCGCCTTCCCTTACATGATGGCTACGATTCCTGGCTCGCCAGCCCCTTCGCTGATCTTTCTAATGTTGCGACAAAACCGATGGCTGGTGCGGTGACCGCCGCACTATTCCTGCGCCGCTTCGTGCCCCAAAACCAGCCTTGGGCGCATCTGGATGTATATGCCTGGAATGATACCACGCGCCCAGGCCGGCCCGAAGGTGGAGAAGCCCAAGCGGCACGCGCCATTTTCAAAATGTTACATGATTTCTCAGGAGGAATGTGATATGACATTTTTTTGACAATGTCTTCTGGCACTGAAAACGTCGAAGCTTTGAGACCTAACTTGAGGAAACACTGGGCTCAGAAGGGCCCGCCACAGTTGCACGGAAAGGAAAACTACCATGGTCAATAACAATAATGGCTCGGAACATATGATTCGCGTTCTGCAGGAAACCATCGTCACGCTGGTGCGGCGCGATGGCACTGATCTTTCATCCCGCCAACTTGGTGTGATGCTGATCAGCTACCTGACAGATGGCCCGCACACGGTGCGCGGCCTCGCTGCGAAGCTCAATGTCTCCAAGCCAGCGATCACCCGCGCGCTTGACCGCTTGGGAGATCACGATCTTGCGCGGCGCAAGGCAGACCCTTCGGATCGTCGCTCCGTCCTCGTCCAGCGCACTCCCAAGGGCAACGCCTTCATGCGGGAATTGCGCAATACCATCCTGTCGGCTGAACAGCGGGTGAATGAAGCGGCCAAGGCCGAAGGCGGCCGCAAGTAAACGCATAGGCGGCGCTGGGACAAACCCGGTCGCCGCTTTGCTTGACAGGCCCGCGCAGCGCTGCTTTGCCACGGTCAGCGCGGCCTGGGCATCGTCATGACCGATTTCGCCTATATCATTTCGAAAATCCTCTGGTTCCCGGCACGGCCAGGCCATTTTGCCTTGCTGCTGGGTGCCCTTGGGCTTGCCATGATCTGGCGCGGACAGCGTTTTGGCCGCTGGCTTATCCTGGCTTGCCTTGCATTTTTCTTCGTCTTGATCGCTACACCCGCCAGTCAACTTATCCTGCTGCCGCTGGAAGACCGTTTCGCGCGCCCGGCTGAGGCATTGACGCGTGTGGATGGCATTGTGGTTCTGGGCGGCGCGGTGGATCAGAATATCACCGATGCGCGCGGCATTCCTGCCATTAATGGCGCGGCTGAACGCATGACTGAAACCGTGGCACTCGCGCGGCGTTTTCCTGATGCTCGCATTGTCTTCACCGGCGGTCAGGGATCATTGATACATGGTGGCCTGACGGAAGCCGATGTAGCGCGCCAATTCTTCGAAGATCTGGGGCTTTCCGGTCCGCGCGTAATCTATGAAAGCGCCGCGCGCAACACACATCAAAATGCAATACTGACGCGTGATATGGTGCAACCCAAACCCGATGAGGTTTGGCTGCTGATCACCTCCGCGAGCCATATGCCGCGCGCCATGGGTGTATTTCGCCAGGCGGGCTGGCCCGGCATTATCGCTTGGCCAGTAAACTACCGCACCGGCCATAGCTTCGCGGCGCTTTACGATGCCCCCTTCCCCGAACGGCTTGGCCAATTCGAATGGGGGTTCCGCGAATGGGTGGGGCTTGTGGCCTACCGCCTGATGGGCCGCACAGATGCATTATTGCCGGCGCCCTGAAGGCTTCAATCCACGCGGATATTCCCATCGCGGATCACGCGCGTCCATCTTTCGCGATCGGTTGCGATGAAATCGCGAAAGGCTTCCTGAGTCATGGGCGCGGGTTCAGTGCCCTGCGCCACAAGACGCGCGCGGAAGGCTTCGCGGGCGAGTGATGCATTCACTTCCCGATGCAGCCGATCAATAATCGCGGCGGGCGTACCCGCAGGCGCCATCAGCCCGTAAAAGCCCACACCTTCATAGCCCGCCACACCAGCTTCAGCGATGCTCGGCACATCCGGCAGGGCGGGATCACGCCGCGCGGTGGTAACTGCGATGGCGCGCACGCGCCCGCCCTGGATATGGGGCAGGGCGGTTGGCATGGTGTCGAACATCATGGCAAGCCGCCCGCCGATCGTATCCACCATGGCAGGGCCAGTGCCGCGATAGGGCACATGGGTGATATCCACGCCGGTCATTTGCTTGAGCAATTCCATGAACAAATGCTGCGCGCTGCCCGTGCCGCTTGACCCGTAATTCAATTCGCCTGGTTTGGCGCGCGCCATCGCCAGCAATTCACCCAAATTGCGCGCCGGCACGGAAGGATGCACCACCAAAACGGAAGCAACAGTGGAGACCATCGCAATTGGTACCAGATCACGCGCCGGATCATAGGCAAGGCGCAATAGCGCGGGATTGATCGCAAGCGGCCCGGTTGAGCCCATCAGCAGCGTATAGCCATCGGGTGCGCTACGAACCACCGCTTCTGTGCCCACAGAACCACCCGCGCCGGTGCGGTTTTCCACCACAACGGATTGCCTGAGCGCCGGCGTGAGTTCCTCGGCCATATTGCGCGCCAATACGTCGGCGGCACCACCGGGCGGGAAGGGCGAAATCAGTCGCAGGCTGCGCGCGGGCCAGGCTTCCTGCGCGGAAGCAATGGCGGGAAAGGCAAGTAGCCCGGTAAGGGCAGCGCGTCTTGTTGTCATGACACATTCCTTCTTGGGGGGGCGCGACGTTTAGCGAAGCACCAAGGCTTGACTGCCCGTACCAGACAACCAGACTGGTTTTGAAGCCCCCCTCAAGGAAGCCCAGCATGTCCATGCCCCTGCTTTTCACCCCCATCACGCTGCGGTCCGTGACTTTGCCCAATCGCGTGGCACTTTCGCCGCTTTGCATGTATTCGGCCAAGGACGGCCTTGCGAATGGGTTTCATTTTTCGCACCTGACAGCGGTGGCGCGGGGCCGTGCTGGGCTGATCTTTACCGAGGCAACCGCAGTG
>Ga0315907_10009177_pt1 | contig 10041 bp, 9 predicted proteins | sample LakEriMetagenome_3_FD_203525 | JGI IMG/M metagenome (GOLD analysis project Ga0315907, IMG submission 203525) | Freshwater fungal communities from buoy surface, Lake Erie, Ohio, United States - Buoy 12 MA123 | ecosystem: Environmental > Aquatic > Freshwater > Lake > Lake biofilm | place: USA...
GAGGTTGGACGGGTTGCTGAGTTAATTCATCTTCTTCAAGAAGATCATCGAAAAGTCCCATAACTATTCAATAGGAGGTTTCCCTGCCGAAATCAATCTTCTATTTATCTCGTCCTTTAATTCAGGTTTTTTCAAAAGCAATCTTCTCGCAGTAGCTGTATCTGAATCTTCCGTAGATGGAGTTAATGCAGGTTTTGGAGCAACGCCCCTTTGTTCTTTGTATCTATCAATTATTCTCTGCTGTTCTCCAAGATAAAATTCTTCCTCTGGAGATGGACCAACACCCTCTCCTCTTCCAGAAATAAGCTCGTTGTATTTTGAGATTTCACCCATAGCCTTAGATACATCATCAATAGTTACATCTGATTGAGTTGGCTTGATCTTCCTATTGTAGCTATCGTTAATTCTATCAAGCCTAGAAACTGTGCTTCTCATAAAATCATTACTGCTTTCAACCATTGGGTATTTGATCAGCAGTTGATCTCGCTTGTTTTGATAGTCTGGGTCTTGAGGATTGAGTGAGGCAAACTCAGGTCGAGCCAATTGAACTTGTTCTGCAATTGAGGCTTCTTCATTGAGCTTAGAATCATATGTGTTTAATTGAGCCTGTCTTACTTTAAGAGAAACTTCCCTCTCTTTCCTAGCAATTGCTTCCTCGTCAATTTGGTTTTGAATATAAGACGGAACCATCGGCATTACCTGCCTAGTCGGATACTTCTCTTCCAGTGTTGCATATTCAAATGCTTCTGGAGTGCGAGACAATGCGGCTTGACCTGCTCTTTCCCAAGGCGTGTATCCACCTTCGTAAAGATCAATCTCGCTGATGCTTGTCCTTCTTCTGTCTCGTCTATCCCTTGGCATAATTATAGTTTTGAATATGTTAAACCTTGCCCAAATTGATTAGATGAAGTCAAGGATTGGGGGGTGAATTGAGTGTTGAATTGCTGGAAGTCAGGATTCGCCATAGATGTTCTCTCGGCTGCAACCTTGGCTTCTCTTTCTCGCCTCATTTTTTCCGAAAGCTCTCTATTGCGTTCAGCGATAATCCCTGTCCGAGCAGCCTTCTGTCTAGCTCCAATTTCTTTTGGAATGCCAGCCTGATATGAGTTGATGAAATCTCCTAGCCTGTATTGCTCGACATAATCTCCAGCGCGTCTAGCGTCACGATAGGCTCGCTTTAGCGTTGATAGCTGTTGGTTATATTGGCTGAGTTGCTCGTTACTTGCTTCTTTCGCGGCAATGTCAGACCTAAACTTTGCGGCTCGCTCTTTAGATGCAGCTTCGCGTTCTGCGCCTTTAGCGCGAGATGCGGTTAGCGTATTGTAATAGTTCTGTTGCTGCTCTGGAGTTGCTTGAGGATTAACCTCTCTTACTCTTCGCTTAATCGCTTCTTCTTCCGTCTCTTGAACCTTTGGAGTCTTACCGCCACTGAGAGACTTCTTCATGTATTGCAACTCTAATGCTTTCTTTTCCTCCTTAGTCTCGGCTGGAAATGTAACTCCAGCAATAGCTCCTATATCTTTCTCCTCCTTGCCGAGTCTCTTTAGAGTTTCAGCCTCACCCAAGGTTTGCACCATGTAGTCTCTTTCCGCCTTCCTTCTTGCGCGTTCATCTTCAAGAGCGGATTTAGCGGCTTCTTCTGTAGCAAAGAATGTGTCTTTCCGAGAATCACCGCCTTTCAACATTACGCGGTAAAGGTCTGACTTGGGTTTCTCGGCTTTCTTTGATACTGTGATCGTTGGAACTTCTTCCTGTATTTCAACTGGAGATGCAGCTTGTTTTTGTTCCTCGCGTTTATCAAACTGAGTCTTTAGATCGTAATACGGAAATCTTCCGAGATTTACTGGCTTGTCAGCCATACCAGCAACAACCTCACCGCCAGCAGCAAATAGATTAACAGCCTGTGGATAAAGGTTAAGAAGCGGCTCTTGCCCGTATTCGGTAACGAAATCGTTGATATAGTTGTATCCCCACTTGGCTCCGCTCCCTGCTGCTTTAACTGCGGAACCTAATTTAGAACGGATGTCTTTACCAATTTGTCCTGCTTCTGTAAATTGCTCTGCCATATCTTTAGTCGTTTATTGTTTAACAGTAATTGTGGAGAATTAAAGGATTATATTGTGTAGGCGCTGCCATAATTACCAACAGCAACATATCTTGAATTTGCATATACTATTGATGAAAAAGCTATACTAGTTGGCATGTTTCCTATGGACCAAGTAATACCATCAGTGCTATATGCCGATATTTGGCTACCAGTTGCAATATATCTTCCATTGCCGTATGATACTGAAATCCATGGGCCGCTAACTGGCAGCGTTGTTTGTGACCAAGTAATACCATCAGTGCTATATGCTGCTATGTTTGAGTTATATGCAACTGCAACATATTTCCCATTTCCGTATGTTACTGAATACCAATCGGCAGTAGTTGGCATATTTGCTTGTGACCAAGTAGAACCATTACTACTATATGCTGATATGCCTAGTCCGAACGCAACGGCAACATACCTTCCTCCGTATGTTACTGATCTCCAAGTCCCAGAACTTGGCATTGTTCCTGATGTCCAAGTTGATCCATTGCTACTTAATACAACCTTGCCATTTCCTCCAACAGCAACAAATGCCGTTCCATATACTATAGAGTTAAGGCTCATATTTGATGGCAAAGTTGATTGTGACCAACTAATACCATCAGAGCTATAAATTGCTATATTATCACTAAACCCTCCAACAGCAACATATCTTGAATTTCCAAATGCTACTGATCTTAAACTACTAACTGAAGATGGCAAAGTTGTTTGCGACCAAGCAATACCATTAGTGCTATATGCTGATGATGCGCCTGCTCCATACTCAATTGCAACAAATTTCCCGTTTCCGTATGTTACTGATGACCATTGCGCTTCTGGTATTGATGAAATATACCACTCTTTGAAAGCATTAAATAATAATTTTCTACTGGTAAATCCCATATATCAATAATTTTGTCCGCTTACAAATCCAAACCAATTTGTTCCGCCATCATGCGTTACGAATGTAAATGTATCAATCTTGTTATTCGTTGTTGTAATTGTTGGCGCTCCTGCACCACCCCACCTAACAGAAGCAGGCCAAGTAACCGCATACGCTGTTCCGTTAGCAACAAATTGAAGTGTGAATGAAAACACCTTTGGAGACGCTGGAGGGCTTGAGAATACTACAGATGTTATTGCATTCAGCGTTACATAGAAGAATGTAGCTGTAGATAGATTCAGCGTTAGCGTTCCTCCAGATATAGTTGGAGTTGCTTTTGTCTCTACTGGCAATCCGAATGCAGCCTCGCCTGTAACTGTAATTGTTGAGAATGATGATGGGACTGTTCCGGTGGCTCCTTGTGGCCCAGTCGCTCCTGTAGAGCCTTGAACGCCAGTCGATCCTGTTGCCCCACTTGCTCCCGTTGGTCCAGTCGCTCCATTAGAACCTACTGCTCCCGTTGCGCCAACGCTCCCTGTAGCTCCAGTTAAGCCTGTAGCTCCGGTAATGCTAGTTCCAGTAGCTCCTTGTAAACCAGTGGCTCCAGTTGCTCCATCGGTTCCTGCTGTTCCTGTAGCCCCAGTTGTCCCTGTAGCACCACTTGCACCAATTCCTGTCGCGCCTTGAATGCCAGATTGCGTCAATATAAACAAAAGCTCCGCAGCGTTTGCAAAGTTAGAACTTCCATTCCCACCACTATCAACCAATGTAACAGGAAGCTCGATGTAGCTGTTGGAAACATTTGTTGGAGTTCCTGAAACTGTCCACTTCTGGAAACTATTTGAATCAGATTTCTCTTGAATTACGAATTGATTTGAAGTCGCAAGCAAGGACAAGAATAGATCAATATCTTCCGAGTTTGCCGTTGTATGCGATACCGCTACCTGCGTTGCGCTTGTCTGCGTTGCGTTATTCCAATACAGAGTTCCAGAAGTAGGAAATCCAGATGTCTTGCTTGTATCTGCGTTATACCTGTAAAATGCGTTAGTGTATCCATTTGGACCAGTTGCTCCAGTTGACCCTGTTACGCTTGCTCCTGTAGCTCCTGTAACACCAGTTGATCCAGTTGCTCCCTGCGTTGCCGCTGGTCCCGGAGCGCCCGTTGCTCCTTCAGGTCCAGTTGATCCAGTCGCTCCGTTACTTCCAGCAACTCCAGCAGCGCCAGTTGCTCCTGTTGGGCCGGATATGAATCCAATATTGCTCCAAGAAAATCCGTTCCAAGCGTATCCAACACCGCCTTCGTTTGTAACAATATAAATATTCCCAATGCTCGGATTGCCGGGAAGATTAACAAAACTAGGAACGCTTCCCAATATCTGAACTCCCGTTCCAGTTGCCCCTGTCAATCCGGTAGCACCCGTTGATCCAACTCCAGTGGAACCAGTTAAACCAGTTGCGCCTGTAACGCCTGTGGCTCCAGTAGTTCCAGCGTCACCAGTGGCTCCAGAAATACCAGTTGATCCAGTTACGCCAGTAGCACCTGTCGCTCCATGCGCTCCGACTGCATAAAGAGATGATACCGTAATATCATCAATCATTATGTATTGCCTTACGCCTTCATTCTGACCGATAGGAACATTGGAAATCTGGAATCTTCCAGACAAAACCATTTGCTTGATGCCATCTTTGGTTCTATTCAAATACCACTTCTTATTCGATATAACTCCAATTGTATTTGTCTGTGTATCGCTAAGAGTTAGATTTAATAGATTCGTTCCACTAATGCTCGTTGTAATCGGGAAGATGATCTCGGAAGGATATTCTTGTAAAACAATACCTGCATCAAATGTATAACTAGAGATTCCGTTTGCAAAGTTAAGCGAAAGTGCAAAGTCAGTTCCAAGAACTGCTTCAATATCTAGCTCTCCGGGTGTTTGTGAAAATACAGACATAATTTATCTCCCTTGCCAAAGGTTTTCAAACTGCATAGCCGATCTATCAATATTTAGTTTCCATTGCGATCCTCCGCGAACTTCTCGGCTTTCTCCATTCAAGAGTTGCAATGCTTTCATAAAATACATTTCAGAACGCTCCATATCACCTTCGTCTTCCCACTTCAAAGACATAAGCATATTCTTCAATGCTCCAAGGTTTGTAACAATAACCTCATCGGTATCATACACGCAAGGAACGAATCTTACCTTGCAAAGAACATCCAAGTTATCAATAGATGGTTCGTTTGGAACTGCGTAGCGGTGATAGCTTGCTGTTGTTTCCGTAGCCTCGTATGCTCCGATCTTCTCTTCGCTTGTTCCGCTAACAGCGTAAAGATTAATCCCTCCGTTAGTGATAGGCTTTTGAAAGAATTCGATTCTTGAGAACTGCTGCGCTGGAGTTATGTCAGGATTAACTAATGTAACTGTTAGTGTAACATCATTGTTATTCTCATCCTTCCCCTTAATAACTACTTCGTTAAACGCATCACTTGGATTCTCGATTTCAATCTTTAGCGTGAATGTGGAAAATGTTGGGTTAGCGAATGTAGCAAATCCATCTCCAAGGTCGTCAAAGAATGTTTCGTTGTATCCGTATCTAGGCCAATACGAGGCAGTCCATAAATCAGAAATTGGTGTGAGATATGTGAACCAACCGTTTCTAATTTTAATAGGTCCAGATGCGGAGTCTTTATTCCACTTAGCAGCCAATGCAGACGAGAACCTTCTAGGAAGAGTAATGATTCCGCTAGGAGAATAGAACCTGACTGGCAAAATAGTTCCAGTCCACTTACCGCTGTTAATCAATCTTTCCTGCGATAGATTGAGATACGAGTTAAAACGATCTATATTCGATTGATTGTCAATCGAAGGAACGATTGCGGAATAGAGTTGTTGCCGCGCTTCTCCAAGTGTGAGTCTCATTCAATTTAGTATTGATATTGAGAGCGACTTCTCTGCCTTCTCATTGATTTCATTATATCTTCAATTCCTCCATATCCTTTCATTCTTGCTTCCATTTCAGCTTCAGCTTGCTTTCCTGCGAGTTCCCTCTTTGCAGCAGCATCAGCTCCTGCGAGTTCCCTCTTTGCAGCAGCATCAGCCAACCTCATTGAAGATGCTTCTAGTTGCCCAAGGCTGGGAAGGCCACCTCCAAATCCTCCAAAAGAACTCGCTTGTTGCGTTGATGTTGGTTGCCCACTTCCAATAATCTTTTCAAAACTTTGTGTCATTGAAAAAGGCTCTTCTTGTTGTTGATTTGGCTGCATCGCTCGCAGCATTCTTTCTTTCGATGACATCCCGCTTTCTCCAGAGATATTAGATGGACTCATCACTGGACTACTTGGTTTTCTGGTGGTATTCCCATATGAAAAAATAGGGCTTCCCTTAAATGTGCTTCCTGAACTTTTCTTTGCCATAATGTTTTATATTTATAGTTTGTGTTATTTTAATCAAGATTATTCTTCGCAATCTTGAGTTCCGATCCACTGTATGCTCCCATTCACTGATCCTAAAATATAAGTTCCACTGTTTGGCGGTTTGATATATCTTGAAATCATTCCAAGTCCATCTTCAGTGTTTGCAATCGGAATGTGATCACCCGCTGGGAGTTTTTGCATCTTCACTCCAATAATCGGATTGCTAGATGCTTGGCTTGTTGGATTAGCTTGATACATCATACATATTCAGGATCAACAGTTACAGTAATTGCTGTTACTTTAACAAATCCATATTTATACAATTCCACATCGGCTTGATATAGAAAGTTCCCAGTAGGGAATTGAGGCATACTTACTTCCCTTCCGTCAAGAACTGCCTTTGTTACATCCAGCCTTGTTGGTCTAACTCCGTATGTTGGCAATAAACTTTGACCACCAGTAGTCCCAAATGTTTCTTCTTCTATTGTTATTTGTCCGTGAAGTGTTGGCGGAATATTTACAGACCTAGCATTAACATCAACATCAATTGATGATCCCCTGCCATTACCACGACTAAATCCATTTATGCTATTGGCCATGCTTTGTGAACTATTCATTGTCTCAGCCTTACCGCCAGTAATAACAACTAGATTCTCTGTTCTTGTTTGAATATACGGCCAAGGCTTGTAGTAATTAGCTGGAGTTGTTGCATAAATTGGAGGAGGACTACCGGGCGGTGGCAGCGGTCTGGGGGGTGGCGTTCTGCTTCCGTGTTCTCGAAAATTGTTTAATGTTTCAATAATTTCTTGATCTTCAACATTATTATCTTTTCCTATCTCAATAAAGAATATATGCTTCTCGCCTTTAAGCGGCCCAGAGTATCCTTGCTGGATATTGAAATAAATATCTCCGTTTATGCCGTAAGAGTTTTTTGAACTTCCTGATGAACTTAAATTGTAATTTGAGGCAGAAACAGCAAAACCGCTATCGAATGACTGGCCTGCGCCGTAACTATGGCCCCAATAAACCTTAACTCCAAGCAGCTTGTCTGGCAATGTAACATTAACTTGAACTGGAGTTCTTATCCATTTTGCCAACAAAACTTCTGCTAGTTTTTCTCTATCAATAGATCGCTTTAATGACTTCCATTGATCAAGCGGTTTATAGTCGATATAGTCTAAATCAACCCAATATTGGGCTTTTAGAAATTCATCTGGATTTACAATTGTTTCTTCGTATTTTACGCCAAATCCAAGCTGCTCATCGGAATCAACGCCTATATTTATAGGCCAACTATCAACATTTACAGTCTGTCTTTCTGCTTTTGCCTTGTCGATAGGAGTTGTTGACTCCTTAATTAGCGTTACATTTTTTGTAGCATTGGTTGTGGGTGTTGCGGTTCTATCGACAATCTGATTTATTACTTCGCCTGAAACTAATCCTAATGGCGAATCAACGAGTGATTTAGATGATAATGAAGTAGGTGATCCTATAGTTGTTCTTTTTCTCGCTTTAGTTGCTGATAATTTTTCTACGGAAGAAGAAACAACTTGGAGTGTAAGCGGGTCTGTTGGCGTATTGGGAGGAACGATTACATCTGTCGTAAATGTTTCACCAAGTAATCCAGCTTTCTTTTCGCTAATACCCAATGGGGTATGCTGCGGAACTGTCGATGTTGTCTTGACTCCCTTGCCCATCTCCTCCTGCACTACCTGCGATCCAGTAACAAGTAACCCATCTGGATCAGGAGGCGTGAATGGAGGCACTGTCTGAACGATGACAGTCTCTAAGTCACCTCGCTCGTTGTAGCGTTTTGTTGGAACCTCTGGACCGGGCAGTGTCTCATAGACTCGCGTTACCGTAATGTATTTAGAATCTAGTTCGCCCTCATTCCTGACAGCTTCCTCGTCAACCAGCAATGCGCCGGGGAATAGCGGATCAGGTGTTCCGTCTAGCAGTGGAGCGTATGTCTCCCTCGGAACAATGTATGTCCTGATGTAGATCGGATGCTCTTGCGATCCTGCGCTATACTTGATTGCGTAGTTGTAGCTGTCTTGATTGACGCGATCATTAACCCAGATGCGCTTTACCCATTGCCCATCTTCACTGGTTGGCTGCTGGAATACCAGCTTATGTTCTGGGAAGCTGCCTTGGTTCGGGGCGTGAGATACATCCTTCCACAGGACTCCGTATTCCAGCTTTTGATAATCTCCCTTCCAAGAATTGACAACCTCCGAGATAACAACATCGTCAATTACGGGAGTTGGAAATGATTCGATCCCCTTTGCTGGCGCGGGGTTCATAGCGTTTGTTGTCTTGATCGGCTGCATAAATCGGGAACTATATTATTATCAATGGTGTTGTTCAACAATAATCTACTGCTTGCTATCTTCTACACTCACGGCTTCCCACTTTCCGAGAGGGCATCTTTCTGTTGCCATGCGTAATTTAGCCCAAGTGCTGCATCCGCATTTTTTGCATCTTCCAGTTCCGTTAATTGCTTGCGCGTCCCATTGATCGCAGGCTCGGCAAATAGATTCACGCATAGACAAATCTTTTTGAGAAGTATATGTAAATCCTGCCTTAGCAAAGCGAAACAGAGAATTTTGAAATTGCAAAAATCTATTTAATCCATCAACTTCACCCAAATTATCTATAAATTGCTTTTTAATTTGGTCAAAATTAGAAATCATACAACTGAAGAAATTGTAACATATCTGTCTTCGCATCCGGGTTCAGATGGGAATAATGGAAATGTTCCAACTGGAGATGCAGAAAATACTGCTGCAAATTGATTTTGGCAATTATTAGGAAGCGATGGATCGAAATTAAATGAGAAAATATACCAAGCTCCAAAACATCTCCAAGAAAGAGTTAAGGTGGTTCCATCCGCGAGGCCAGAAATTGCTCGTCCGCAAGTTGAATATGGGTCTCGACCTACAGTAGAACTCCATGAACCATCTATTTTAAACTCTCCAGCTATTGGCGGAATAAAGGGTGAGCTTGGATTATCTGGGCATTCACACACCACATCGCAGCAAGTGCAACTCACCTTCCCATCCTTCAATACAACCTTGCCATCCTGTAACGCAATATTAGCCATTTAGTATTTATCCGCGAGTTCTGTCAGTTGGTCAACATTGTAATAAATCTTTCGCAAAAAGCAATCAGCCCTAGCGAGCGCAATGCAGATATGCTTGTCTGGAGCTTTTAGAGTTCTTCCGAAGATGTCTATTTTCCACCCGTGTTTTGGCGAAGGATTATCCGAAATAACCGTCATTCCGTCAAATCGAACCTTTAGTATTCCATCGTGGCAGAATGTTGTATTCGGTCTATCGTAGATGCAGTCGAAAGCATACAGACAAGTCTCGACAATAGATTCCCTGTGTATTCCGTTTGCAATGGCGTTAGGCGAGCTTTGATTGCCGATGAATAGGTCAGCACCCGCAATAGCCGTTGCGACATCATATAGGTCATTTGTGGGCAAATATTCGATATTCCCGAATAGCGAACAGAAGTCTTGATGCTCCTCCGGTAGTCCAACGAATACCATCTTCTCTCCTAGCTCACTAGTTAGCCTGTTCCAAGGAAAGAACTCTCCATGCCACCTAGCCCCACGGCCTACGACAATCTTACCTTTCGTTGCAGGATTCTTCTCGTCAATCTGCATCCACG
>Ga0315907_10009180_pt1 | contig 10038 bp, 20 predicted proteins | sample LakEriMetagenome_3_FD_203525 | JGI IMG/M metagenome (GOLD analysis project Ga0315907, IMG submission 203525) | Freshwater fungal communities from buoy surface, Lake Erie, Ohio, United States - Buoy 12 MA123 | ecosystem: Environmental > Aquatic > Freshwater > Lake > Lake biofilm | place: USA...
ACAGAGGTTTAGTGCCCCTGGTTGGATTCGAACCAACGCTTGCACGATTTTAAGTCGTGTGCCTCTACCACTGGGCTACAAGGGCAAAGTAGAGCAGGTAGGACTTGAACCTACGATAACCGAATTATGAGTTCGGGGCCTTGACCAACTTGGCTACTGCTCCTTAAACCTATTTATTATTTTACCCAACTCATGAGAGTATATCCATATAAATCATAATTATCTAATAGGTGTGGTTTGAATTGCAAATTTTTAAAATTCATTTTTTGTAGTGTTGCGTATTCAACCGATACCATCATGGCTGCTGAATCTTTATTTTCTCTACCATAACTATCTATAGATGCTAATGTTCCAGTAATGCATACAGCAGAGTTGTTATTTAATGGCATACTTTTATATTCTGAAAGTATAAGCAAGATATCTTTTTGACCCCTTCTAACAATATCATTGACTGACCATTGGGAATCATTCATTGGAAAACGAATCATGATACATGACTCATCTAAAGATTTTTCAATTTTAATTTTCCTGTCAATTGATTCTTCAATATTTTTTTTCAAAATATTAATAGGAGATTGTGTTGCTGTATTAACATTTTTATTTTCTTTGATAACTGATTTTTCTGTATTATTTTTATTTAAAGATTTTTCTTCGTTTGTATCTGGAGCAATCCAGCCGAAACCAACAATTGCTACTAACGTAGCAATCCAAAATACTGATCTGTTTGTATGTTTTTTAAAAGTAAGGATTATTGATGTTACCAATAATCCAAAAGTAAGCAATGCTAGAAAATCTACCATTTTTAAAGCCTTTCTGTTTAGGTTGTATACTAATTATAGAACAGGGCAGGGTAGATTGTCAAATACCCTGATTCCATACTAACTTATTATTCTTTTTTATACATGTAAATTTAATATTATAAACAACCTTAGTTGATCTTATTTTACTACAAGGTTTTCCAGCGTATAACTTCCTTGCGAGGCTTTGATTATTTTTAATAATTTCAGCAGAAATAGCCTCAATCTTTAATCTTTCTTCTTCATTTATTTTAGCCTTAAGTTCGGCTTCTTGCCTGGCTTTTAATTCCTCAGCAATACGCTCTTTTTCTATTTCATAAAACTCTCTTTTTTTATCCTCATCCACAATATCTTCAGCAGTTTTTATTAGATCCAAAAATTTATAGGCAGGTGTAATCCAACTCATTGAAGGAGCACGAAATGGTTTTACGGGCGGTGGACAAGAATTATATATTAATCCTGTACCAGCATAACCAAAATAATAACGAATATTTTTTTCTTCAACAAAAAATCCAGCGCCTGAATCACCGTCGCAAATAGAGCCACCAGTTTCGGTACGATTTTGAACTACTCCATAAACTCCATCTTTAATACTCCACCAAGAAGGTAGGCCGTCTGGATATCTTTTATAAAATTGAGATACCATTTCTGGCGAAGATAGGCTACTAACTAATTTATGTGGTGATTTATTCATATTTTGTTGCCAACTATTGTTTCTTTGATTGCCATTTTGAAAACCATAACCAACCAACTCAACTTTTGATTTTTCTTTTACAAATCTTTGCATTTGATCTTCTGTCGCTATCATAACTTTTTTTGTCAATGGAATATCTTCACTTAATATAAGAATTGCAAAGTCATCAATTGGCTGAATATTGAAAGGATGTCCAGCATAAGCAACATATGTTTTTGGAATGATTACTTGTTTGACCCTATATCTTTTTTGACCTTCAGTATTACTGATTCCTGGTTCATAAATAATACCTTGACGCTCCCAATAGGAAATACCGCCAGAAGTTTCAATTACATGTGCAGCAGTTAAAACAATTCTCTCTGAATATAGAAACCCAGATGCTCCTGCCACTTTTACAGCATTTGGATCACCCGTTGCATCTTGTCCAAACTCGACAGAATATGATGGTGAAATAGAAAATAAAGAAATGGCAAAAACAGCAGATATTATTTTTTTAATGATAATGCCTTTCTATTTGATTCATCTATAAATTATAAACAAAATATTATTTATTGTCAAATACCATTGTCTTCAAGCCTTTGCAATATTTCTGCGGTATCTGGATCAGCAAGCATTTCATTAAGAGCCTCTTTAGCCGAAGACCTCATTTCTGGCAGGGTATACAAATCATCTTTAGTAATCTTATATAGAATATTCATTATTCTTACACAATCATCATGTCTATACCAAGTAGTACAAAACATCTTGTTGTCTGTTTCAACTACATTTGGACATTCTTTATAGTCATTAAGTATTAGGTTTATGATTAGTATTTTCATGCCAAAACCATTTAACTTACCGTCTGGATCTTCAAGTCCATTTATAAAATCTTGTATCATAGTTCTTCTCCATCAAATTTCATTTTATATATAGTTCCATATTTATCATAAATAGGCCAACATTTATCCCAAATAAATAGATCTCTTTTATATGCAAAATTTTCTTTACCTTCTTCTTCAGCATAAGATATACGAAGAATAGCAGATGATGCAAGATTACCTAAAAAATTTGCAATCCATCTCAGTGGCGGACGAGATTGATCTATTCTAACTGTTTCCCATTCAAAAGCATCATCATCATACATGTCTGTGTGGCCCCCCACGAACTAACTCCCATTCTCCAGTTTCTTTAGCAACAAATACATCTCCAGTTTGTCTATCTACCAATAAATATTTTTCTGGACATTTAGTTTTAAGAGTAACAACAACTGACTCTTCTAGTTCTAAAAATTCTACTGGTTGTCTGCTCATACAATTACTCCTGTCAAAAATCCAACGATAAATGAAAACAATCCAACTGTCCAGTAAAATGTTTTAGCATAATGATGTATAAGTATGTTCTTGACTACCTCTTTAGGAATGACAATTTCATAACCATCATTGTCCAAATCATCAAATTTATATTCTTTCATTTATGTTCCTTCATGTGCCTATTCAGTGTATCATGTGCAAATATACCCCAACGTACTTCAGTTTCTTTTTTGCACACAGGACAAATAACAACTTTTCCATTCATACTTTTAGTATACACTAAACTGACAAAATTGTAAAGTTAGACACCCTTATATTCTTCAAAAAGTTTTAAAATTTCATCAGAATATTTATCATAGTCTATTTCAATAATAGTATTATCAGAATTGATTTTGTGTATCTTTATTTCTTGTCCAATTTTGAACAATATATTATCTATTCTATCTTTTATTGTCATCTTACTTTTAAATAAATGTATACCACAAAGGAATAGTATATCTTGATCCTGAAGTTATTCTACTAATTATATGATTATAATACATGTTACCTGGGAAAATAATTAAATCTCCGACCTTTGGCCTGAAGGTTTTATTTTGAGCAGGGAAGTGATATTCTCCCCCTTCAAAATCATCATTAAGATATATAGTTGCAGACATATTATTAAAATCATTTATACCTAAATCATTAATATGCAAATCATATACATCGTTTTTTGTCCACTCTGCAATTTTTGCACTTCTCACTAATACCCTAATAGGATATTCTGCTTCTATAACACCATTAACAATATTTTTATATTTATCAATATATGGATTAATATCCCAATCTTTTCTAAAGGTTAGAGGATCCCCATCTGGGCTAAATTGCACTGGCTTTTCTGATGATGGATTTACATCTTTAATACTTTGTATAATAGCCCTGCATTCTTCTGGAGATATAAAATTACTGAAAACCTTTAAATTATTTTCCTTAATTCCAATTCTTTCAAATACCTCGTGATGAAGCGTTGACCCTTCAGGCCTTCTATCATCATTTGATATATCAAAATGTTCCATTTCACCCTTATTATCAGATGGCATTTTGTCAAACTCCTTTACTAATTTTAACAACTTACTAATGTCTTTTTGATCTGTATGTATCATAAAATCATAGATGTCAAATTTTTCTGCAATATTTTTAATTGCAGCAACAACTTCATTATGTGTACCCACAATATGATGAAATTGTTTTCTTGGTGGTGCATTATCATCATAAACAACATTGTTAACGTCTTCTGGTTTTTCAATTATTAATGGATCTACAATAAGAATTGGTTTTGGATAAGTTATTTTTGCATACTGCTCAGGTCTACGTAAAAGATTGTCGTCTATATATATATATTCGCAATGCTTATTTGCTATTCTAATTGTTGTATCTGAAGAACCAACTACGGCCATATGAGTTTTATGTTTATGATTTTTCATTAACGCCATAACTTTATCCATCCAAACTTCTGATATTGCTACTCTTTTTTCAAGAGTATCAATGAGTGATGGATCATGCATGTAATGATCTATGACTAGTTTTTCGCTAGGGCCATTACCTTCGTCACCCCATCTTCCAGCGACAAGATTTACTCCAATTCGTCCAGGAGCAAAACGATTCAATGTTTCTAAAATCTTAGCAGCATAATCTGGGCTTACCCCATATGCAGGTAAAGCAATTGTCATAATTAACTGATTTGTTTTTTCTAATGCATCTTTTATAACTAAGGAAAAGTCTATGCCTCCTGGACCATACGGAAGCAAAACAGATTTAACATTTGCACCATCCAACTCTTGTGCCATACGGAGAATTCCATCAAGATCTAGATTCTCAATACTATCACTTATCTGCCAGTGTCTTCTCCACATCCAGTGGAATGTTATTGGTTTATTCAACATTAGATCCATCTTTCCTTTTCGTCTTATGCCAAGATCCTATTTTACCATTATTTACTTTGGTGCGTAAAATCTCACCAAAAGTTGGGTGTGTTATTTCAGACCCTATATATTCCTGACCTGTCTCCATATCAATTACTTTCCATTTTCCTGGAGCCTTGGTATGCAAAATTAAATCAATGGGATGATCGTAATCGTTTACTTCAGAGCCATCCAATAACTTTCTTTTTTTAGTATGTTCTTCTGACAATATAGCCCCTATCCATCTTTTAATTATACACTACTAATTGTCTTAAAGTTCGGCGGAAAATAGAAATAAATAACCTCTCAATGACCCCTACGGTCAATATGGTTAAATATTATCTATGCTGCCTGTTGCCTTTCCCACCCACATCTTGAACAAGAATATCTAATATGAGTTATGCCATCAACCTCAATAATCTCTGATTTAACAAATATTTGATGTAAATGCACAATCGCACATTTTACAGCCATTTTAAAATTTTGATAGGCTTTCAGATATTATTCGTAATCTTTCTCTCAATTCCCATCTTTCATGCTTAGATAGATGTGGTTTGTCAGATATACGATTCTTGTTTTTCTCAGCCCTCTTACGCTGAGTTTCTGACTTATTGTCGTTAGACTGTTTCATTAGATAAGGGCAAAGAATACTAATGCTGCCAGAATAACCATAGCAGATATAATAATCTTCTGCTTAGTCTCTCTTGACCATTCTTCCGTATTCATATTATCTCCTATCCCCAATGCTTGAATGTAAAATGCTTTTCACAGACATCAATAATCTTGCCTGTGGTTTTACCTGGCTGAGTATATTTTGCTTGCTCATCACAGTAATAGCATTTTGTTGGTTCCATTTATTTATTATAGCATGTTGGACAATGTTCCCATTTGTCCTTTACATCAATGTCTATCATAAATATAACACCGCAACTATAGCAAAGATATTTTATTTGTTCTTTATCCATGTTCATACCAAGTGGGACTTTCATCTTCTATGGCATCTAATATTTCTTCTGCCAATTCTTTAGCCAACCTATCTTTGTGCTTTCCTTTAAGTTGATCATGAATAATATCAACAATAGAATCTATCTTGGACTCACGAGATAACATGGCAAACCCATTATATAATACTTTTATGTCCATACTATATGTGATTTATCACCAAAAATATCATGCCATCAAGGTAGGTGTGGGGGATATCACAGGTAAAAGGTTTCGCCAGCATAGGACCAAGGGATGGGAATTAGTGGCATATTGGTATTTTCAAGATCGGCGGGGATGTAGAAGAGTAGAATCTACAGTACTACAAACACTAAGAGATAAATACGGCTATTACCTACATAAGGAAGATATGCCCTATGGGGGATATACGGAGACATTTGATGCTAGTAAGATATCCAAGAAGAAGATAATTGGTTTGGTCAATAGGGCTATAAAGGATCTTCATAATCCCGCCAAAAATTACTCTTGATTGTTTATAAGAAGTTATTTGTTAAATGTTATACAAATTCAAACCACATAGGAACAGTCCATCTCACACCAGATATGATGGTTTTGACCTCATGTGCATAATGCATATTTCCTGGAAACATTATTAGGTCTCCAGTCTTTGGTTTATGAGATAATTTATGGGTTGGGAAATCTATCTCCCCGCCTTCATAATCGTCATTTAAATATATTAATGTAGCCATGTGGTTGGTGTTGGTTGGTCCTAAATCATCAACATGAAGTTCTAGTTTATCCCCAGCATCCCACCTTGCGAAGAATGCACTTTTATTTTTTACTGGAAATCCATATTCTTTTTCTAGTAGTTCTTGGACCATAGGCACATACTTGTCTGCTATTCTTAGGTTTGAATAGGTCTTTCTTACGATAGTTGGGTTTAGATCAGCATCCCATTGAACTGGTAACTCTTCTGCTTTGCCAAATCTATTAATGAGGTCAATTAATATCTGACATTCTTTCTCTGATAGAAAGTTTTCTATTACCTTGACATTTTCTACTCCATTACCCATCTTTTCAAAGTTTTGCTTGTAGGATTCAGACCTATCAAAGGATTCTGGGTTTTGTCCTACGCTTTTGCCATGTATGATTAGGGCATCATTGTTTTGTTTTATTTCTGAAAAGTCATAATGACCTTCTTTTTTCATGCCTACAAAACTATTTTCTGCGTTCATATATTCATTATACACCATAATAATGTCTTACTGATTGTATTTTTAGATAGGGTTAAAGTGGAGTAAAGTGGAGTATAGTGGTGGATGGACCATTTTATAGAGGGCGGCTCGTAATGTGCGGCGGGAAAAAGAGACATATCAAACCACAAACCATCAAACCCTATACCATATATGCCCGATATTGTCAAACCATTATATCCTGGTTTGGGCATTATATCCTAGATATGGGGGTTTGTCAATAGGGTTCGTAATCTTTTTTTGCCCAAAATTCTGGAAAAAATCCAATAAGTTCGTAATATGTTTTAAAAGGTTTGAAAATGTTTTAAAAAACCAGAAAACCAGGAAATATGGTTTGTTGTCTACTTATAGAGATCTTTATGATGGGGTTTGTATTCTTTTTGATCCCCGCCTGAAATGGGCCGCTCTTGATGCCCGCCAAAAAGCGGCGGGATAAAGGAAAAGAATCTACCCAAACCTATAGTATGAGTAAAGGATACAAAAGCATTAGTCAAACCTATATCATCATTCTTTGCTGCTCTTGGATTATTCAATCTATAGAAATTTCTTGGCATAATATAATCATAACACCATTTATAATGGTTTGATAATATGATGGTTTGTTATGATCTATCCTCGATATAGGCTAATAGATCATTAAGGTTTGTAAATTGATCTACCTCGTTTTCAGATACCTCAAGTGCTGATATAAAGAGATCAAAGGTTTCGTCAACATAGTCTTCTGCCATGGGGGTAGATGTAACAACACCTGTAGATATAAACCATGCTAGTGGTAAACCAATATCATTGTATTCGATAAAGTCTTTTAGTTTCTCATCATCTCTAAATTCAAACCAGAATTGCCCTAATATATCACACTTGGTTTCAAAGTTCATAGATCTAGTTTACCATATCCCCTGGGCTTACAGATAGGGCTTCGTAATCTATTTTCTGGGAAAAAATATAATGGTTCGTAATCTAATCTCTACAAAAATACTTCGAAAAATTTCCCGCCCGTAGGCGGAAAATATTATTTCTTCTTTTTAGATTTCTTTCGTTTAGTATCTATTGGAATTACTTCTGCGTCTTGTGCTTGCGCTTTGAAAAATTCTAGAGGAGTATCATAGGCTACCTTGGGGTCTAGTTTTCTAACAATACACAAAACTTCCCAGATAGACTCTAGAACCTTCTTGCCTTCTGGAGTTAGTTTAGCCCAACCACCATCAACAAACAAAGCGAGGTCAAGACCTTCTCTAAACTCAATAAAGAAATCTGATGGCAGAAACTCCATATCTACTAATTCTAACGAATTGTCATTGAGGTATCTAAGAATACCTGCTACTTTAGAATAATCCAATTTGTCTCCACCTTTCTTTACGCTCTTGAGGGTTCATTATCAAATGCTTCTCGTCATTAGCAACTTCCATTATAGCCTGTAAGCGTGTGAAAGTCAAGTGTGGCAAAACTCTAGCAAGCATTATTCCAGCCTGCTCAAGGTCAAGGTCAAGGTCTTCTACAATAACCTTGATACGCTTTGCTACCCGTTCTTCAGGTGTAATTGCTTTAGATATACGCATAGTTCTCCTCATTCTATCAAAAAAAGATGTGGGAGGCAAGTCCGTAGACAGTCAGACCTGCCTCCCTTATTTGCAGCGAAGGGACCCAACCTCCGCTTATTTAGTGACCGTCGTCACAAGATTGTAGTTAATAAAATCATTAATGGAATGCCAGGCCTCACCCTCACCAACTGTCATATCAGTGAAATCAATGGTGATTGGATGGTCCAAGAATCCTTGGTCTGACGGGTCCATGGCTGTAATGCCAAATCCAGTCTCTTCCAGTATCTGGTCTTTGATAATATAACTAATAGCCATGCGGGTTGCATATGGGATATCACCCATTTCAATACGTGGCATTGCATGTCCAAGCGCTGCTGCCAGCAGTTCATACATATGGCTTTCGTCCCAGTGGCTATATAAACATACAGCCATATCCTCTGATTGTTTAAATACGAAATTACAACGTGCTCCCATTTATCCTACCACCTTCCAACGATAACGGCTGCCACTCAACTGACATTGTAAAGTTGTTGTCTTTACTTTAACAATCTTCATTGAGTCTGCTGTCTTGCAGTATTGTCCAGCCCTTGCTGCGTGTGCGGGTGTAGGAGCAAACATAGTAATTAATGCTAGTATTGCTATCTTTTTCATTATTGCCTTTCTGTAGTAGGGTTTGTGTCAATGATACCAAGGTCAAGGTCCAAAGTCAATTGCTCGTACATTAGACCTCCTCAAATGCTACGATTGAGAGGTCATGAAGAATCTCATTCCAAACCTCGTTCTCACTTAGATCTGAGTCGACATCAAAATTCATGTACGTGCCTGTGGGTTCATGAATTACTTCAATGCTATAAGTTTTCATCTGCGGCCTTTCTTGCTGCAATTGCGAATGATAGGTCATATGTAAGGCCATATAGAGCAGCCAGAGCGTCCGTATACCCTTCCCAATACTTGCGTTCCATAGATTCCATGGCGTCGCTGTAGTCGTTCTCTTCTTCAATCTCTTGTGCCACGGTGAATTCTGCTTCAGCCTCTAGCATAAGAATTTTAAGTTCTCCATGTAGGATATCAATACCCTCGACCTTAAGATTAACTAGTTTCTGCAGCCTAGGGTCTAGAGTTGTTGGCATTACTTCCATTATTGTTTTTCCAATCTATAGTCAGGGACAAACTCTTCAGTTAAGTATATCTTGTGAACATCACAATCTGCAACACAGTCAAGGTCTGCCTCGCCCATATAATTACAAGCAGAGCAAATCTCGCCACAGTCGTTCTCGCAGTATTCTAATGTATTTAAACTATCACAGTCTCTACACTTGTTATCGTATTCCTCGACAGTAGTAATAAAACCATTAAGCAATGTTACTTCGCCACCCCAACCTGTTTCTTCCTCATAGGATAGATTCATCTCTAGGCTAGGATATTGTTCTGATAGTTTGGTTATAGCCTCAATAGGTGGAGACCAAGCAGTGTTAAACTTATAGCCTAAAGAATTGTCAGTATCTTCATATAACTCAGTATCAGGATACTTATCGTTATCATTAACTGCAACATCCCATTTGGTTCCCCAGTTGCGAACATTCCA
>Ga0315907_10009182_pt1 | contig 10037 bp, 12 predicted proteins | sample LakEriMetagenome_3_FD_203525 | JGI IMG/M metagenome (GOLD analysis project Ga0315907, IMG submission 203525) | Freshwater fungal communities from buoy surface, Lake Erie, Ohio, United States - Buoy 12 MA123 | ecosystem: Environmental > Aquatic > Freshwater > Lake > Lake biofilm | place: USA...
AATACCAGCAATCTATTGCCCCTTTTTGGGCCATGACATAATTTCCAATCAAGTTGCACATATGTGCAATACTTTCGTTATGTTGGACGAGGTCAATGAGAAATCCAGGGTTCGCCTGGCCCTGAAAGCCGCCCAGCTTTACTACCTCCAGGACCTAACCATGGACGCCATCGGCGATGAGCTGAAGGTCTCGAGATCTTCGGTTTCTAGGCTTCTGCAGATGGCCAAAGACCGAGGCATCGTCGAGGTCAAGATTCACTCCCCCGAAGATGCCCCAAGGCGCATGGCAACCGAGATCAAAAAACGCTACGGGGTCAACGCCCACCTAGTTCCGGTTGCCGAATCGGCCTCCCCGATTGACCGTTTGGATCGCGTAGCGCTAACGGCCGCACGAATGCTCACCAACTTTTTCTTTTCCGGAATGACCATGGGTGTTGCCTGGGGATCAACTACCGCAGCTGTAAGTAGGAACTTAGCTCCTAGACCTTTGAGGGATTCCAGGGTGGTCCAGCTCAATGGAGCTGGAAACACCTTCACCACAGGTGTTACATATAGTGGTGAAATCCTCAGGAGATTCGGTGAAGCATATGGATCCACAGTTGAGCAGTTTCCAGTTCCTGCTTTTTTTGATGACCCTTCAGCTAAAGAAACTCTCTGGCGAGAAAGAAGTACCAGGAGAATCTTGGATATCCAATCTTCGATGGATGTTGCCCTCTTTGGTCTTGGTGCCAGCAACTCAGAAGTTCCAAGCCAGGTTTATACCGCAGGGTATCTAAGCCCCGATGATCAAAAGAGTTTGAACGAAGGCGGCATCGTGGGAGATATTGCAACGGTTTTCTACCGTGCCGATGGCTCATCCGATGGCATTGCGCTAAATAACCGCTCCACCGGACCAAGCCTTGATGTGATTCGAGCAGTTCCAAGAAAAATCTGCGTGATCGCAGGTCCCTCAAGACTTCCAAGCCTCAAGGGGGCACTGGCTGGCAAATACATCTCAGATCTGATCATCGACGATGGCACAGCAGCTGCCTTGCTAGAGGAGAACTAGATGACAAACAAAGACAGCCAACCAGGCGGAGTGATTGTTGTCGGGGGAATCTCAATTGACCTGGTGGCCTTTGCGGACAAACTACCTGCCCCAGGCGAGTCAATTCTCGGAGATGATTTCAAGATCATCCTGGGCGGCAAAGGCTCAAACCAGGCAGTTGCTGCAGCCCTAGCGGGCACCCCCAGCACACTGGTTAGCTGCGTTGGAACCGATGTCTTCACTGATTTTGCCACCGATGCCCTTGAGGATTTCGGGGTTGATACGGCGTTTGTAAGGCAAGTTGAGGGCCCAACAGGAATAGCCCACATCAGAGTAGCTGCCTCTTCCCAGAACAACATCGTGGTTATCCCGCTGGCTAACTTCAAGATCACAAAGTCCCAAGTCGATGATGCCTTCGAAAAACGCCCAAATGCCAAAGTACTTCTTACTCAGCTAGAGATCCCCTGGGAAGTAAACCGTCACGCAATAAGCCTTGCCAAATCCCAGGGACTAACAGTCGTGCTGGACCCAGCACCTGCTTCTAACCCCGAGCCAACGGCTTGGGAGCTGATTGATATCGTGACTCCGAATGAGTCAGAGGCTCATTCGCTCACAGGAATAGAAGTCACCGACGAGCAATCAGCTAAAAAAGCCGGCCAGTGGTTTTTAGACCAAGGAGTCGAAAACGCCATCATCACCATGGGCGGTAGCGGAGTTGTTTTGGTCAACAAACAAGAAACCAGAATGTTTGCAGCACCAAAAGTTCAAGCCGTTGACACCACCGCAGCAGGAGATGCCTTTGCTGGATACTTGGGAGCTTTGCTAGCTGAGGGGAAATCCTTAGAGGAAGCTATCGAAGTGGCAGTGAAAGCGGCTTCAATATCGGTCACAAAACTTGGGGCTTCATCAAGCCTTCCAACTCGTGACCAGGTGGATAGCTTTTAGTTTCCCTAGATGGACGAGTCTAGGATCCAGTCGAAGCCTAGATCCAGCATTCGCCCGTCGGATGTGATCAGCGTTGCCCCTCTGCTCTTAGCGGTGGCTAGTATCAGGCGATCGAAAGGGTCATGCCTTGCAAGACTTGGTAGAGAGTAAGTTTCCAAGGCATCCTCTACCCGAAGTGGCAGGCTTCCCAAATCATGTTCTTTCAATAAAGCACCCAATGGGTGCCGAAGTTTGATTTTTCCCAGCATTTCTTTGATTGCAATTTCAAATACTGAGACCGGGGAGAAATAGACCTCACTCGATTTTGCTAAGAGCTTTTGAGTCTTCCTACCAAACTGGTTGGGGTTGCTGAGAATCGAGAATAGAGCGTTGGTATCCAGCACCAGCACTAGTCCATGTATCCAAACTTGCGCCAAATATCTTGAACTTCTTCATCCAGTCGATCCCACTCTTCCCAGTCAAAACCCTCAAAGTACTTGGCCGTAACCCACAGATCTCTAGGGAGTTTCCGAGCCTCAGATGCTTTTTTCTCAGCTGCCGACAGGGCGACCAACTTCATTAGAGGTTTACCAGAACGCGCAACGATGACTTCTTCACCTAGGGCAACATCGTCCGCGAGCTTGGACAGGTTGGCTTTGGCGTCGCTTATGTTCACTGTCCGAATCATGGCTTCAGCATAACTTGGCGCGGTTGCGGCAGACAAGAGCTCGATTGACGGTGTTTTGATTTTGGCGGATGCTGTGCTCATGAATAACAAACTAAGCCAAAACAGATTTAACTGGAGACCCGTTAGGCAAGTTGTGGATAACTTGCAAGAAGCTGATTGCTAGTTAGAAGCGATAGTGATGGCCTTCATAACTTCAGCCTCAATGTCGCCCTTGAGCTTGTCTAGGACCTTCTGATCGATCGGTGAGTCCACCGTGATCACAGACAAAGCCTTGCCACCCTTTTGCTGCCTTGCAATTTGCATGGCAGCAATGTTGACCTTGGCATCGGCAAAGGCCTTGCCGTATACGGCAACAATGCCTGGGCGGTCTGCATAGACCATCAAAACTAGGTTCTCGGCAAATGCCAGCTCAACGTCGTAGCCGTTGATACCGATGATCTTCTCGTGACGCTTAGGACCGATAACTGTTCCCGAAGCCGAAATGACACTGCCATCGGATAGCACAGCCCGGATGGTAGTCATGTTGCGGTATTCCTCAGAAACCAAATCTGTTGTCAGCTTGACTTCAACCCCGCGCTGCTCGGCAAGTAAAGGAGCATTCACGTAGCTAACTTGCTCAGTGACGGCATTTTGGAATACTCCCTTTAGGGCAGCAAGTTTCAAGACAGACACATCGTGAACCACGATCTCGCCACGAACTTCAACCTCGATAGAAACTAGCGAGGCATCGGCCATGCCGAACACCAGCTGACCCAGCTTCTCGGCCATAGAAATACCAGGCCTTACAGATTCATCAATTTGTCCCCCCGCCACATTCACAGCATCCGGAACCAAATCCCCAGCCAGTGCGAGCCTTACCGACTTAGCAACCGAGATACCTGCTTTTTCCTGAGCTTCTTCTGTTGAGGCTCCAAGGTGAGGGGTCACGAGAATATTTGGCAAAGAAAGCAAAGGCGATCCCTTAGGAGGCTCATGGTTGAAAACATCAAGACCAGCACCGGCAATGCGGTTGGTTGTTAGCGCCTCAAGTAAAGCGTCCTCATCGATGATGCCACCGCGCGAGCAGTTAACAATTCGAAGTTCTTTCTTGGCCTTAGCAAACTGGGAAGATCCAATAAGCCCGGTAGTCTCAGCAGTTTTAGGAATATGAATAGTGATGAAATCACTTTGTTCCATAACCTCATCCAAGCTAGCCAAGCTAACGCCCATCTGCTCAGCCTTGGCAGGGCTAATGTACGGGTCATACCCAATAAGCCTTGCCCCAAAGCCCGAAAGGCGCTGAGCAACAAGTGAACCAATTCTTCCAAGACCGACAATGCCTATTGTCTTGTCGTATAGCTCAACACCGGTGAACTTGTTTCTTTCCCACTTATCCTGCTTGAGGGAAGCATTAGCATCCGGGATGTGACGGGCAAGAGATAACAAGTGTCCAATTGCAAGCTCAGCTGCCGAGATAATGTTCGATGTCGGAGCGTTAACCACCATCACACCGGCAGCAGTTGCTGCCTTTATATCTACGTTGTCGAGCCCCACACCAGCTCTTGCAATAACCTTCAGCTGCTTCGCAGCAGCAATAGCCTCAGCATCAACCTGGGTCGCGGAGCGAACCAGGATGGCATCTGCTGTTGCAAGGGCAGAAAGCAAAGCCTTACGGTCAGTACCGTCAATGTTTTTTATCTCAAAGTCAGGCCCTAAGGCTAAAACCGTGGCAGGCGAAAGCTCTTCGGCGATTAGAACGATTGGCTTAGGCAAAGGGTGTTCCTCAAGAAGGCTAGAAAGAATTGGGGGGATGCTTCAACGGCGAGGCACTCAGCATAAGTTTAGTGAAAAAACCTGGCTATGGCCTGAGGTCAATTAAGGCTGGGATCAACCCTTGTTCCTGCGCCTAGCGTTCCAGAAGCTAAAGACCCCAAGGGAAACAGGCACCAAGGCAATGGCTATGCCATTGCCATCGATCAAGACCCAGCCCACCCAGACCCCGGCAGCTATCGATGCCGTGGCCAAGACATAGGTGAGAACTTTGGTCACTGGAGATCTAAACCAAGAAAACACGAATGCTCCTAGGCCAAAGCTCAATATTGCAAGCAGAATTAAAACCACCGTTTGTGCGAGACTTTCCATTTCTTACCCTTCTTTGCTAGCTACGGGGCTTTAGATAGCGCGCAACCAACCAGACGATAAAGCCGATGAACACAACCAGGATTCCGGTCGGAATGGCCGGAAGCAAGATCCAAAGGTAGGTAGCCCCCGCACAACTATCCTCGCTGAAGGGATTCTCGCAGCCAATTGTGTTTAGAATCCAAAGCACAATCGGCAACAAAGGTATCGCAAGACCAAAGAACATGATCCTTTTGGCCCAGAGCCTAGCTGTTTGTTTTCCCATGATGGTGCCAAGCTACCTCAAAAAACCTAGCCCAGCTGGCTAGAGCCTACTTGCAGGTGCAAAGCTGCTCTTCTGGAACCCCAGCAAGAGCTTCTTCGATATGCTCCCCACAACCGGTCCAGGTTACTTTTCCGCAGGATGAGCATGAAGCTGGTGAACACATATTGATCTCCTGCACAAAGGGTACCTAGGGACAACTGATTAAGAGTCAAACCTGCCGAAAATCAGTATTTCTTTCTCTCACTATAGCCAGTGCGTCAGACAGTAGAGCAAAAGCTAAGAAGAACACCCCCCAAGATACTCTTGAGGGGTGTCTACAGCTTTAGACCTAAGTTAGGACTTCTTTCTCTTCTTCTGGGTTGCGTAAGCAATGAACCCGAAGATTACTGCCGGAATCAATGCGAAACCCCAGAAGATAAAGGTCACAGCAGCAACTGTGTTAACAATTGCACCTGAAAGCGAAAGCCCTGCAGATCTAACAAAGAATCCCAGAGTTGCAAGGAGGGTTCCAATAAAAGCTAGAGCGATGTGAGGAAGGATAAATAGAGATGCTATTCCAGCACCAAGTTGTTCAGCATCACCACTAGCCTCGCTAACGGCTTGAGCCCAGAGAGTCATCGCAAGAATCAAATAACCGACGGCTAGAACAATTGAAATAAACTCTGACTTACTTCTATTCTTGAACATAATTTCCTATCTTTTGTAGTGTTTTTATCTTGTTTTTGATTTGTTGCAATTACTGGATATCGGATGGCCCAAATTGAAATTCAACACCGTCATCGAAAAGGCCAGTTTGTACGCTTAGGTAGTACAAATCTTCCTTGGATGCATCAAAGGCTATCTCACCTAGCATCTTCCTTCCCGGCTTGATTGATCCATCGAGATTTCCATCTAGATCAACGAACAAGGTCATGTCGTATCCCCTTCCGCTTTCACCGTCTAAGGCAAAACTCATCAAACTAGAGATAGCCACTTCTTCGTCTGACTGATTGTCAAGCTCAAATTTTGCGACTAAGAAATAGTCGTTATCCGGCCCAGACCCAAAGCTCCCTTTCTTCGTTGACTTAACGGATAAAAGAGTTATTGCTATATCTGAAGCGTCTAAAAGAGTTCCCCCAATAGTGGCCGTGTTGCTGGCTTCTGTGCTTTGTTCTTCCGAACTAGTTTCAGTGGTATTTTCTTCCATAGACGATGATCCGTCACCCGAAACTACACATCCAGACAATGACCATGTCAACGCAAATGCAACGCCAATTGCTGCAAATTTTTTCATTCGATCCCCCGATTTCGATGTTTCCTGGATACTACATCAGCCCCTCAATAATAATAGGGAATGGCCAACTGATTCCGTATCAGCAGTAAGGCCTGAAGTAGCCACCTTCTGAAATGAACTCATTGACCATCATCTGATAGGAATCAAGGTCGTTGTTTTCTAGGCTCATCCTTGCAATACCAATAATGTTTGCCATTTCAAGCATCGCCGACTCGAAAGAAGAAGTGGTGATTGTCTTCCGAGCAGAATCCAGAGACCGCTCTACTTTTCCAGCCAGACTTGCGGCTTTTGAGTTTGACATTGTGCCATTTTGAACGCCATTTATCACTTCTACAAAATTCTCATTGCCAGCCAGAGCGGCCTTACAAGCTTTGGCGTTTGGGTCCACTTGGGCTTTGCTTGGAGTTGATTTGGGTGAAGGAGTGGAAGTGACGGTTGGTTTGGGTGATGGTGTGGTTTGTACTTGAACTTGTACTTCCTCCACTGCAGAAGGTGAGCACCCAGCTAGAGATAAAGATAGGAAGAGTATCGTTGCTATCCGTTGTGCGGATACAAAAGATTTTCTCATCGAGGTTGTGAATTGAACTTGATTGTAACTCGAATTGTGTCGACCACAAGACTCTCGCTTAGACCCCACGGATCGTAAAAATTGAATCCAATATATGCACTCCTATCGGATGACAATCCCAGTACCTCAGGGGGAGACATGAACGTCCCTGTGTAACTAGTCGCAGGCTGAGTAACCCTGAAGTCACAACAAGCCCAGGATGGCTCATTCTTTGCAATCATGAACAGGCTCCTGGTGTAGGACTGAAACATTCCGTTGGCACTGGCTCTCCAAGAGATCACGCTCGCTGGATCAATTTCAGGAAAATTAACTCGAAACCATGGTTGAGCCTTATCGTCTTCGTATACAAAACCATAAAACCGCCCTGGGCTTCCGTACTGAAACTCACTACATCTTGGAAGGCCAAACTCGCTAGGGATGTTGCAGTTGTATAAAAGGTTTAGAGCAGGCAGGTCTCCAGTTGTGTACTGGCAGACATTGGGGTTATAGGACGAGCTGAGTTTCGAATTCTCTTTTTTTCCTTTTTCTTTGACAGTAACGAGAACTTGGATGTCCTGGCTGCAGTCTGAAGCCTTCCACTCGTAAGATCGATTGATTTCTCCCAGGATTGGGTCACCATTCCGGATCCATTGATACGAAACAAGAGAAGCCTTTTTAACTTTGCCGATGCTAGCCGTAAGAGTGTTGGTCGAGAAGGAGCTGCTTATCTTTGGTTTTGGCACTGCAGACTTAGACGCAGAAATAGAAGTTGGGTTGACTGTGTAAAAACTGCCTGCAAATGCGGAGTTGGAACCCAGGGTCAACACTAAAGTGAGAAGAATCCCTACAGGTGATTTGTAAACCTTCACTGCTATCTCTTTTCTGGTCTAACTTCTGTAATAGATATTTGAATAACTAGTCTAGTTTTTCAGGACAGAGTGATTCAATTGCAAACTTCTGAAAACTCGTCTTCCACTGACCACCAAGATTACCTTTCATTGTGGCAAGGTTTCCTTCGCAGACTATCCGTGCAGCTTGCATGACAGTGAATGTTGACCCGTCTTCAAACGTTTCATCAACGACACCGTATTTAGATTCTGCGGTTTCAATGAAACTAGCTTCATCAAATCCACTGGGTGTTGCAGGTGGGTCCGCAAGTTTATAGCCTGACAAACTAAGGCATTCTTTAGACTCTTGTGCTCCGTCATCGGTGATTGAAAGCCCGATACCTGGAGCATCTCCCCAGTCAGAAAATTCCTTTGCAAATCCATCAACTGAGATGATCAGACCATTCAGTGAGATGTCACCTATGTCGTCATCGTTTGTGCCAAAGACTGCTACCTCCGGATCCGACATTCCATCTGGAATAAACTCCACAGCCACAAACTTGACATCACCGTATTGGGAAGCTCCAAAACCTGCAGCTCTGCCGGTTAATTTAGATGAATCAAAACCATAACCTATTGAGTCAACCAAGGTTTCCGAAACTTCTAGGCAACCAAAGGACTGGAAGGTTTCAGTTGTCTGAGACTCATTTATAGATTCTGGGGAGCCGTCTGTGTCACCCCCGCTAAACCACGACGAGACAATCGCAACACCAATCAAAACGACTACAATCCCACCACAGCCGATGGATTTAGAATCTGCCAATCTGATCCCCCTATTGCCGGGAATTTGAATTCTCAAGCCCGTAGCCTTACGGTATCACGTGACCACTGATCAGGTATCAGTAAGTCATTCTTCTCCGTTTCCACGGGGCATGGCCTATTTGGTGGACCAGTTGACTACTGGTTAGAAGAGCTTTAGATCAATTTCTGCAGTTCGTTGAACTAACTCTTCTTTTTGTCGGCCAATATCCAACTAGCAAACATTCCCGCGCCTGCAGAGAAAAGAGCAATTCCTGTGAGCATCAGAACTGCTGCCACTAACTGACCTTCGATTGTGGTTGGGTACTTATCTCCGTATCCCACTGTTGTAATAGTTGCTAATGACCACCAGAGAGCTTCACGCAATGTCGAGATAATGGCATCTGGACTATTAGATTCGGCATCCAGCACGGCAATTCCCCCAGTAAACCAAGTTAATGGTACAAGCATCACAACATACGCAGCTGTTGCGTTCACTCGGTTTTTTACGAACCCTTTTATACCACGAAGCCCAATCACCGCTCTAAAAACACGCAGCACTCTGAGAAAGGGAAGAGTCAGGGCCAGGATTTCAAGCCAACTGGATTTAACAAAAGCTTTAACATTTTTGGAGAAGATGAGCCTAATAAGAACGTCGGCAGCAAATACAACCCATAAAGCAACCGACACGATTTCCAGCTGGTAAACCAAGGTGAGGTTTTCTTTATTCAGAACCTGAGCTGTATAGGTGCCTAAATATACAAGCCCTAGCAGTGCCATAGGAATGTTTGACTTCTCTTCCCACTTACTTGCAAGTTGAACGTATTTTGATCTAGCGTCCATCATTTCCTGACCTAATAAAAAGTGGATTATTCACAAACTTGTCCGCCTCTATCTTTCCACGGAACTCACTTAACCACCGAACCCCCGCCAACACACTCACAACCCCCAGCACCACCATGAGTATCTGGGTGGACAGGATGATGTTTGGGTATTGCAGGTTCCAGTCGAAGGGGGAAATGTGCCGGGAGTAGATTCCATAGAAAGCCCAGAGTAGAACAAGAGAGTATGCGGGCGAGGAGTTAACAAGGGCTGTTGCTGTGCCGATGAGGGTTGCAACAACCAGAATCACAACAGTCCAGGTTTGGGCATCAAGTAGGTATCCGTCTTGGAAGCCTTGTTGGACCAGAAAAGATGAGATGTTGGCAATGGTTGCTACCGTCACCCAGCCGAAGTAGATCTCGAATGGGAGCCTGGTGGTTATTGTTTGCTCGAGGCTGGTGCTTTTGGAAGTTGTTTCCTTGTTGATTTTGTATAGGCAGAACAAAAGCCCTACAAGAATCAAAGACGATACCAACAGCCACTCTAAGCGCCAGGCAATTATCCAGGAGCCGTTGAAGATGTTGGCAAAGATAAACCAAGGGGTAATCCTTTGGATTACCTGGTTGTCTGTATACAACTGAGTAAAGGTATAGATAGTAAGACCTAGGTAGATCAAACCCCAGATACCGAAGGTGAAGTCAATCGGTGCAAATAGGGTTGTGTACTTATCGGATACTCCCCCAACGCT
>Ga0315907_10009193_pt1 | contig 10031 bp, 4 predicted proteins | sample LakEriMetagenome_3_FD_203525 | JGI IMG/M metagenome (GOLD analysis project Ga0315907, IMG submission 203525) | Freshwater fungal communities from buoy surface, Lake Erie, Ohio, United States - Buoy 12 MA123 | ecosystem: Environmental > Aquatic > Freshwater > Lake > Lake biofilm | place: USA...
GAAGGGGAGAGAATTTCAAAGACCACTTGAGGAGCAATATTATCTTCTTGCCATTGTTTATAGGAACCCCTTCTTCCTTTCGGACGACCAAATACTACCATAACATCGGGAGCAACCGGTCCGGTAATTTTTTTATCTTGGACGGGATACCAGAGGAGATCTCCCGCAATAAAAACGTTAGGAGAATTAGCAAAGAGAATCTCAAGATTTTCTTTAATTTTCACGATCCATTCGTATTGTTCGGTATTATCGGCCATGGGTTTACCGTCACTGTCGGGGTATTCAATATCTGGATCAATAGCTGGTGTAAAGGTCATAATTTCTGCTCCTTGAAATCTTCATAAAGTCTCGGGATTAATTCCCAGAGAACGGATATATTCAGCTAAACGTTCAGCTTTAAGACGCTCCTGTTCTAATTGTAAACTTGCTTGTTCAGCTTTAAGACGCTCCTGTTCTAATTGTAAACTTGCTTGTTCAGCTTTAAGACGCTCCTGTTCTAATTGTAAACTTGCTTGTTCAGCTTTAAGACGCTCTTGTTCTAACCTTTCAGATAACTCAATAGAAGTCAAAAATTTCTGACCATCTAAACTATAAATTTCTAACTCATCTCCTCTCAATTCAAATCGGATATTTAACCGGGGACTAACCCATCCCTTAATCTCAGGTATAGAACTTAATAGTCCTTCCTGTCTCAACCATCCTTGAAAATTATGAGAATCCGGATCATAGAGATAGTATTCTTCCACTCCATAACGTTGATAAAAGAGGAGTTTTCGCTCCATTTCTTCTAAACTATTGGAAGGGGAGAGAATTTCAAAGACCACTTGAGGAGCAATATTATCTTCTTGCCATTGTTTATAGGAACCCCGTCTTCCTTTCGGACGACCAAATACCACCATAACATCGGGAGCAACCGGTCCGGTAATTTTTTTATCTTGGACGGGATACCAGAGGAGATCCCCCGCAATAAAAACGTTAGGAGAATTAGCAAAGAGAATCTCAAGATTTTCTTTAATTTTAACGATCCATTCATATTGTTCGGTATTATCGGCCATGGGTTTACCGTCACTATCGGGGTATTCAATATCTGGATCAATAGCTGGTATAAAAGTCATAACTTATACTCCTGCTTACTTGTCTGAAAATGATAATTTTAGCACCTGTAAGACTTGCTCTCTTGCCCTTCTGGAAAAGAACCAAGAAAAAAAGAGGGAATTTTTCCCCTGCTGCCATGGTTTTTGCTAACGCTCCCTATTCGGCACATCCCCTAATAGTAGAGGCTGGCAGTTTTGTTAATATTTCTTAATAGATGAGGTTCAACCTAATTTCCTATCATCCTTGGACGACTGGCTACTGTTCACTGTTCCGGAGTTCCCTAAAACGAACACTTCTTACCTCACCATTCAAATAACTGCTGTAATTAAACTTGACATTTTTGGTCAAGAAGATTAGGATCAACTGCATCGATTAAAACATTGAGGAAATTCACCATGAAAACCTTAAATTACAGTCAACTCAGCCTTAACCAACAGCAAGAAGTCAACCAACTGATGGCGACTCTAGAAGGACAAAATCCCCACAGTCAAACCTCAGTTCGCTTTATCGCTCGCGGGAATGGTGGAGAATTTGTTGGGCTCTAGAAGGACAAAATCCCCACAGTCAAACCTCAGTTCGCTTTATCGCTCGTGGGAATGGTGGAGAATTTGCAACTTCTCAACCATTCCAATAACTGCTGTAATTAAACTTGACATTTTTGGACAAGAAGATTAGGATCAACTGCATCGATTAAAACATTGAGGAAATTCACCATGAAAACCTTAAATTACAGTCAACTCAGCCTTAACCAACAGCAAGAAGTCAACCAACTGATGGCGACTCTAGAAGGACAAAATCCCCACAGTCAAACCTCAGTTCGCTTTATCGCTCGCGGGAATGGTGGAGAATTTGTTGGGTAGACATAAAGATTGGCAGGGACTAGACTAAAAAGATTGATTTTGGTCTAGTCTTCTGGTTTAAATCGGAATTTATTACCCAAAATTTAACCCGGTTCAAGTCGTTTAAACAGTCTTTTGAGCGAGTTATGTCAACTAATATAGAGCTAGAAACTCACGAAACTAAAAACGGCTCTCAATTACAGCCAGCCGCCTTTTTTTGGACGGATACAACTCTTTTTGATAATTATCGACAACAAAATATCCATACCCTAATCGCTTTACAAAAAGTTATTGAACGCCATCATGCTTTACTAAAATCTGAGGATCATAGGGGAGAAATAGGCGAATTTTTAGAAACTTTTGCTCAGATAAGCAACTATCAAGCCGATTTTTTCCTGTGGATTTGGTCAGATCCCGCCGCCTATCATTGGTGTCAATTGGCTTTTGATTTAGTCAAAGCAGCCCTCACCAAAAAACCCTTACCATCGGTTACTCGGCAATATTGTGGCGAAATTAAGCAAAAAACGCCCCTGAAAGCATTAATCGCTCATCTCAATCAATTCAAGCTCTTTGCGATCGCTCATGCCCTTCTTTCCGGACGGAGCTATAATTTTAGAACCCCTTTTTATGGCCGTTTGCCCCTAGCCATTCCGGGGACATCTTTTTATTTGGAAGGGACTGGGGAGGTAGAAATTTATGGGATCGAGGGGAATAAATTAGACGTTGGCGGTCAAAATCAACGAGAATACTTAGAATTAACGGCCAATGCCCTTTTAAAAGGGGGAAATCTCAAAGTTGGACAATGCCCTACCCTATACCTTCAAGGTGGAGAATTCCGCTTTCAGCCCTATTGTTTCAATTCCCCAGCCTTTCCCGATGGTCAAGCAGTGGTTAAAACGGGAATGGCTTATCAAGAAAAATATATTAATCTGGTGCGAGATGGATTAGCATTGATCGAGCAGTATCATCCGCAAACCTTTGGGCAATTACACTATTTTATGGAGGTAATAGCCCTAAAACCCCTAGAAGAAGGAACCTTTACTAACTTAAGTAGTTCCGACTTTCCGGGGGCATTAATTTGTAGTGTTATCGATAATCCCTACCGCTTGGCGGATAATTTTATTCATGAATTCCACCATAATCGCCTATTTTTAATAGAACAAAATAACCCTCTCCTGTGCAATTCCCTTGAGGAAGATCAGGCCAATAGTCTCTATTATTCCCCTTGGCGACAGGATTTACGACCTTTAAGAGGAATTTTTCATGCTGTCTATGTTTATACACCCGTTACTCGGTTTTGGTTAAATTTTTATCGCAGTAATCCGGAGGGGGAAAAGCTGGACTTTGCCAAAAGTCAACTAATGACCAACCTGCTCCAATTGCAAATTGGCCTGGAACAATTGCGAAAATATGCCCAATTTACTGATTTAGGTCGGGATTTATGGCAGGAATTGCAAAGCAATGTCGCTCAAATTGCCCAAGATGCCGCTCGGTTAGGGATCGGTTTCGATACTCCCGCTCTAGAGTGGCACCGCAATGGCTCTTTTCAGTATCAACTAGAGGGAAAAACGGCCCGATTTCTAACGGTTAAAGAAGTTATTGCCAGGCATATCCAATGTTTAGATCATTTTAGGCAAATAGAACCACAATTTCAGAGCAATTTAGGGTTAGACTCTTTTTCAGAAGGGAATGGGGAAGACAAAAAACCAGCGATCGCTTATGGTCAACCAATAACCGGTAAATTGGAGGTAGTATCTAGTTTAGCGGCAATCTTAAAACAACAGCTAGAAAAGACATCTCAGGGTTATTTAGTTGATTTAACTGGAAAGTCGCCAATAAACCGGACTTACGGCGAAATTTGGCAAAGGTCTACCATTTTACTCGGTTATTTACAAGCTCAAGGTTTGTCTCCCGGGGATTTTGTCATTATCCAGATTGAACAGTGCCATGAGTTTGTAGCAGCGGTTTGGAGTTGCTTTTTAGGGGGTTTTGTCCCCGTCCCCGTTGCTGTGTCTTTTCATCGTCCTGAAACCACCCCTGCTGCCAATAAACTTGAGCAAGTTTGGCAAACTTTAGCTAATCCCGTCATTTTAACGACAAAAGAACTGGCAGCATCGATGAAAACCCGCTGCCAGCCTATTGATGCCAGGATTTTAACCCTTGAAAAGGCCGAGAACTTTGCTCCTAGTCAGAATTTTCACACCCACCAACCGGAAGACTTAGCTCTGTTGCTGACTACATCTGGAACAACTGGTAATCCCAAATTGGTCTCCTTTGATGCTTTAACCGTTATCAGGCAATTTCTCGGCGAAAATGAACATGATCATGAATCTAGCTGTTTTTTAACTTGGATTCCTTGCGATAATGCTTCGGGAATGAGCATAATTAAGCCCAAATTGGGTCAAACCCTTTATCTTCCCCCGGCCAGCTTTTTCGGAAATCCCCTAGGTTGGATAGAGACGGTTGACCAGTATAGAGTCAAGACAACGGTATTAACCAACTTTGCGATGACAAGGATTATAGAGGAAGTTAAAGCTATTGCTCAAAAGCCCTGGGATTTATCCTCACTGCAAACTATTGGACTCGGTGCCGAGAAAATTGTCCCGCAAACCTGTCGTTCTTTTCTAGAAACCCTACAGCCCTTGGGATTGCCTCCAGATGTTCTCAGTTTAGCCTATGGTCTTTCGGAAACAGGGGTAGTAGCTAGTACCCGTAAATGGACGGCCATGGGGTACAACTCCCATAGTCAACAATTTGTGCAGATTGGCCGGCCTTTACCCGGTTGTGGCCTTCGCATTGTTGATGGAGAGAATAATTTACTTGCCGAGGGGGACATCGGTTCTATCCAGATTTGGAGTGCCGGAATAGCTCGGGGATATTACGATAATCCCGGCCTAAATCGGACTCTTTTTAGCGAAGATGGCTGGTTTAATACGGGAGACTTGGGATTTCTCAACGATGGTTATTTGACGGTGACTGGACGGGAAAAAGAAATCATTATCGTCAATGGCAAGAATTATTCCTGTCAGGAGATTGAAGCCGTTGTCGAGGAAGTAGAGGGAGTTCAACCCTTTTATACAGTGGCTTCTAGCTGTGGACAGGCCGACAGTGAAACGGAGCAATTGGGGATCTTCTTTAATACATCGATTACCAAAGAAAGCGACTTAGGTAATTTGGCTAAAAATATCCGAGGAAAACTGACACAAACCCTAGGAATCAACCCTAAATATCTTATTCCCCTGCAAAAATCCGCTATTCCCAGAACATCCACCGGAAAAATTCAACGACTATCCCTAAAACAGCGTCTAGAAACGGGGGAATTTACGGCTACGATTAAATGGGTTGATGCTCTGATTCAACAAACACTAGAACAAACCTATCGAGCGCCTCGTAATCAATTAGAAGGGCAATTGACCCAGATTTGGAAAAAGATTTTAGGACTTAAGGAAGTTGGTATTTATGATAACTTCTTTGACTTAGGGGGAGATTCTATCTTAGCGGTCAAACTTGTGGCTGAAATTGAAAAAATTTGCTCGAAAGAATTATCTATCGTTGTTTTATATCAAGCCCCAACTGTCGAAAAATTAGCTAAGATTTTATCCCGAGGGGAATGGTCATCGTCTTGGTATTCTTTAGTTCCTATTCAACCATTGGGGGATAAAATTCCTCTGTTTGCTATTCATCTTCTGGGAGAGGGTTTAAGTTTTTACCGTCCCTTGGCCAATTATTTAGGGTTGAGACAACCTATTTATGGCTTAAATTATGGATTGGCCGCCAGAAAAGGGAAGGAAAAAGAAGACAAGTTACCCCCCATCGAGAATTTGGCTGCTCACTACATTGAAGAAATGCAAGCTTTTTACCCTCAAGGACCTTATATATTATTGGGGGTTTCTAATGGTGGAAACGTGGCCTTTGAAATGGCTAAACAACTGCAAGCACAAGGTCAGACCGTTGCCAAATTAATTTTATTTGATACCCTACATCCCCATCTTAAGCTGCCACCCCACTGGAAAAAAGGCTCTCGTTTTCAAAAATTGATGTCAGAATTGATCCGATATTCTCAAATTTATTGGGGTAACTTTTTATTATTTGAACCTCAAGAGAGGGTTTCTTATCTCCTCGAAAAACTTAAAAGTTTATCTGTTCAAAAAATTATTCAAAGAACTTCTTTTCCTGTTCAGCCATCAGAAAAAACACTGGAGACAAAGCCACTAGAAGCTTCGCTCCCTCGACTTTATCTACCGCAATCTTACCCGGGCAAAATCACCCTTTTCAGAGCCAAACATACAGGTATAAATGCTTTTGATCCAACCAATGGATGGGAAGGCGTTGCTGACGAAGGACTAGAAATTTATGATATTCATGGGGCGCATAGCCATATTTTTTCGGAACCAAGTGTTCGTATTTTATCTGAAAAATTGAGAGATTGTCTAACAACCGATCTTCTCACCTAAATTCTAGGCTGAAGGCACTGACTAAAGGGAAGTGGGGAGAAGGGATAGCAGAGCCTTTGTACTAAAATTTTCAAGATGCGGTTTCAATGCAGTCTAGCTTATATAAGCATTTTTTATCAATAAACCATTAATACTTGAGAAGATTTCAATTTACATTTCGCAATATTTACTTTTTCTTAAGAATTAATTGAGAATCATTTTTATTTATTCACGAGATGGCAATACTTACAGCGATTCTGGTATAATTTTACTGTATGCCACGATGGGTTTTTCTGTGCTTTTTGTATTTTTAGCTGTTGAGCCATCCTGGAAACCCTCTCTAAATCTCCACTGCCTACTTAAAGACTATTAGTAACCTTCTGTCTTTCTCCCCTTTTTACCCCAGAGTGTTGATCAAAATGTTTGTGTACTTTTGTTAAAAAGAAAAAATTTTTTTGACAAAAAGAACAACTTGTGCTAGAGAATAAATATCTAACTTGACAAAAATTCCCCGCACTAGAAGCTGATCGAACGATAGCGATCGAGCGTTATAATCGAGCCATTACCCTGCGCTCCCGGTCGGGAAGATAAATCTATTATGACCGCTCTCTACGAGGAAGATTTTGTTCTCTGGACGGAAAAAACCGCCGAACTGTTAAAGAGAAAAGAGTTTGACCTGGTGGACTGGGAAAACCTGATCGAGGAAGTGGAGTGCATGGGAAAAAGCGAGAGACAGGCAATAACGAGTTTATTAACCGTTTTAATTGAACACTTGCTAAAACTATCCTATTGGGAATCGGAAAAAGAACGGAATGCCCGTCACTGGATAGTGGAGATCGCGGCTTTCCGATCGCAATTAGAACAAAAAATAGATAGTGCCACCCTCGTCAACCATGCCCGCGATTCTTGGGAAAAAGCCTATTTAACCGCTAGAAAATCCCTGATTAACGCCAGAATCGTCGATAAAAATGCGATTCCCCTAGAGTCTATATTCACTCTCGAACAGGTATTAGACGGGGACTGGTTCCCGATCGATATCGAACCTTTTTTGGAAACCCGCCCATAAATTGCGATCAAGTCCCCGCAAAACCATCAGGAGTATAAACGAATATAACCGAATATGAAAGATATCGAGCAAATCCGCCGCCAAATCATCGAACGCTACCAACAATTATCGGCACTAGATCAGGTGATCGTCCGTTTTTTTTCCCTAATCTATGAACCGATCGCCCGCAGCACTTTTCTAGACTGTTTAAATCAAGCCCATTACCGCGACGAGAACAACCGGCGATTTAACGGCCAAACCCTGAAATCCCATTTAGATATCCTCCTAGAAGCGGAAGTGATTACCCAGGACAAAGGCTACGGGCCGCGCTGTCATCCCCTCCTCGTCGAGATTGCCAGCCGTGATAGCGTTAGTAAGGGAGAATTCAAGCGTTTTGCCGAGATTATCAAGGCAAAACTGCCGCAACCCCGAACTCGTTGGGATGAAAGCCTAGTTTTTCAGGGAAAAGAGCAATTAATCCGAGAAATCCGTCTGGCCATCTATCGTCAGGATTTCGACTCGATCGAACAACAAATCGCCGATTATCAGAAAACCAGCTATTCTTCCTCAAAAACCAGCCTAGAAGACCTTCTCATCCTCATCTACGATAACCCCTTCGATGGGGATTGGTTACGAACGCAACCGACCAAATTTCAAGCTCTAGCACTAAATAGCATTCTTGTCAAGGCTTTTGAAAAAATAACTCGCGCCGATGGAGCTTTTTCCCTCCTAGAAGAACTCTGTCAAGACCAGACCAGTGTTTCCGAAGCCCATTTGTGGCTTGAACAGGCGATCATCCGAGGACAAAGCGATAAAGTGCGTCGGTATCTCGATCGCCCCTTCCCGGAAAGCCAAGCAGCAGAAATCGGGGCGATACGGGGTTGGATTGCCTTTCTAGGCGGGGAAAACAGCAAAGCGATCCAAGAATATACCTTCGCCCTTAAAGCCCTAAAAAAAGCCAAAGGAAAACAAAAAATCTATTTTTCTTCGATTAGCGGCTTCTCCTTTATTTTCGCCCTCCTCAAAGAAGGAACCCCCGAACGTCTCGCCGAAGCCGCCAGCTATACCAATTGGGTGACGCGTCAAAACGATCATCCTTTCCGCCCTATCTATGCCCGTCTGGAAAAAATCATCGCTGCCCGTCAGGGAGATATGCAGGCCAAAGACGCAATCATCGACGCGACGATCAATCCCTACCAAATGGGCCAGGGTCTAGAGACTCTTATCTATAGTATCTGTCTCTACTGGATGAGTAGCGACATCGCTAAAAAACATCTGCCCCGCCTACTCTTGCCCCTCTACAAAGATGCCAAGGCGGCCGGCTACCATTGGTTAGCCCTGGAAACCGGGGCCCTACTGTCCCGACTCGATCGAGCGCCGGAAGCGGAGGTGCTTAAAAACCAGCATCTCCCTTCCCCCCTAGTAGATGCGATCGAACCCCAAGAAGCTTGGCAACTGTGCCTGAATGCCTTGACTAATCTGTGCGCGCCAACACCAACCCCGGGTAAATCTAACCCCGTCGTCCGCCTTGCTTGGTTTCTCTCTATCCATTCCGAGGATTATTTCCTGCAACCAAAAGAACAGAAACTCGACGCGCGGGGTAATTGGAGTCGTGGCCGTCCCGTCTCCCTTAAACGTCTGCGAAAAACTGGAGAAATTGACTATTTAACCCCGCAGGATCTGAAAATTTGCGCCCATATCTTCGTGGAATCCAGTTACTATGGCCAGAACGATTATCACTTTGAGCGCCGGGCCATTATCGAACTGATCGGTCATCCCCTGGTGTTTTGGGAAGATTCCCCCGGAACGCGGGTAGAAATCGTCGCCGGGGAACCGGAATTGCGAGTAAGTAAGCAAAAATCGGGTAAATTAATCCTCTCTTTACTGCCCGATCTCAGCGATCGCCAAGAAGTGCTGATTTGGAAAGAAACCCCCACTCGCGTTAAGGTAATCGAAGTCAAGCCGGAACACCGAAGCATCGCCGACATTATCGGCAAAGGCAACCGCTTAGAAGTACCCGACAAGGGCCGGGAAAAAGTCCTGGCCGCGATCAATTCCCTGTCCGGGATAGTGACAGTACATTCCGATATCGGGGGAGGAAAAGCAGCCCGGTCAGTGGCAGCCGATAGTCAACCCCGGATTCATCTCTTACCGGCCGGAGAGGGTTTAAAAGTGGCGGTTCTCAGCCGTCCTTTTGGGGCAGCCGGTCCCTATTTCCAGCCCGGAAAAGGGGGAGAAACAGTGATCGCCGAGATCGAGGGGGAACGGCTGCAAACAACTAGGGATCTGGCCCTAGAGAAAAAACTGGCCCAAACAGCGATCGATTCTTGTCCGATCCTGATCAGTTTCGAGGAAGAAAACGGGGAATGGCGGCTAGAAAATCCGGAGGATTGTCTAGATCTACTGCTGGAATTGCGGGAATTAAGCGATAGTGTCCTTGTGGAATGGCCGGAAGGGGAAAAATGGCGGGTGACGCGTCAGCTTCGATTACAGGACCTACACCTAAATATCCACAGTCAACGGGATTGGTTTGCGGTCAGTGGGGAACTGCACCTAGAGGAGAAATCAGTCCTGAGTATGCAGGAGTTGATGAAACTGCTAGAGGGATCGCCGGGGCGG
>Ga0315907_10009201_pt1 | contig 10025 bp, 6 predicted proteins | sample LakEriMetagenome_3_FD_203525 | JGI IMG/M metagenome (GOLD analysis project Ga0315907, IMG submission 203525) | Freshwater fungal communities from buoy surface, Lake Erie, Ohio, United States - Buoy 12 MA123 | ecosystem: Environmental > Aquatic > Freshwater > Lake > Lake biofilm | place: USA...
GTTGTCACCCTGACGCTCTTGGAAGTCCTCCTGGTCCTGAGCGAACTCAAGAGCCAGCACGCCAGGATCAACACCACCAGAGCCCACAGCCATGCCACCCTCGAAGGAGGCCGTGTTGGGGTTAGCCATCTCCGCTTCGTTCAACACCTGAAGAAACGTCTTGTACTCATCATTCGTGGGGTTGCGACCCAGTACAGACTGCATCGTCTGCATCAGCAGGCCACGGGCAGATGTCGGGTTCGTCAGGGAGACAGAACCGCCTCCACCTCCACCGCCAGCGCCGCCGCCGCCGTAGGAGCCACCACCAGCAGAAGTGCCTTCCTCTTCAGCGCCAGCACCCATGCGCCCAGAAAGAATCCCCTCAAGCATCTCCCACGGAGATCTGGCCCCAGGACTGATCGACGTGTTCACAAGATCGTTCCAGAAACCCTCAGCCCATTGAGGACTAAAATTTGGGTTACCTCGATAGTGGATCGCAGCAGCCTGCTCAATCAACGATCGACTAATTGGGTCACTCCAGTACGCATCCCTAGCGTCGCCAACCGTAGCGGCAGTAAAAATCTTCGGCAGCTCCCTGAGGGCAGTACCTGGCGCACCTGTGCCCTGAGCCAGGGGGCCGCTCATTCCACCGGGTGGCCCATATCTACCCACCTGAAGCGTGTTGTAGTACATGGGATTGTTCGGGTCTTGCCCAGTCCACGTGGGAAGAGTCGGATTCGTTACCGGAGCCGGAGTGGTAGTTGGAACGGGCTGGGAAGCCACACCCCTCTGGGAGCCATTGTTGCTTGAAGAAGATGCCGGTGCCGGGTTGCGCCCAGACTTGTATCGCGTGTTGCCACCCGATGTGCCGGAACCAGAAGTCACATAACCATAACCGGGAACGAAAGTACGTTCAGCCACCAGACGCTCCCACAAGTTCCAGATCCAACACCTTGATGTCAGGATCAGCCATCAGCACATTACGAATAAACAACTGCGCGTTCGGATTTTGAGAAGCCAAGTAATCCATGTCTTCCTGAAGACTGATCCGCAGGTAGCGACGCTTCATCTCAGAATCCGTGTCAGCCCCACTCGATGCACGGATCTCATTCGCATAGTCGATGTAGGTGTAGATCGCGTTCCTGATCGCCTGGGCAGCAGAACCATCCCACTCGGCCTCGGGCGTGGAGTCAAATAGCTCATCCACCATGCGCTTCGTCTGCGTCAACGCACGCTCCGCATTTCGCTGGTTATCCCCGAAGTTGCGGGTCTGCGTGTACTTCATATCCCAGTAGGGATTCTGCGTGCGGTTGAACTCAAGATCTGCGGAACGCTGCTCCTCAAGATCCTTGATCATCTTGTACTGCTCGGGATCACGAGGATCCAACGCATCAATGTCACGCTGGTAATCATTGATCGTTGCATAGTGCTGGAACTCGCCCTTCGCGGCGAACATGTCCCGCAGGAAAGCCCCAGGAGTCCCATCGGGATTCAAGACAGCCTTCGGTACGCGCAATCCCTCAGCCTTAATCAAGCCCCAAGTGTTCCAGTCAAAGCCCTCATCCTGCGGAGCCAGGAAGTATGCCGTCGTCGGATACTTCTCGATGAGGCCAGAACGGTTCTCATTGAACCAATCCAGCACCGACAGGGAAGTCTTCAGTTCCGCGAGGCCACGAGTGCCACCCTTAACATCCTGCGTTCGGCTTACCGTGTACGGAAGCATCTCCTGATCCAACTGCCACCAGTCGGCAAGGGCAGCCCCAACCGGATTCTCCATGCCCTCATCGGCTCGCTTCTGAACGAGCTTCAGGAACGCCGGCCTAGGAGCAATCACACGATTCAAACGTGCATACTCGCTGATATTTGTGCCGAGGCGTTGCGGAGAAGCCGGAGCAACGAACCCAAAGATCATTCGCGTAATGACCGCTGACCACGCAACCAGGTCAACCTTCGCCATCGCATTCGTGAACTCAACGCTATTCTCATCCTCAGGGATGAGATCGTTCACTACGGCGATCGTCAACGCATCCTTGGCTGCGGCAGCAACCATTGAGTCAACCTCATCATCGTTCAGCGTCCTGATCAGATTCTGCAACTGACCGGGAAGGAACGAGGAGGAAAAGTCATCAATGACAGAACCCTGTCCCGTGTTGCCATACTCACCCAAGACTAGGCGGTTCAGTCGCGAAATCGACGGGAATCTACGGGCAAGCAACTTGTACGAGATGGTGCCCATCGGGCCTGCGAGGGACGCTACTGCCTGATTAGGATCGCTAGACGGTGCCAGCATTCGCACCTTCCCGCCGAGAACGAACGGGAACTTCATGTCCAAGTCCTCTTGCCCAGAGATCTTCCCCAGAGCCCAGTTCATTCCACGCATCAATTCGGACGTTGCTGGGTACAGAAAGTATTTGTCCCCGTTGTCATCCGTGTACACAAACCCCGTGTCGTCCAGAACGTCGTAGATGAGGGCCGTCTTCCAGAAGCCAACAGGGTAGTTCTTCCCAGCACGCATCATGCGACGATAGAAATCTTCTGTTGCCCGGTAGTAGCGGGACACGTTGCGGACCTTGTAGGCAAGCAGCGAACGGTTCTGCGGGTTATCCATGTAAGACAAAGTGAACGTGTAGGCGCGGTCCTCAGCCATGCGTGACACGACCCGCCGGGCCGCACGGTCACCGATCTCCTCCGTCAACTGCGCCTGTACGCCAGCGAGCTGCTTACGCTGCGACAAGTAGTTCGCGAGGAAGATAGGTTCGCGGCTGATACGGGCGTACTGTTCACCCATCCACGTCCACGAACGGTCAATGAACGGTGCTAGGCCATTCGGAACTGGAATCGCACCAAACTTCTGACCGGACACATACGCAGGACGCATGTCCTTTGGCACGGCCCTCAACGCACCCAGGTCAATATTGAACGTTTTCGTGCCGTCCTCAGCAGTCTCGTAAGCAACGACCGAGCGGTCGTCCTTCACAACCTTGCGCCACAGGTTCTGATTCAGGTTGCCCTGGGCGTCAGAGAACAAGCCACGAACCGCCTGCACCTTCCGTGCCGCGAAAGACTCTGGAGACTCATCACGAAGCGCAGCGAACCGCCACGAGTACCCGTACCCCGTAGGATCGGTACGGATCTCATCAGCAACCCTGCGGACTGCCTCTTCGGGGTCATCCAGATAGGCAACCGCTATACGCCCAGCAGGACCGTCTTGCAGCAGCACCCCACGGATGCCGCGCTCCCAGTACAGGAACGACTCATCGAGGGCGTCCTCCACAGGAAGCTCTGGCGTGTAAACCCCGGTCGGACCCTCGCGTACAGCGTCCTTCGTTCGGGGAACCGCCATCACATCCACACCGGCAGCCTCAGTACCTGGAACATCCAAAGCCTGATCAGCAAGACCGCCGCTGTTGATGTTCTTGCCACCCTCAGCAAGATCGTCCAACAGCTTCATGCCGAACGGTCCATCAACAAGATCCAAGAAGTAGCCCTTCTCGGCCTCATTGATGAACGTCACCCGTGACTTCGCGAGAGCAAGGGCAGCCATTCTCCGCATCGGCTCAAAGTCACCCTTGAGGGCGGCAGAGTGGGCAGCGGCAACATCCTCAGGATCAAGGTTCCCGCGAATCCACGAACCAATAGTGCGAGCAACCTCGTTCTGGCTGTTCTCTAGCTGAGTACCTACAGCGCGAGCGCGACGGTTAAACATTCCCAGCGCCGCAACTTCCTTCTCGCCACCCGAGGTTGCGGTAGCACGCGTCCGTCCACGAGCCTCACGCAGCATCGTGGACATGCGACGACCCTTGTACAGGTCGCCCAGGTTGCCACCTGTGATGACCGCGTAGAACCACCAGTCCTCGACAGCAGACCTCAGGGCGAAGCGCAAACCGAACAGGGTTCCGAGTGACCACATGTCCGTGATGCGTTGCGGAGAAGCGATGATCGCCTCACCAATCGTGCCACCATGCTCAGACACAAACCGCTGCCAGCGCCCCAGCTTCTCAACCTCAGCGATGTTGGGCAGGGCTACATGACTTGCGGTCTGCCACCCAAACAGGGCCTTCTCGGAACCGTCAGGAAACTGAGAGGGGATAGACAGTTCTGGCTCTACAACTTCGCGGCGAAGCGTATCTCGCAATGCAGCAACAGGATCGTTCTTTCCGTATCCGATGAACTCAGGGAGGGCGAGAACGCTCTGCCCACCCGACTCGTTTGAATCCAGAACTCGTGCTTTGCCATAGCCGTTATCCCGCATCCATGTGTGCAACCGGATGTCGCCCTCGTGGGAGTAGGCATTGCCCCAGTCGCTCAAACGCTGGGTTGCGTTCTTCCAGAAATCCGGCTTGGCTCCGAGGGGAATGCCGAACCGATCAGCCAAGAGTTGCTTTTCGGCATCTGGCTTTGAGTCGTACCAGTCCTGGACGCGCTGCTCTTCGGCCTGCGTCCACATCCGATTGTTCGGTCCCCCTGGGGGAATGAGGTCAAGCGTCCGCCCATAAACCTTTGTCTCAACAACGCGTGCGTCGGGAGCGAAGACGCGACCGAACTCGTACTCGTGCAGACGATCGACCGTCAGGTCGTCAATCGTTCCCGGTATCCACGTTCCTGATTCGGGGTCCCACTTTACAAATCGCTTGGCCCTGCTGCCCATGAGATCAAGAACGAATGTACGCAGGTCCGAGTCCATCGCGGCTTTACCTACGTCGTCAAGCTCAATGTATTCGTCCAGGTTATAGATTTCGTATACATCGTCGCCAAGCTGCTGCGGCTCAAGGGTCACAACGGAGCGGTCTGGGCCGAATCGCTTTGCGACTTGATCATCATCCGTGAAGTAGAAAACTCCGGAGTTTGGGCGACCCCAGCGGTTCTTGGCCCCGGCCTCAAACGTTTCAAAATTCCGAATCGTTCCATGCTTAAGTGTTTCCCCGGTCGCCGCAAACGCGGTGACCTCATCTTCAACATTTGGTCTCTCAGGTCGAAGACCCGGCGACTTTGCGCTGAACGAGGTGCGCGATGTTGCGGTCGGCGTAATCAACTCATCGACACGCGCAAGCATGTCAGGGTCAGTCAGATCCAGACCTTTAGCCGCAGCGGTCGTGCGGTTAAGGCCGATCAGCATGTCGTAACGCTGCGATGGCGTAGCCTGACGCCACATATCAGCCCAGTAAGCTGCATGCCTGCGTGACAAGTACGTGCGTGCGTAACGGTAGATGGATCGCGCATCGCGCCCATCTACAATGTTCACGTAGCCAATGCCGATTGACGAGAAGTACTTGAAGGTGGTGTCCACCTTCTTCCCCAGCGCACCGGGAACACCACTCACCATCCCGCCGCGTTCAAGGCCACCAGCCTTCATCGCGATATCAACATTCGTGCCAGCCCCGGCAAGTACCGAAGGATCCGGCGTGTCCCCGTAAGCCTCAGAAATGACGGCCTTGCCACGACGCTGCGGAGTCAGCGGAGTGATCATTCGTGCAAAGCGTTGACGGGCACGGCGAGCATAAGACGCACCCATGCGTGGTAGAAGTTGCGAACGAGTCAAGGCAGCGCCACGTTCAGCCATCGCCACCGCAAGCGGGTCAACAGCCGCAGCCTCGTCAGCCCCCGCGATCATCCCGGCACCGCTTCGACCCCGCGCCATCGTGAACATGGCATTCGTCTCAACAGTCCAGTCCACAAGATCGTCAACCGTGCGAACGCCATCCTTCAGGAACAGGTCGATGGTGTCGTCGGGAATCTCAGGGAACTGGCGTCGAATCTGCTCACGCAGAACAGCAGCCGCACCCGGGTCACTTGCGGCAAGGCTGTCGTAACGATCAAGGTCATCGAAGAGTTTCGTGAAGTAGCGGCGGGTCGGACGCATATTGAACGCCGCAGCAACACCAGCTCTAGACGCGCCAGGCGCTACCTTCTCAAGAGCAAATCGTGTAGCAATGTACGCAGAGCGAACCTTGGCACCAGCAATAGTTGGATCAAGTGCCAGCGTTGCAACAATGTTTGAGAGGTTCGCGAACTTGTCACGCGACACCGACCCCAGTCCGTTAGTGCCGACAATGCTTGAAACAAGCAACTGCCCTGTGTTGAAGAGCGCGGCGTTGTCAACTGCCCGAGATACCTCGGCGAAATCAGTACCCTCGGAACCATCTCCATACAGCATGTCGGAGATGAGCTGCATCGCCTCCGGGTCACCCGACTTGTCCACCATCAATGAGATCAGCGGATCAGGGTCACCCTCACGAGTCTTCTTCTCAACTTCAAGAACTAGATCAACTGCGAGGGGGCCGAACTCCTGCTTTGCAGCGTCCAGCAGTTTTTGATCGTAGTTTCCATCGCTGACTTTGTCCCAGTACTCCCAAATATTTTGGATCGGACCTAGGGGGCCAGCGGGATTCGTCTGCTCAACTTGACTGCCATACGTAACTGCACGAAATGCCTGCTGGGACGCTTCGTTCGCCATCTCAAATGGAGTGAAGAGGAACTCAAGGATTTTCCCGGCGTTCTCAATGACCGAATCGGCCCACGTTGCAGAGTCAGAACCACCGGGAGCTTCAAGCTCTTTGATCTTTTCGCCCAGCACATCCATGATGGCTGCCTTCATTACCGGGTTGGCAGACTTTAGAATGTTGTCAACCTGATACTGGCCTAGGCTCGCCTTAGCCTCGTCACCCTCCTCGTTATACAGAAGGGCGAATGATCCGAGAAGTCGCTCGGCGGCAGAGTCAACCTCGGCGTAGTTGACAAGCCGAGCAAGATCCTTCTCATTGATCCCAGCCTCAATTGCCGCTTTTGCAAGGCTTGGGTACTTCAGCAGATTTGAGGCACGACTGCCATGCAAAGCAATGGTGTATGCGATGTATGCCTGCTGTGTCTGAGTGGTTGGTGTTGATAAACCAATCCCCAAACCTTCAACATCAATACCGGGGGCAATGTAGCCCTGCGGTCCCGCTTCGCTCAGGAGCTGCCGCGACGCCTGAAGATTAGCGATGGCCTCTTCGCGTCGAAGTCGATCGCGCTCCGCGATGGCCTCATCGGAGAAGTCAAGCGCAGATGGTCGATTCGCCTGTTGCCAGGTGGGGTCTGTACGTAGGTCGGGCCTGTCGTAGCCTTCTGGACTTGTCGGCGTACCACCGAAGTAGGTGGGCCGTGAAGATGATGCAGGAAGCTGCGGTCGCGCCACTCAGTTACCAGCCACGCCGCAATGCCGTCTGATACAACCGGGAAATGCTCCCATCGGAGTCGTAAGGCAGTAGCTTGGCAAGCGTTGACGCAAAAGATGTTGGTGCAGGGGCGCTCGCCGCAGGACCAGGGCCAGGCCCGAACGGGGCACCCGCAGTAATCGGCTCATCCGGACGCTCCGTAGGAGCGAACAGGGGAGTAGGGCTCATGCCCTCCTCAACCACCTGACGACCAGAACGAGGCTGCCGCATACGCGGCTGAGCAGGAGCCTTCGACATCGGAGCGGAGGTCTGAAGATCCATCATCTCCTGACCTTCCCCGTACTCACCACCAGCCATGTACTTAGCGCCCTGACCATCCGTGCGACGCGACAAAGCACCCGGTCCGCTAACAGGGGCAGGATTGCTGGGGCGACGGTAACCACCCTGCTGTTCAGCCATCCTGCTCCTTCACCTCAAGCAACTTCGCAATATCCGAAGCCGTCTCATCCACAAACTCTTCACGGTCCTGGCGAACCCACTCATGCGCCGACTGGCCCAAAGCCAGTAGGGCGAGGTTCTGGAAGTGTTCTGCTGCGGCTTGCGCCATCTGTGATGCGAACACCATTGATGTGGCTACCGTGTCAGAGTTGAACCAGGGTGTGGCTTCAACAACGACGGCCTGCTCAACCTCAACGCCTAGCTCGGTTTCGTAGTCCTCGTTCTCTTCCACACCCGGCTCCCTACCACTTCACTTTGTCGGCCCAATAGGCCGCACTCATCTTGCCCTTCGCAATGTTCTTCGCATGGCGTGCCTTAAAGGACGCCTGGCGTTGCGTCGGCTGCTTGTCGCCTGTCACACCCTGCTGACCAAACCGAATCGTCTTGATCTGCGTGCCCTCTTTAGCCACAACAACGTGCGACTTTGTGGGGTGGTTGGGTGTGCGCTTCGGCTTGTTGTAGCCAGAAACACCAGCACGGTCCAGGCGAGAGTCCTTACTTGCCACGCTTGGCGCTAGGAGACTTCGGGGCGTTAGTGTTGCCCTTACGAATAGGCCGACCACTCTTGTCCTTGTACACAAGCTTGCCGCTGGAGTTCATGGAGACGGTCTTGGTGCCCTTCGGTGCGTTGACCTTCTTGTCATTAACAGATGTCAACTTCAGCTTCTTACCTGGCATTACTTGCTGCCCTTCTTATCGGAACCGCCGTAACCCTGACCAGTCTTCGTCTGGCATCCACAGAAGTTGCACATCAGCGAGTGCCCTTTCCTGAACCACGAGTGCCGCTAGGCGACTTCGCTGCAATGTGATTCGCCCACACGCCATGCGTCGGGCTGTACTGGTGAGGAAGCGCGTTCGTGTTCGACACGGCCTTCTCCTGATGATTCACGGGCTGAACATTCGCCGGGGCCTTACCGCCCTGGTTTGCAGGCTTCTTCGGTGCTGCTGCGGGAACCGCCATAACTACTCCTTATGCGACAGGAACTCTTCGGGAAATAGACGCAGCAAGGTTCGGCTCGCCACGCTGCGTCAACCCAGCGAGCAGGACATTCAAATCAGGCCGGCCTCCAGGCGGCAAACCCGCCTGACCCGGTGCAACACCACGCAATCGACCAAGAGCGTCAATGCCCTCAAGGGACTCAGGTCCACCACCCGACATGGGATCCGACATGGGATCGCCAGGGACCGGGGAGGCGTCATCAACCATCGGATCAACCATGCCGGGTGGGGGCTCAGGGGGAGCGAACGCTTCCGCGATCACTTCCTCAATCGGCTTACCCTTCTGGCGTCCTTCGATGATGATCGCCAGGCGGGAAAGAATCTCGCCGGGATCCTGACCGTTCTGCGCCAGCACAGGAATTGCCTGGGCATAGCCGGATACGGCCTGACGCAACGCCTGACGCATATCCTCAATGTCCAGCTTCTGCTCTTCCTCCGTCGCATTCAGCGAGAAAGGCAGGGAGCGGCGAAGCCAGTCCTGCGAGATGAGGCGATCCCCACGGGCCTGCAACCCAAATACCAAAGCACGGTTAGGGTCCAGACCCGCCATGAGGCCATACTGGATATCCACCGAGTAATCGTTCTTGATGTCTTTCTCGGGGGAGTATGAAACCTCATACGGGGTGCCGTTATCGTTCCCGCGAACCGTCTTGCGGAACGCAGGCCAGCATCGCTCCTCCACCTCAAAGCAGAGGGCGACCAAATCTGTGTAGGCTTCCGCGAACATGGCGTGCGCGGTACGCACCTGTGTATCGAAGCCGCTCATCAGGGCCTGCACACCGCGACCCGTCACGATGGACGCATCCAGGTTGCCGCCACGCACCTCGGGGTAACGTGAACCCTGACGCAGTTCCTGATCCAAAATGCCTTGCTCTTGGAACGCAGCAGCAGGAACCTCAAGCGGAATGCGCCGGATCTTCTCCGGTGTCGTAGACCGCAGCACGGCGTCTGCACCCAGGGACAGTTCCTGCACATCCTGAGGCAGGGCGATAGGTGCCTGCACCGACTTCTGTGCAGCCTCCATCGCCAGTAGCGCGAAGCGCGCCTTCGCCACCTGAACAGCGATCACGTCATCGAACTGACCACGCGGGTCATCATCCAAACCAGGACGACGCACCTCCACGGCTAGGCACTTACCCACCGGGTTTGGTGTGCGGATCAGTTCAATGCCGCCCTCACCGGGCAGGAACAGAATGTCCACGTCCTTGTCGTGGTAGCGAACAACCTCAATCTTTGTTGACGCACCAGGAACCTGCGAGAGAATCACGTTCTCCAGCACCGGGAACTTCGCGATCAGATCATCAATGTGATAGTTGATCGTCTGGAACAGCGCCTTCACACGGTCCCTACGGTCCCGCACCGTGTAGGTGCCCATAGAGTCCAGCCACTTGATGC
>Ga0315907_10009210_pt1 | contig 10017 bp, 7 predicted proteins | sample LakEriMetagenome_3_FD_203525 | JGI IMG/M metagenome (GOLD analysis project Ga0315907, IMG submission 203525) | Freshwater fungal communities from buoy surface, Lake Erie, Ohio, United States - Buoy 12 MA123 | ecosystem: Environmental > Aquatic > Freshwater > Lake > Lake biofilm | place: USA...
CGCATTGCTGAAGATGGCCGGGTACATCGGCCTTATGTTTGGCGCGAACGTCACGGGCTGCCTCGCCGCAATTGTCATCGGCAATGGCCTGTTTCTTCCAACTCTGCCCGCAACTCTGGGTGCTCTTTTCTCGCCGAACGACCCCGATCGCCAGCGCAGTTTCAGCTTCTACTATCTCGCAGTGAGCGCTGGTGCGCTGCTGGCACCGCTGATTTGCGGCACGCTTGGAGAGAATTTCGGCTGGCGCTACAGCTTCCTCGCTTCCGCTACCGGGCTTGCGGCTGCCATCGTTATCTTTCTCGCCGGACGCCATCTGCTGCCACCAGACCGACCTGCAGCAGCGTCCCATTCGGTCGACGAAACGCCGGTCGCGGCGACGAGCCAGTCCGTCATCCCACTTCTGGCAGGTGTCCTCGCAGCAGTCATCGTCTTGCGGGTCGCTTATGAGCAGCTCGGCAACACTGTCGCGCTTTTTGCCGCCAGCCAGGTCGATCGTTCATTGGGGGCAGATATCACCATCCCCTATACCTGGTTTCAGTCGCTCAATCCCCTGGGGGTCATTCTGTTCACCCCTCTGCTCGTCTGGGGCTGGCGTAAGGCCGCCGCGAGAGGCGGCTCGCAGAACGACTATTTTAGGATGGCCATTGGTAGCAGCATCATGGCCGCGGCCTTTGTTGGGCTCGCACTGATCATCCAGCTAGGGCAACCTGGTCAGATTTCCTGGCCTGTTCTTGCAGCATTCTTCTTGATGGTAACCTTTGGCGAGTTGTGGGTGCTTCCGGTTGGCCTCAGTCTGTTTGCGCGCTTGGCACCCGCAGGGCGAGGTGCAATCACCATCGCGTTCTGGTACAGCGCGCGTGCGGCGGGCAATTTTCTTGCTGGATTGATGGGCCGCGCCGAACCTGCACTCGGTTATGGTAACTTCTTCCTGCTTTGCGCAGTCTTTCCGCTGCTCGCAGCAGCGATCTTCGTCGCGATAGGCAGGCGCTCCCGGCGAGTTACGGAAGCCGCCTGAACACTATCCCACTCAGATTGACGGTGTGAAATGTAAAGATTTGAGGACCAACAGCATGTAACGAAAATGCGGCGTTCGGGCCCACAAGGTCATCTGCCAGCGCAGCAGCTAACGGCACCGCACCTGCCGGAGTATCGAGCGACCATCCCTTCTGATCCCGTGACAGGGTTACGGTAATACCAAGCTCATCGCTGCGATATTGTCCGGGCCAAAACAACTTGGTTTCAGGTGCGCCAGTTCCGACATATTCGTACGATATTGGTCCACTCTCAGTCCACTGAACGACACGCTTGATTCCACCCTGTGTGACTGCATAGCTCAGCAGAACACCTCGGCGCGCGCGGTAGATGCCGTCCTGGCGGCGCGTCACTTTCTCAGCTCGCATATTGTAGCTGACAATCGGCTCACCGTCACGGTGAGCGACGATGAGATACTGTCCGTACAAGGGATCGCGATAATAGCCATCAGGCGCGGAGCGCAGGTCGCCAACTTTTCCCAGGCGTTTCATTTCGGCCGGATCAATTGCGCGATCAAAAGCTGGATCGGGTGCCCCGGGGTTCACGAGCAAAGCAATTTTGCGCGAACGCTCAGCTGGCGCGATATCGTCGCGATTACACATCACGCTGATACCAATCCCGCTGTCCGGATATAGCACGTCCATGGCGCGATTGCCCACAACCAAGCCCGAATGCGACACAACACGCTCGCTTTGCCGATCATCCACGAACAACCCACCGGCATAATCGACAGGTCTGCCAGAACGCAGCTTCCCGTTCGCGAGGCGCGCCACTTCGAGTGCCTGACCGCCGGTTGTCGCCGCGAGCGATGCGCCATGCCAAAGAGCAAGATCGCCAACAGTAGTCCGCACGCCGCGGTCGCCATAGCCTTGCCAGGTCCACGCTGCGGAGACAAAGCTACCACTCTTGGCGATTTGATAGCCGCGCGCGTCACCTGCAATCAGACCGGTCGTATCAAGCGTTGCGCGGGTTTCCGTCATGCCCGCTGGCGTGAAAAGCCGCTCACGCGCAGCGGCCGGAAATGGCTTTCCAGTTAGGCGCTCGACGATTTCTGCGAGCAGGAAGTAATTAGTGTTAACATAGGAAAAACGACGGCCAGGTGGGCCGTCGAGTCCGCGTTGCGCTTTGACGAAGGCAAGCACTTCCTCACGGGAATGCGGTTTGCTCTCATCGTCACCGCGCGCCCTGAACGCATCGAAATACTCGCGGATGCCACTGGTGTGGTGCAACAAGTCCGCGACCGTGACCGGATCGTAGACCTTAGGGAGGCCAGGCAGATAGGTGCGGATCGGTGCCGTCAGTTTAAGTCGGCGTTCCTGTGCCAGCATGAGGATAAGAGCGGCCGTGAACTGCTTCGATGTTGACGCCAGTTCGAAGCGTGTTGTGGGTGTGATCGGCTCGCGGGTGGCTAGATCAGCAAGTCCAAAGCCGCCCTGATAGAGAACCTTGCCGCGCAGATCCACGGCATAGGCGCAGCCCGGCTGGTCCGGCCTGATATCAGCAAATACCGCATCGAGTTCCTTCGGATCGACATGGGGCGTCACCATTGGAGTTGCGGCCGTCAGCGCCAGGAGAAGCTTTGTTGCAGTCATCAGATCGTGCCTCGCTCAATCAGCCAATCGAACCGCTGGATTTCCAGTGCATTTGATGGCAAAGCGATGTTTCATATTCCGCCCGGTCGGTCAATCAAAGAGAGGCATTTCCTGATGCAGAAGAGTGCAATCATCCTTGGTGCAATTGCTCTGGTCGCATCCTCTGGTGTGGTCGCGCGCAATGGAGCGTCGATGCCGTCGGTACACCGCGACGCAATCGTGCTCGACACCCACATCGACACCCCTGCGGTGCTGAATGTTGCCGGTTGGTCAATCATCAATCGCCACTCGCTTTCGGTCGACGGAACACAGGTTGATCTTCCGCGAATGCAAGATGGTGGGCTAGATGGTGGTTTTTTCGTCGTCTTCACCGAGCAGGGCCCCAGAACGCCGGCCGGCTACGGCATGGCGCGCGACGCAGCACTGATCCGCGCCCTTGAAATTCGGGACATGGTCGCGCGACACAAGCAGGCCTTTGAACTTGCGACACGGGCAGACGACGCCGAAGCGATCGTCAAATCGGGCAAGCGCGTCGTCTTCATGAGCATGGAGAACAGTTACCCAATTGGCCGGGACTTGTCGTTGATGCGCACGTTCCGGGCACTCGGCGTGACGATGATGGGCCCGGTTCACGTCGGCAATAACGATCTGGCAGACAGCTCAAACCCCGACAATGAGCCCGAATGGCACGGCCTGTCGCCGCTTGGGCGTCAGTGGGTAGCCGAGGCCAATCGACTCGGTATCCTGATCGACGCTTCACACGCTTCTCCGGAAGCGCTGGATGATATTCTTGCCCTGTCCAACGCCCCGGTCATCTTGTCCCATAGCAGCCTCAAGAGCCTTGCGGACAATCCCCGCAACATTGATGATGGGAGGCTGCGGGCGCTTGCAGCCAAGGGCGGTGTCATTCAGATCAATGCCGTGTCCAGCCATCTCGGGGTACCAAATAGTCCGGGCCGCGCACCGGCCCGCGCTTTGCTCGGACAACCCGTCGCCAACATCGCCGAGCTTCAGGCGCAGCGCGCCGCAGTGCTCAAGATCGAACGTGAAAATCCGGCCCCACGCGCCAACCTGGATCTTCTGGTCGCTCAGATTCGCTACGCAGTGGCCCTTGTCGGCATCGATCATGTCGGCTTGTCGGGTGATTTCGATGGTGGTGGCGGTATCGATGGCTTCGATGAAGCGAGCGACTATCCAAAGGTCACCCAGCGCTTGCTGGCGGCCGGCTTCACCGCTGAAGACCTCCGCAAGTTCTGGGGAGGAAACGTTCTGCGCGTCCTGCGCGAAGCGCAGGCCCGGGCCGAGCCTTCTGCAGTCACTGGAATGCCATGATGCGATCGCCGGAGTGCAGTCTACTGTTCCGCGGCGGGCTTGTGATCGACGGGACTGGAACGCGCGGCGTAATTGAGGATGTAGCCATCGAAAACGGGACAATCGTTGCGACCGGAGACCTCTCTCGATGGCGTTCACGCGAGACCATCGACATAACAGGCCGAGCGCTTTGTCCTGGCTTTATTGACGTTCACACCCATGACGATCACTTTGTGTTCGCCGATCCTTCCGCGTTTCCTCGGGTTAGCCAAGGGGTTACCACGGTTGTTGTGGGGAATTGCGGCGTCAGTCTTGCTCCGTTCGTCGCCTCCGGAGACCTCCCTCCCCCCTTCGCGGAGGTCGCCGCCAAGGCTGATTTCCGCTTTGCGCGCTTTCGCGATTACTTCGACGCACTGGAAGCCGCACCACCCGCCGTCAACGTTGCCGCGCTTGTCGGTCATACCACGCTTCGCGCCGCGACGATGGACAGGCTCGATCGTCCTGCAACCGCCAGTGAGCGCATGGCGATGCGCTCACTGGCCGCTGAGGCCATGGCCGCCGGGGCGATTGGTATGTCTTCAGGGCTCTTCTATCCGCCTGCCAAGGCTGCGCCAATGGAAGAGGTGATGGCAATTGCGGAGGTTGTCTCCGAGTACGGCGGTATCTATGCGACCCACTTGCGCGATGAGGCTGGTGCCATCGATGCCGCAATTGATGAGGCGCTCCTTATCGCCGAACGTGCGGCAATGCCGCTGATCATCTCGCATCACAAGCTCATGGGCGAGGCTAATTTCGGCCGTGCGCCTGAAACGCTGCGCAGGATTGTCCAGGCGTCAACTCGGCAGGAGGTTGGGTTTGATGTCTACCCTTACGTTGCAGCTGCGAGTTCGTTCAATCTTGACCTCTACCGCCTTTCGAAGCGTGTCTTGATAACCTGGAGTGCGGTCATGCCTGATGCTGCAGGTCGAGAGCTTGACGAGGTCGCAGCCGAACTAGGCATGAGCGCCGAGGCGGCACTGACAGCGCTGGCACCGGGCGGCGCGGTTTACTTCTGCATGGACGAGAATGATCTCCGCCACATCCTTGTCTCTCCTGATGCGATGATCGGTTCGGATGGGACGACCACCAGTATCCGCCCTCACCCTCGCCTATGGGGTACATTTACCCGCGTTCTTGGCCGGTACGCGCGCGATGAGGGTCTATTCCCCTTCGAGGAAGCGATCCGCCGGATGACTAGCTTGCCAGCGAGGCGATTTCGCATGGCCGGGCGCGGAGTTATTGCCGCGGGGGCCGCAGCAGATCTGGTTGTCCTTGATCCGGCTAATGTTGCCGACGCAGCCGACTTCGAAAACCCGGTCCAACCAAGCAAAGGGGTGGAGAGCGTCTATGTCAGCGGATTGCCCGTCTATCGCGACGGGGCAACTACAGGTGTGCGCCCGGGTTGCATTCTAAAAGGGCAACAGAAGCGCCTCAAGTAGGTCCGGCCCTTAATGCTCTTCGATCGTACGCGCTGAACTCAGCCGATCAGTTGTAGCAAGTGTAGCAAGCCGGGCAACTCTCCTGTTGGAACGTCATGGTCGGTCTCTGCAAGTCCATGCCCGCCCCTGAACGCCTCGCCGAAGAGCAAGGCGGATGACAGATCATCCATTGACCGACCGTTCGATTAATGAGATAGCCCGACTCATGGAGAAGGATATCGCTTCAGCGCTTGACTGCAGTGAGGACAGCTAGGTGGAGTTCGATTTTTCCGAAGATTACCGGCTCCTTGCCGACCAGTTGCGGCGCGCTCTCGAAGTAGCTGCGCCACTGGAGGCAGCGCGGAAAACTGTCGACAGCGGCCAAGTCAACCAGTCTGCCTGGGAACTGCTCGGCGAGATGGGAATCCTGGCCAGCGGCATATCGTGGGATTTTGGTGGCAACGACCTTGGGCCGGTCCCGGTTTGCCTGGCTGCAGAAGCCATTGGATGGTCGGTGGCTGCAGTGCCCACCGCGTCATTGTATCATGCCACCCCGTTGATCCAGTCGTGCGGGTCGCCCGAGCAACAGGTTCGCTGGCTGCCTGTACTCGCTAGCGGAGCAGCGACAGCCTGCGTAGCGCCAGATACAACGCTTTCTAACCAGGGCGATCGCATTTCGGGCGCTATTTCGCCTGTCTCAGGCGGCAGCGATGCATCAGTCGCCATTGTCCAGGCCGACAATCAGCTGTGGCTTGTCGACCTGGGCGCAAACTCCGTCGAGCGGGAGGCATTAGAGAGCCTGGATCCTGGTCGCCCCCTCTGCCGCATCACATTCCGGAATACTCCAGCCACTCCCATGGCTGACGACACTTCCGATTTCGCGCTCAACCACGCAGTTGTCTGCGTTGCCTTCGAACAGATTGGTGGAGCCTCCCGAGCTCTCGATGGGGCGATTGCTTATGCGCGCGAACGCCAGGCTTTCGGCCAAAGCATTGGTTCATACCAGGCCATCAAGCACAAGCTGGCCGACATCTGGACCAAGATTGAGATCGCACGCGCGCATGCAATGTATGCTGCGTGGTCGCTCGGTGCCCGGGCAAGCGACTTGCCGCTCGCTGCTGCCGCGGCTCGTGCTGCTGCAACCGAAGCCTATCTGTTTGCCGCGCAAGAAACATTACAGGTCCATGGCGGCTACGGCTTCACTTTCGAAGCAGACTCACACCTATTCTACCGTCGGGCCCGAGCGCTTGCGGCCAGCTTCGGACCTGCCATCGAGTGGCGGTCGCGTTTGGCCGCTCGGCTGATCGCCGGCGAGATCGCGCTGCATTGAAAGGCCAGCAGATGGACTTCGCCGATTCTCCCGCCGATGCCCAGTTCCGCGCTCATGCGCGGGAGTGGCTTGCCGTTCATGCACCGGTAACGCGCGGTCGGGGGCGGGTTTCCTGGTCTGATGACGCAACACTCGTGGCTGCAGCTCGGGAATGGCAAAGTAAGAAGGCCGCTGCCGGTTACGCCGCTGTCGCACTGCCAGGCGAGTATGGCGGAGGTGGCGGAACAACCACTCAGCAGGTGATCTTCCGGCAGGAAGAAGAGCGATACGATGTCCCATTTGGCGTCTACGAAATTGGACTCGGTATGTGCGTGCCGACCTTGCTCGCACTTGGTAGCGATCAGGTCAAAGAGCGGTTCATTGCCCGCGCGATCAATGGTGAAGAGATTTGGTGTCAGCTATTCTCGGAACCAGCCGCCGGCTCTGACCTTGCTGCCTTGCGGACGAAGGCCGTGAAGGCTGGAGACAACTGGGTTGTCGACGGTCAGAAGGTCTGGACCACCGGAGCACAGTTCTCTGACTATGGCCTTTTGCTTGCAAGGACCGATCCTAGCGCGACCAAACATGCCGGGCTGACGCTCTTCATTGTCGACATGCGCGCGCCCGGCGTCGAGGTGCGACCGATCCGGCAGCTCGATGGTGGCGCCGAGTTCAACGAAGTTTTCCTGTCCGGTGTTGTAATCCCGGACGAGTTTCGTTTGACCGCGCCAGGCGGCGGTTGGGCAGGAGCAATGACGACGCTCATGTTCGAGCGGCTCAATGTCGGTGCGAACATCGGGCTGATCGATTCATCGACATTGATCGATTTCAGCGGGCGCCTCGAAACATCAACAGGACGCGCAAGCGACGACCCCCTTGTTCGCGACATGATTGCCCAGGCGTACTTGAATGATCGCGGGCTTAAGCTGCTCACTTACCGAACCTTGACTAACCTAGGTCGCGGCCAACTCCCGGGGCCAGAGCAGTCAATCACCAAGCTAGTGATAGCCAGCCAGGCGCAGTTGATTGCCAACTTGCTGCTTGACCTGCGCGGAAAGGAAGGAGCGCTCGCCGGGAGCGCCCTAGGCGAAGGCTGGGAGGCTGTTGAGAGGTCCTGGAGTTTTGGCGCGGCGATGCGGATTGCGGGCGGTACGGACGAGATCCTCCGTAACGTGATTGCAGAGCGTGTACTGGGGCTCCCGGCGGCCAAGCGCGACGATACCGCGCGCCCGTTCAATGAGGATCCGGCGTGATCACGCACATCGAAGGAACACAAGGTAGAGCGGCGGATTGCTATGGCGAACCAGGACCCCGCCAATCCGTGCCCCGTCATAGTTCCAATCCCGAAGCTCTCGCCGCTGTTGGTCGCTGCCGCCTCCTGCAACGGGGCGGTCTTGTCGGACTGATTACGGCTGACCCCATCTGGAAGCAGTTGTCAGCTACATTCGGCTGCGGGCCTTACGCGGCGAGGGCCAAGTGGTGCGAGATACCTGATCATTTCTGCAGACGCCCCGGCGCCTGCACCGTTCGTTGCACGGACTCAAGCGGGGCAAAGGAGCGGCCTTTCAAAATCGCCACGGTGTCTAAAAATTCTTTATCCGAAGGGAAGACTGATGACTGATACACTTCGCTATGATGGACGGGTTGCCATTGTCACTGGTGCTGGCGGCGGCCTGGGGCGGGCACATGCCCTAATGCTCGCTAGCAGAGGCGCGCGCGTGCTTGTCAACGACCTCGGATCGTCGGCGGCCGGCGCCGGGGCTGACGCTGGCCCAGCGGCAAAGGTTGTCGAGGAGATTCGCGCGGCCGGAGGCGAAGCGGTAGCCAACACGGACTCGGTCATCGATGGTTCCAGGCTGGTCGAAGCAGCGCTCGATCATTTCGGGCAGATCGACATCATCATCAACAACGCCGGGTTCCTGCGTGACGTTGGCTTTCACAAGATGACCGAGCAGGACTGGAGCGATCTCTATGACGTCCATTTGCTGGGAGCATTCCGGATTGTTCGTGCCGCCTGGCCGCGGCTGCGCGACCAGAGCTACGGCCGGATCATCAATACTTCTTCGGCCGCCGGGATCTATGGCAACTTCGGCCAGGTGAACTATGGCACTTTCAAGCTTGCGCTCCACGGTTTCACCCAGGCCCTTGCGGTTGAAGGGCGCGCACGCAACATTCATGTCAACTCGATCGCACCGGCAGCGGATTCGCGCCTGACGCGAACAGTCATGACACCTGAACAGCTCGCTCCAATGCGCGCAGAACTTGTCAGCCCGCTTGTGGGGTGGCTGACCCACGAGACATGCGCCGAGACTGGAGGCTTGTTCGAAGTCGGCGGCGGCTGGGTGAGCAAACTGCGCTGGCAACGTACGCGTGGCGAACGGATCGGAGGCGGTAATGATTTCACCCCGGAACAGGTACGTGATGCATGGCCCGCGGTTATTGATTTCGCTGGCGCCGAAGCACCAGCTGACTTCGCAGCGGGGATGGCACCCTTCCAGAAGATCATGGAAGGCGCATGAGCAAAGGTTATGCGATTGCGATCGAGGTCGAGCGCAACGGCCCGATCGCGATCGCACGCTTCGCATCGCCAGAGCGGGGAAATGCGCTTGGGCCAGCTGACCTAGGTCGCATCGCCGACCTGATCAACGATCTGGCCGCAACCGAGGGTGTCGGGGTCATTTTTCTGACCGGGAAAGATGGAATCTTTTCGGCTGGAGCTGCGCTCGATGTTCTGGCCGACAGCCCTGCCGATGAACTGGCCGCGATCGTCGCAGACCAAACCGGACGGCTAGCGGCCGCAATTGCCGGATCTCCGATCGCCATCGTCGCTGTTGTTGACGGTGCTGCTGCAGGTTCGGGCGCGGGCATCGCATTGCTCGCGGATATCATGGTCATGTCTTCCAGCGCACGGCTGCTCTTCCCGTTCGCTCGTCTGGGTCTGGTTCCTGACACGGGCATCAACCGCAGCCTGATCGCGGCAGTGGGTGCGGCGCGCGCACGCGCCCTGCTGATGACTGGAGGCTCGCTGTCCGCTGAGCAATGCCTTAGCCTGGGTCTGGCGGAAACTGTCGTACCCGCGGATGGACTTGCCGATGCCGTGCAGAAACTGGCGATCAAGCTGGCGGGAGTTCCGCGCGGAACGCATGGCACCATCAGAGCCTTGCTGGCTTCCAGCGAGGCGGAAGCAGGATTAATAGCCGAGGCCCAGGCTCAAGCTGAGAGGATGCGCGATCCGATCACCCAAGCAGCTCTGACCTCGGCACTCGCCCTCCTCAGGGGCTCCTGAGCTCGGTGCTGCAATCTATCGGGCAGCCGC
>Ga0315907_10009213_pt1 | contig 10015 bp, 12 predicted proteins | sample LakEriMetagenome_3_FD_203525 | JGI IMG/M metagenome (GOLD analysis project Ga0315907, IMG submission 203525) | Freshwater fungal communities from buoy surface, Lake Erie, Ohio, United States - Buoy 12 MA123 | ecosystem: Environmental > Aquatic > Freshwater > Lake > Lake biofilm | place: USA...
CCAATCCGCACTGAGTGTTCCGAGTTAATTGTTGATGCATCAATTCCTTCGCCCGTTGATCATCGCGATGTTTATTGCGATAGTAACTCGGAATGTTATCAGGGTTGGATTTATAAAGGTTTTGCGTCGGTGATAACGGTTGTGAGCATTGCCCTGCATTTGAGGACACCTTAATCGCCGAGCCGCGCGGCAACAATTGGCCCACGATGATACGGATGACCGCCATGTTAGAAGTGGTCACGCAAGAAAATTCCGCGACTATGGCGTCAGGTCCGCCCATTTACTTCCTTTAGAACACTCTCTACGCAATCGAATTGGCTCAGTCTTTGATCATAAGTCTGCAATATAAAAAAGTGATGGGATAGTTAACTGCTAGCTATCACAACCCCGAAACGTTGCGTGCGAAGAAAAGTGGATTGAACCCAATATGGAAAAAACCAGCTTCAACAGTCCCATTCGCATCGCCGGAATACAGGTAGGATCCGGTACGCTCGGCATGACCTTTTGCCCAGGGAAGCGGGACACAGGATCCGATGGTATTCTATGGCGCAGGGACCTTGGGGTTGACCTTGACGCCATCATGCAATGGGGCGCGTCTTCCATTGTGTCTATCATGGAGCGGGATGAGTTTACCGCTTTGAGCGTACCTGATTTAGGCAGCCAGGTTCAGGCTCGCGGCATAGCTTGGCATCATTTGCCCGTCGCCGATCAATCGATCCCCTCCGGCAATTTCCTGCATGCTTGGAGTTCTCTTTCGAAATCCCTGCAGCGCCGCTTGGCGGCTGGCGAAAAGATCGTTTTGCATTGCCGGGGTGGCTTAGGTCGCACTGGCCTGATCGCAGCCCTTCTGCTCATCGATCTTGGCTGGGGTGCAGATGCGGCCATCAAACTCATCCGCGAAACCCGTTCTTTGAGGGCCGTCGAGACCAAAGAACAAGAAGAATACGTGAGGCGCTATCTTCCATACCTCAGTCATGCATCGCTTCTAGGCGGCGCCATAGGCGACAGCTTAGGCGCCGATATCGAATTTGCCCGCATTGACGAAATCAGACAAATTTTTCCCTATGGGCCAGACCGGCTGGCGCGAACGCATGCCGTTCATGAAAATTGGTTCACGGACGACACACAGATGACGCTGTTTACCGCCGAGGGGCTAATACGGGCACATGTTTGCAGGCACCAGAATGGGTCCATGCCAACCGCAAAAATTGTGCATCACGCCCTGCTGCGCTGGTTTGCCACGCAAGGTGGGCGACCCGCCCATGATATCGATCATGGCACTGGCTTGATCACACAGAAAGATCTCTGGCATCAGGCCGCGCCGGGCAGAACATGCCTATCAGCGCTTGAAGCCCCGCGCGATCTTGGTGTACCTGCTGCTAATGAGAGCAAGGGATGTGGCACTATTATGCGTGTTGCCCCTGTCGCGCTGGCATTCCCGGCTGACGACGTTCAGTTTGTTGCCATGAACACTTCAGCCCTAACCCACGGGCATCCAGTTGCCCAATTAGCCGCAGCCGCATGGGCTGAACTCCTCTCAGCGGCAGTGCATAAGCACGATGTAGGTTCAGCAGCTTGGGAAATTGTGCAGCGCTATTCGGGATCTTCCCGTGAGAGTGATGTCGTGGCTTGGGCCATGAGAGATGCCTTGACTGCACCAAGAGATGGCCACGTCGAAACTGTCGAGGCTCTGGGAGGTGGCTGGGTGGCTGAAGAAGCGCTGTCGATCGCGCTGTACGCTGCTTTGGCCGGCAAGGATTTTGAGGACGGGTTACGGATCGCGGTCACTCACAGTGGAGATTCAGACAGCACTGGAGCCATCGCGGGAAATCTCCTTGGCTTGCTATATCCGCGACAAGTCTTTGAGCATCGCTGGGCTCAAGAGGTCGGCGGGAGAGACATAATCGCAAAATTGGCGGTAGACCTGCCGATGGCGCGTTGGTGGTCTTCAGATGATGCCGCGATGTTATGGGGCCAGTACCCAGGGTGGTAAGCATCAATGGCGGAATGCTGATTGCGAGACAAACCAAAGATTTCGTCCTAGCTAGGACACGGTATGGCAGGCCCAAAAGCGTCACTAATAATCCGCAGACGCTCCGCAATTCCGGACTAAATTCAGTCATGTTTGGCTTTTGGTGCCGACCTTGTCATAATAGATTCTAAATGAAGTTGTCAGGTCTATAATTGCAACGATGGCCATCCACTGGGCTCATGCGACATACAAGAAGAACTTTGCATTCAAGACACTGACGCTCCACTCCCTCAAGGGATGAATTTGAGCAATGCGTGGTCCGTTGGGGATGGGCGTTGGTTAGGTTGGATAAACGAGCATGAAGGGGGCGACCGAGATGGTTCGGCTTGGCTCTTTGAACCGAACACATCTCAATGGATCGAGCTTCCATGCGCTCATGACCATCAGGTTTGGTTGGCGACTGGCCTTCGGAATGCAGGCTTTGCCTCTTTGGGCATTCTGCTCAACGGAAGGCAAGTGAGCGATTACAACGGGGCGGCGCTAATGATCAATGCCTTCCTTAGGGCCAAGGCACTGCGCGCCGATTGGGGCTATGATGCCGTCTGGTTCCGCGCAGCTCAGGAGCAGAGAGGTATCACCCCCTGCATCCCGTCAAAGACAAACCGCAAGGTGCCCATCCCGAACGACACTGCCTTCTATGCCCAGCGTCACAAGGTCTAGAACATGTTCGGCAAACTCAAAGAATGGCGTCGCATCCACACCCGTTACGACCGCTGCACCCACACCTTCATGGCCGCCACCTGCATTGCTACAACCGTCATCTTCTGGTTGCTGCAATGGGTCCTGAGCCTAGGAATGAGCGAGTTAACTGATTGCTAGAATTATTGGATTTTGCGGCTATTTCAGCTGACAATCACCGCAATGGCTGACAGGTTCAAAATATGATAAAATTACTACTGGTAAATGTTATTGCGTTATGCATGTTTATGTCGATGCCGGTTGTCGCGGCAGACATCGACGCTGAGCCGCCAAAAAAAGGCGGAGATCCAGCATTCATAATGATTGAGGGTCAAATCCATTCGGGCGATGATGAAAAATTTCGAAATGTCGCTTCGGAATACTCTGACGTTATAGTGTTGCTGAACAGCGACGGTGGCATGATTGGCCCCGCGATGGAGATCGGCCGAACCATAAAATTACGTGGATATAAGACCGCAGTTTATAAGAATAGCACGTGTGCATCAGCCTGTGCGCTCATTTGGGTCGCGGGTTCGAAGCGCCTGGTCTTTGAAGGAGGAGAGATTGGCTTCCATGCTAGCTACCTCGATGTGGATGGCACCAAGCTGGAAACAAGTGTGGGCAATGCATTGGTTGGACATTACCTTTCACAGCTAGGGTTTGGTGAAAGCACGGTCGTGTTTGCTACATTAGCCCCACCAGATAAAATTCTATGGCTGAACGAACAAACAACGTCGATTTCAGGGATCGACTTTGACAAAATTTCTGACAGGAAAAATCAGCAGGCGCCTAAAGCTGCGGATAGTTCACAAACAGATGCATTGGTTGTGACTGCGCCTTCCATACCCGCGCTACCGAGCCGGCAGGCTGATAGAACCCCAATCGTTATACCCTCTCGTTATGAGCGATTCATGGGGGATGCAAAACAGACCCTACGTAGTCCAGAAGCGTTTGCGCTAGCACTACAGAAAAAGGGGCATCAAGCCAAGGTTTCTTATGAAGTTAAAGGCACTCCAATGATTGTGACAAACGTTGGAGGAGAGGATATTGCTCTTGGATTTAGCGACTGCGATGATTTAGGTTGCAATTATGTTCAGTTGGCGGATTTCTACAACGACATTAATCAGGAAGAGGCCTATTACTTATCTCGAAATCTTTTACTGAAAGAAGGATATTCTCATCCATTTTTCAATAAAGATAATGGATTACTGGCTCTATATAATTTCATTGTTATAGGATCTGATGGAATAACTGTACAAAACTTAATAGATAACATGAATTATTTTGTTAGGGAAAATATGAGGGTCATGAACATTATTGTACAACGTCGCGCCGAAAACCCGTAAATTGTAACAAGGGCTACACACTTAGACTGAGACAGCAAGACCGCCGAAAGCGATGCAGTTTGCCAGACGAGAGAAATCGCGCGCGACCGCGAACATAGCATGCCATCCGTTAGAAAAGCAGGCGCGTCGGAGAGATTGATCACTTAGATTCTTACTTTGCTTTTCGTCTATTTACATAAAATATAGTAGGCCCATTTACGGCAACTATTCAGTATACAAAAACCTTAAGCAATAAGAAGCATGTGAGCCCCGCCTTCCAATTTTGATCAATCGCACCGATGATTGCGCCAGTAACGTTTCCATTTGGCAGCATGTCCAGAAGCGACCATCGCGCACGAGATATCACCGCCAACAGGCGATACACAAAACGCAGCGGTCCGATTTCCCCCAGCGCCGCCGTCTGATCTGCACCGCATTGTTGGGCCTTGGACTAAGACATGTCCCTCGCGGGCAAAACCAATAGGCCTACCAACGAGCGCAGCCAATGTATCACGTGCCCTCTTGGGGTCGACGGCAACGCAAGGATGTCCTCGCCGGCACGTTCCATCCAATTCGGGCGCAGCTATGCCTGACACACGGACGCGAGGACCCTCTGCACACCAGATTGGTCCGTCGCCGTCCCAAACGCGGGTCGGTGTGCATTTAAATGTCTGCCCAGCCGGAACTGAAGCCGCTAAAAACAATATCGAAAACAACTGCTAATTCCTTTCCGCAACAGCGGCGATGTCGCTGCAAATGAGGGATCCCTCAAAGCTTCCCTTGGATCCCCTAGTTGTTGCAAGTATGGCTATTATGCCCTGAACGAAAAGTCGATAAGGTGCATCAATGCTGTCCACTATGCAATGATCGTAATAAGCCTCAGTACATTCTTTCTGGATTAACAAACCTGGCTGTTCAGCACCGTCTTTGCAGCTAATCATCCTATCATTACTAGCTGACTGAGGATCCGAATCGCCGGTTATTCAGCGCAATTGGGGGCGGCCTCGAAACCGATTTAGAATTTGCCCGTATCCCCTTAATCCACCGGCCTTTTCCAGATGGCCCAAATGTACTGGCGTGGGCGCATGCCGTTCACGACATTTGGTTAAGAGATGGCGCGCAGGTGGCGCTGTCAGCCGCAAGAGTCTGATCTAGGCACATAAGTGCAGGCATCGGAACGGGAGAATGCCTGAAGCCAATACTGTGCGCCGCGCTACGCTGCGTTGGCTCACATCGCAGGGCGGGAAACTTTCTCATGAAATCGACCAGCACCGCAGCCTGATCAACCCGAAGAATTTTCGCCATCGAACTGCATCTGGCCAGACATGTCTGTAAGACCTTTGGAGGTGTCGCGATCTTGTCAAGCCAGCCGCCAACGATTGCCAGGGGACGGCACAATTATGCACGTCGCTGCCAAGGCCCCGCCCCTCCCAGCCGACGATGTTATTGCTGTTTCCATCGGGAGTTCAGCCCTTACCCACGGGCGTGCTGTTGGCAAATTGTACGCCGCAGCATGGGCCGAGCTTCTTGTGGCAGCAATGCATGAACATGACATAGGCTCGACGGTTTGGGAAATGGTGAGGCTCTACCTGAGAGTGTTCATTAAAAATTATGTCGTAGCTTAGGCGATTAGGGATGCCCTGACTGCGCCAAGAGACGCCGGCGTTGCAACTGTTGAAGCCTTAGGCGCAGGCTGGGCACCTGAATAAGCAGTGGCGATCGCAAGTTATGCCGTATTGGCAGGTAAGGGTTTCGAAGGCGAGATGCGGATGGCGTTCATGAACGGCGGTAATTCAAATGGCACAGAGGCATTCGCAGGCAATCTCCTTAGCCTGCTATATCCTCGGTAGGTTTCTGAACATCGTTAGGCACAAAGGATCAACGGGAGAGATATCATTGCTAAATTGGCGGTTGACTTACCGATGGCCCGGTGGTGCTCTTCTGATGAAGTAACGCTGCATTGGGAGAGATACCAGGGCGGCAAGTGACCGACATAAAGGTAGAATGCAACATGTTCACACTTCTAGCCTTGGCAACATCAACTGCAATCGGCGATTATCGTACACATTCGGCTTGCCAGGCCGCAATAAGGCAGATTTACACTCAGAAAGCAGATCCATACCAACTGATGCCCCCTGATATTCTAAAGCAGGTAGTCGATTTGCAGATGCGTTACAGCGCCCCGAAGGAATACGCTTGTCTCAAGCGTCGTTGAAGAACTGATAAACGCGCCTCAAACTCAAAATTTGGCCCATCTAGGATGCTCTTTATGCCAGACGAAGCCACATCATTGATAATTCGTGAGTGCTCGACAGCGCCTGAGCTAACTCACCTATATCTAGATGCAAGCTCGAACATTGTAATCATGGATGCGAGCGGCGCCTGTCAGGCATTTGACGGAAGAAATGGATCGCCCTTAGGTCCATGCGTGGCACCCGAGGCACTTTTTCCGGAAATGGGTGCTGAGCAAGAACCGCCGGACGGAAAGATTTTGAGCAATGCCTGGCCCCTTGGAGACGGGCGTTGGTTAGGCTGGGCAAACGAGCACGAGGGGGGTGGACGAGACGGCTCAGCTTGGCTCTATGAACCCATCCCGTGTCGATGGATTGAACTGCCCCGCGCCCATCATCATCAGATGTGGCACGCGACAGGGCTCCCCAGCGGAGGCTTCGCCTCACTGGGTATTAATTCGAATATCGGTGCACTAGTGATTTGGGCAACTCCTGATGACCCCGAAATCATCACGATACCGCGAGGGCCAGGAGACAAGGAAGCCGGGTTGGTCGAGCTCACAGATTGCAGCTTGCTTGTCTGGCCCTTCAAAGATGATGGATCCGCCGCTCTCCTAAGCCGCAGCAATTGCAAACGCGGCATCTGGAAAATTTCGGTATTGCCTAGCTCTCAAGGAGTAGTTGGGGCCATCTCAATACTGAGCCATTATGGGCCGCCTCGGCTGGTAACATGGACGCGAGACGGCGAAGTTCGCCTTTGGATGACAGAATACTTACCTGCGCCGCTGTCGCATAAGAGTTCGCGCACAGGTAAAGCGGTTCCTACTGCTCACCATCTAAATCGAGTGGTCTGAAATTTGCAGCGTACGAACATTCGCGGCGACGCGTTGTTCTGTTTGAAGCGAATTTGTCGGAACGACGCAAGCCTTAGGCAAACGTCGCAGTCATTGCATCTATGACGGCGTCGCAATCGTTAAGTGCTCGCCTTCGAAATTGGAGGGGCTTCCCTCGCGATTAGGCAGATATGCTTTAATGTCAAAAAGAGGCGACAAGCAAGCTTCACCTTGCCGTCCCGCCTTAGCGCAACCTGAAAATGAGCCTTTCGGACAGGCGCGTCATCTAAGCCAATACCTGCGAAGTTATAGGCGATCCTCCGGCATGTGCACGGCTTAATCCGGGCAAGCGAAAATTTGCCCCAGCTTAACACATCTCAACGACAGTGGGAGGTCACGATCCTTGCTTTGACGATTGTCTAATGGCAGCATCAGTGCCGTTAAGTCTGATTACTCAAACGCGACTTTCAAGAGGGGATGGAAATGCGGAAAGTAGCCGTTGACATTACCGCATCGGGGTTTTCTCCTGAGGTTTATGGTGAAATCATCGCTATCTCCGCATGCGAAATGCTTGCCCCCAGGCAGGTAGGCGAGTTTTTTCATTCGTACGTTCGACCGTTGAGGGGGCTCGCTCCGCTTTGGGGGAGGCTCTTGGAAATCGATAACATAACGCTAAACGACGCCCCACCCCTGGCCGAGGTGGCCGAGCAGTTTTTTGATTTCCTCGGTGATAGTCAAATTGTTTGCACCGGCTATGAAATGACATCTTGTTATCTCAACGACGCACTGAAACATTTGGGCAGGCCGGTTCTTCCTCGTAGCGCATTCCTTAGTGTTTGGGATATGGTGCCTAAAGACATATTCGAAACAAGCCTTGAGGCGATCGACGAATATGCTCAAATACCTGAGCAATCTGCGTACTCATCAAAACAATCATCGCTTCGTATCGCGCATGCATATTGGAATATCTCTGCACGGCAGACATTAAGCCACGGTTTGTAAGCAAATCCCAAAGACTAAAGGAAGCCAATGACGCGACGGATAGCGATCGACATTGAGACAAGCGGCCTAAACCCGAACACCGGCGCAGAAGTTGTTATGATTTGCGCGCTGGAGTTGCGGAATGACATGCAGTCTGGCGCAGCCTTCCAAAAGCTATCTAAGCCCACCTACCCGCTCACTCTTATGGCCGAGGAATTGACCGGTATCAGCAATTCTGCCTTGGAGCACTCACTTCGATTTGCCGATGTTGCGGATGATTTGCTAACTTTCGTCGGCAATGCTGAGCTGGTCTGCCTCGACTGGAAGTTCGTCAGCCTGTTCTTAAATCTGGCTTTGGCAAACTCAGGCCGCCCACCTCTTCAATCTGAAAGCGTCTTGGATCTATGGGACAAAGTGCCAGTCGAATTTCGAGGGCAAGGTAGTGACGGAGTTTTCAGTTACGCAGGCGTTGAACGAAATCCCGCTGGCCCGCCGTCAGGTGAAATTTCACGCCTCTACCAGGCACTCATCGAACATTGATGTCAAAGCTGGCAACAAGGCGGCCTCGTGAGAGCACAACCGCCCGTCGCAATAAACGCCGCGAAAACGCTGACGTGCTCCCCTGTTTGTTACTAGCCAGAGGTAGAGCAACCACTCTAGTTGACAGTTTTTACCGCACTTGAATAAACATATCGTTTCTTGAAGGGACAAGTTTTATGAGATTTGAAGCATTGTTTCCTGTAGCTCTGCCAATTCTGATCGGTCTAGGTGCCTGCACAGTTTTTGTTCCCCCCGAAGAGCGGGCCGTATACGACATGTATAAAAGCATGTGTAGCCATCGAAGTGTTGATGCAATGAAGCCCCATCTCACTGAGCAATCACAAAAATTGCTCGGATTTGTAAAACTAGCCCTTCTTGCCAACGGCACTTTCAATGAAGCTGACGCTATTGCTGAAGCCTGTTCAAAAGGCGATGTCGTTATCCATAACAAGATCAAAGTTAACGACGCACGCTATCTAATAGAAATAATCCCGCCGGGTTCGGAAGAGACAACCAAGGTTGCAGCGGTTATGGAGGATGGCCAGTGGAAGGTTGCACTCGGCGGCAAGTAGTTTGCACACTAGCAAGTGTTGTTGGCATTTCTGGAGTCGTCACCCTTTTTGAGGTTTCTTCTGGTTCGGATCAACACCAAGAAAATCGTCCCAAGAACTGGGAATCATTCGTATCAAATTTCAGTGAAAGCGATGTAATTTTTGTTATCGGGACATCATTTGTGTCCTCACTAATTCGCGCGTCTCAATTTCCTTTTATATATACACATGCAGGATTATTGGTAAAATATCGCGATACTATTGTAGTTATAGATTCGGACTACGATCCTGAATTTGCAAGGGATGGTGTATTAGTTCATTCTGTTGAAAGTTTTTTACGTAATTACGATAAAATCCTAATACTGTCCAACCCCGCTCTCTTATCCGACCAAAGGAGCCTTATTTCGCAAGCCGCTTTGCGGTTCCGGGGTAAGACGTTTGATCTCGCGCTGGAGGGAGATGCAAACGAGCTCTATTGTACGGAGTTGATTGCTAGGTCATTTATGGCGCTACCCAACAGTCCAATATCTTTTGGACGCGAGGGCTATCTAACTCCTGCGTCCTTGTACAACACATTGTTAGCCAAGGGATGGACGGGTCAGGTTGTGACCAATAGGACCGACAGGCGTGACTCCTGACGCTTGGAGATACTCAGGAATAGTTGTGACCTGAACCTGACAAACTGGTCCATTTTAAGTACGAAATTCCCGGTTAGGTTTGGCAGTTGCCGAACGAGGGAGTTTCGGAATGAAGAAGTCGCGTTTTAGTGCGCAGCAGAATGCCTTCATATTGAAGCAGGCGGAGGATGAAACAACGGTTGGGGAGGTCTGCCGCAAGGCAGGGA
>Ga0315907_10009216_pt1 | contig 10013 bp, 11 predicted proteins | sample LakEriMetagenome_3_FD_203525 | JGI IMG/M metagenome (GOLD analysis project Ga0315907, IMG submission 203525) | Freshwater fungal communities from buoy surface, Lake Erie, Ohio, United States - Buoy 12 MA123 | ecosystem: Environmental > Aquatic > Freshwater > Lake > Lake biofilm | place: USA...
CTGCTAGAAGGGTGGTGATTAAGGGAACGAGGACAGCCGAAAGGGGTAAATTATTTTTGCGGATAAAATAGGCGTAGAGGAAGGGAAAAACCACGAATCCCAGGTTGCGAGAATAAAAGAAGCCTTCTTCAATGGCGAATAGGGTAGGGAATTTGGCAAATGTGCCTGCAATCGCAGCGGCAATCAAGATGAAGAGCCAATCTGATTTCGTTCCCCATTGGACACCATCCACCTCGAAGTGAAGGCGTTCGTACCAGGCATCAGCTAGGGGATTGCCTTTGAGCGTGGGATAGAGTTCGGTAAAGCTACGGGTAAAAGCAGTTTTGTTTTTCCGGTAGAGCTTTTCAAGTTCTGCCGGTTGATCGAGGAGAGATAGGAGTTGCTCGTTCATGGGGAGGGATGGATTGGATAGGTCAAAGAGGTAGTCAAGAAGTTTTACTTGCGGTAATCAAATGCTCCAGGAACTCAAGATGGGAGCGGAAGGCTTTCTTACCAGTTTCCGTAGCCGCATAAGTGGTCAAGGGCTTTCTTCCGGCAAAGGATTTGGCTACCTGGATGTAGTCGGCATTTTCCAAATGGCGGAGGTGAGAGGCGAGGTTACCATCGGTGACTTGAAGGAGTTCCTTGAAAGAAGTAAAGTCACAAGAGGGATTGACCATCAAGACCGACATGATGCGCAGACGAAGCACGTTGTCGAATACTTTATCGTAGCCTGCTTGCGGTTTAGCGCTCATGGCGGAAGTACATCAAAGCGCCGTAGATCACATGGAATGCACCAAAACCCAGTGCCCAGCAGAGTAATCCAAAATCCGGAAAGAAGGCGGCAATCAGGCCTAAGGCGAGTTGGGTGTAGCCCAAGTTTTTGATTTCACCAAGGGTAAATTGGGCCGACTGTACCAATCCAATTCCATAGAAAACAAGGGTGGCAGCAGGGATAAGCACGAAAGCCTGCTCGTGCAATAAGGCAAAGCAAAAGAATCCTCCTAGGGCCACCGGAAGAAATAGTGCTTGTAAAAAGCGCTTGCTAGCGGGAGTCCAGAAAATCTGGGAGGAATTGCTGCCTTTCTTTTTGCTAAGCAAATAGGCGGTACTTACCGCAGCGATTAAGGTAGCCAATCCCAGCAGGAGCAATCGATTCAAAACCTCTCTGAAGGATAGGTTTGCTGCACCTGCTCCCCAACTGCTACTCGGAAAATAGATCCAGTACCAGGTAATTCCGGCAGCGGCAAGTGCATACAATCCAGCTAATACTCCAGAAAGTCCACTCAAGGAAAGGAAACGCGTGCTGCGTTCCATCATGGATTTGATTTCAGCTAATTCTTCTTCTGGATTTTTCATTTTAAAAGTACTTTGAAATGCAAAGTAATTGCTTTGGTTTTTAAATTCCAACTACTAGCATAAAAAGAATGCTGCTTTGCTTCTTGTTTATCATTTTGTATCGCTCCTATGGAGCTTTCCTCGGGTTGAAACCCGAAGGTAGGTATTGGTTCGTCCGCCAAGGCGGACTAGTCTGACATAAATCCCTGAAAAGCCATGGAAATCATCTGCTTAAGAAAATTGATCTGCGTATTTTTTCCGTGAGGATCTGCGTGAAAAAAGAGTGCAAAAAAAGAAGCCCGATTAAGGGCTTCTTTATGATCAACTAAAATCAGGATTTACTAAAACAGCTGGGGTGCAAACTGGCTGAGGTACACCCTCCAGTTTCTCCAGGTATGTCCTCCTTCCGATTCCACGTAGGTATGTGGCATGTTCATTCCCTTCAATTTGGCCAAGTACTCTTGGTTGGCCTTGTAGAGGAAGTCGGTTTTGCCGATGGCAATCCAGTAGAGCTGGTAGCCATTGTCTTGTTGGGTTTTCAAGGTTTGATCGATGTTGTTGTACACGCGTCCGGTAGCATCTTCACGCTCCATGATGGCAGCTGAGAATAAACCGATGTAATCAAAGGTATTTGGATAGTAGCGGGACACATGCAGTGTATGGAAACCTCCCATGGAAAGGCCAGCGATGGCACGGTTCATTTTGTCTGCCTTCACGCGGTAATTGCTTTCCACAAATCGGATGATGTCTTCAAAAGCGCCTTCGTAGGTGCCATCCATAGTTTTTGGGATCATAAACTGCGGCTTGTAGAAGTTTTTGCTTCCCTCTCCAGGTGCTCCATCTTGGATCACGTTGCCATTGGGCATCACGACGACCATGGGCTTGGCCTTGCCTGCAGCAATTAAGTTGTCTAGGATCTGAGCAGTTCTTCCCAGATTGATCCAGGCTTCCTCATCTCCTCCAGCTCCATGCAGGAGGTAGAGTACCGGGTAGCTTTCCTTGGAAGTTTCGTATCCAGGAGGGGTGTAAATGGTGATGCGTCGATCCATATCCAAGCCAGGAGAATCGTACCATCTACGGCTCACCGTGCCGTGCGGAATATCGTTGGTTTTGTAAAGTTCTCCTTGTCCACCACCGATTAGGAAGAAGTTGGTGGCTGTGCCCACATCACGAATCAAGAAGGGATTGCTCGGGTCAGTGGCGGTGAAGCCATCCACCACAAAAGAGTAGGCATAGAGTTCAGGGTTAAGTACGGGAGTTTTGAAGGACCAAACTCCATTGGCATCTTTGGTGAGTGCTGCCTTTCCTGGTCCATCCATTTGGCCCATGGGGGTGTCCATTTTGACGGAAGGAAGAAAATCCCCAGTCACTTGAACCGCCTGTGCATTGGGAGCAAAGAGGCGGAAAGTGACCGTGTTATCGGCATTAACTTCTGGGGAAACAATGTTTTGAGCTTGGAAAAGGGCTTCTTGTGCAGAAGCGGCAAATCCTAAAAGAATGCTACTCATCAATAGGGTTAGAAATTTTTTCATTCGGGTGATGTGTTTGGGCTTGGCTTCAAGTTAAGCAAGACCAGAGGAACTGCAAGAAGATTTTTTTTGAGTGGTGAAAAGTGGAAAGGGTTGAAATATGATAATTACCCCTGTTTTAGTTTTTGTTTCCTAGGTTCTTTTTATCCGAATTTTGGAGTACGTTGAAAAAAGAGTGGATAACCAATGAATCACTTTCTACAGTATAAAAAATCCGAATGTGAGAATTGAGCTGAAATCCCCTGATACTCTTTTCTGGAACTTCCATAGATCCGATTTCCGGGAAAATTTCAAGAATATCTAAAAAGTCATTTACTCGATCTTTAAATTTTATGACTGAAGAATTTCCCCACTGGTCCAAAAGATAGGTTTGAATCCTTAAAAAATCTCTGTTTGCCCTTTTGGTTACAATGATCTTCATGATTTGCGTGGGAGAAACTCTTCCCTAGACATCAAATTGTCAGGGTTTTTAGCTTCTTCCATAGATAAAAAAATGGCTTCTTGGTTTTCTTTGGGTAATTCATTCCAAAGTTTTCCAGGAGAATTCGCTTTCTTGAATTGGAGAAAATCACGAAGAGTTTCTAATAACTGCTCATTCTCAATTTCTTCCACGAGCTGTATAACGGATGTTTTTAAACGCGTTGACATGATTTTGATGTTTTACCTCAAGTTAGGAAACATAAGGATTAAAGAAAAGATTTATTAAGCTATTTGTTGAAGGAGCACGAAAGAAATCATTTACTTCTTTTCACTACATTCTTGTAGTTGCCTTTCTCTAGCCCCTCCACAAAAACTTCATTTGCCAATCCCCGCCTACCCAAGTATCTTTGCGCTTCAAGTAATTCCTAACGCCGTGGCAACTAAAACCGTCAATGTAGGTTTGGTCCAACTTTCCTGTACTGGGAACCCGACCGAAAACATGCAAAAAACTACTGCAGGCATACGCGCTGCTGCCCAGAAAGGGGCACAAGTCGTGATCTTGCAAGAGCTCTTTCGCTCCCTCTACTTCTGTGATGTGGAGGACTATGCCAACTTTAACCTGGCCGAAGCCATCCCCGGTCCTTCCACGGATACTTTGGCTGCGCTAGCCAAGGAACTGGGTGTAGTCATCGTCGCTTCACTTTTTGAAAAACGTGCCGAAGGCTTGTACCACAACACCACCGCCGTCCTGGATGCAGACGGTACCTACCTCGGTAAGTACCGCAAAATGCACATCCCCGACGATCCCGGCTATTACGAGAAATTTTACTTTACCCCAGGCGACCTGGGCTATAAAGTTTTCGCAACCCAATTTGGAAAAATCGGCGTCCTCATCTGTTGGGACCAATGGTACCCAGAGGCTGCCCGCATCACTACCCTGATGGGTGCTGACTTCCTCGTGTACCCAACTGCTATCGGCTGGGCCAAAACGCAAGACGCTGCTACCAACGAAGAGCAATACGGAGCATGGCAGACCATTCAGCGCTCTCATGCGGTAGCCAACGGCATTCCCGTCGTATCAGTCAACCGTACCGGTGTAGAAGGAGAGATGCAGTTTTGGGGCGGTTCTTTTGTGGCCAACCCATTTGGTCGCGTTACGTACCAGGCTCCTCACCTTGAAGAAGAAATTCATGTGGAAACCCTAGATTTAAGCGGTTCCGACCGCTACCGCACGCACTGGCCATTTTTACGGGACCGACGGATTGATTCCTATGCGCCGATTACCAAGCGTTTTCTTGACGAAGAATAAGCCATGCAGGACCTTTTCCAACTGGCCCAAAGTGGCGCAGTAACCCCCGCATCCCTCGGCTACTATTTTCCCGCAGAGTTTGCTCCCCAAGAGGCCATGTGGCTTAGCTGGCCCCATAAAGAGGAGAGTTGGCCCGGCAAAATCCAGACCATTTATTCTCCCTATGCCCAATTCGTTAAAGAAGTGGCCTTAGGGCAAGAAGTACACATCAACGTAGCCGATGTGGCTATGCAGGCATTTGCCACGCAACACCTGCAACGAGCAGGAATGCGCATGGATCGAATCTTCTTTCACTTTTTCCCCACCAACGATGCTTGGTGCCGTGATCATGGCCCTGCCTTCTTGATCAATCCTGCCGCCGCCATCCCAAAGGTGCTGGTGAAGTGGAACTACAATGCCTGGGGAGAAAAATACCCTCCCCATGACCTGGATAACCAGATTCCTATCCGCATCGCGAAGGACTTGGGTATCCCGTATTTTAGTCCCGGTATCGTGATGGAAGGGGGGTCGGTGGAGTTCAATGGAAAAGGCACCTTGCTGACCTCCAAGGCTTGCCTACTGAACCCTAACCGCAACCCGCACCTCAATCAAGCACAGATTGAAAAATACCTCTGCGACTATTATGGCGTGCGTCATATCCTGTGGGTAGGGGATGGCATTCTTGGAGACGATACCGATGGACATATTGACGACATCACCCGATTTGTAAACGCCGATACGGTAGTCACCGTTGTGGAAGAAAACAAAGCCGATGGGAATTACGAGATCCTTCAGGAAAACCTCCACCTGCTGCAGCAGATGCGATTGGAGGATGGGAAGCAGTTGAATGTGGTAGAACTCCCCATGCCAAGTCCGGTGATTTGGGAGGAGCAGCGATTGCCGGCTTCCTATGCCAACTTCTACATCGCCAACGAGGTGGTAGTAGTGCCTACCTTTCGAGACAAAAACGACCAAAAAGCCTTGGATATCCTATCCGGTTGTTTCCCTACCCGTCGTGTGGTGGGCATTGACAGTACAGACATCATTTGGGGATTGGGTTCCTTCCACTGCTTGAGCCAGCAGGAACCAGCGGTGACCTCCTAATGCGTAGAAATGAAAAATCCTGCTGTTCACGGCAGGATTTTTTGATTTTTTGACAGTTAGTAAAACAAACACGCCTCATTTTTGCTTTTTATACAAAATCACTTCCATGAAGCAGCCCATTTTCGCCCTCTTGTTCTTGATCTTGATGAGTTCCTGCGGGGTACTGCAGACCCAGCGTACAAAGAATATTTCCTACCTATCGGCAACCGCCGATCTTCCAGAAAAAACTTTAAATGTTTTTGCGCCCAAAAAGGCCAAAAATGCACCGGTATTGATCTTTATTCACGGAGGTAGCTGGCACAGTGGTAGAAAAGAGATTTACGATTTTATGGGCAATCGCCTCGCGGCAAAAGGGGTGGTGTCGGTGATTATCGACTATCCCTTGGCGCCAACCTACCAGTTGCCCGCTATGGAAAAAGCCAGTGCGCTAGCCATCCAATGGGTGAAAGAAAATATTGCTTCCTACGGAGGAGACCCTGCAAATATGTATGTGTCAGGACACTCGGCTGGAGGGCATTTGGCTGCTTTGGTAGCCATCAAGGAAGAACCTTGGCAGGAATTGGGGATGACCAATCCCTTGAAAGGCGCTATTCTAAACGATCCTGCAGGATTGGATTGGTACTGGTTCCTGACCGAACTCAAAGAAAAATACAACAAGGAAGACAACTACGATGCCTTCACGGCTGATCCTGCGGTGTGGAAGACCTATTCGCCGATCTACTACCTGGAGTCCAAGGAAATCCCGATGTTGGTGATGGAAGGGGAGTTGACCTATCCAGGAATCAAGTTGACCGTGGAGCGCTTTCGCAAGGCTGCGGAAGAAAAAGGACTGAAGCTAAATTACTCTTTTTACCCCAAAACCAAGCACATCCCAATGGTGACCCAATTTTATTTTCCATGGAGCAAGGGCTATAAGGATGTGTTGAACTTTATGGAGGTAGGGCAGTAGGTGACAGTTTCGAGTTGTTACTGATTTACATTTTGATTTTTATGTGCTAGATTTGAAAAGGACTCACCCTCCTTTTTTAGCTCACTTGCCCTTTTCCAGTTATGCGCTTGTTGCACACGCTCGCCTTCGTGTTGTTTTTTGTATGCAGCTCCTGTGCTCAGGAGGAGGACACGCTCTCAAGGAGTGCTTCCAAATCGGCGGAAAATTATACCCCTCAGCCTTCGCTCGGGTATACGATTCAACACAACTACTTTACGCTTTCCTACTCCAGCACGCATCGGCAGGCGGAGTATTCCTACTACTACCTTAGCCCAGAGAGCATTTTGGGTGGCCAGGCGCGCACGGACGATTTTCGGGTAGATCCTAAGGTCAAATCCAATCCTGTCAAATCCACCGATTACCAGGGTTCGGGCTACGACCGAGGCCATCTCTGTCCGGCGGCAGACATGGCCTTAAATCTGACCGCGATGTCGGAGACATTTTTTATGTCCAATATGTCGCCCATGGCCCCCTCCTTCAATCGGGGGATTTGGTCCAGGTTGGAAGACTGGGTTCGGGAAGAGGCCTTGGGGAATGGGGGGCTTTATGTGGTCACTGGCCCGATACTGTCTAGCCGATGTGGGAGCATCAAGGGGAGTATCACGGTACCCTGTTCCTATTATAAAGTTGTATTTACTGGAGGTTCCAATCCCAAGATGCTGGGCTTTGTGCTCTCCAATGCAGGCGCTTCCGGATCCTTGCAGGCTTTTGCCGTGTCGGTGGATGAAATCGAAAAAAAGACAGGCCTAGATTTTTTCCCGCAACTCGAAAATGCCCTCGAACAAACCCTTGAAAGTAAGGTGAATTTGACTGGCTGGAGGTTTTGAGGGAGGTAGATTGGGATTTTCTAAATATTTACTCATTTTAGAAACATGAAATCCTGGAAATCCTATTTTCTTGACTTTGCAATGGTGTTTTTGGCCGTATTTTTGGGCTTTTGGGCGGAAAACTACCGCAGTCAACTCTCAGATCAAAGGAAAGTAGCAAGCATCAAGCAGGCCATGGTTCGCGACATGACTAAGGATCTGCAGCAACTCAAAGACTATGGCGCACAAGCGAGGTTTAACCTTGCCAATATCGATCGAATGGACTCGCTCATCCAACAAGATCCAAAAGCGCTCGATCAACAAGATTTTTACAACACGATGGTCAATTACAGTGTGGCCTACTTATTTACTCCTAGTGACAAAAGCACGAAGCAGGCAGAGGAAATGGGTATCATTCAAAATGAAGGCAGCGATAGCCTCAGCTATTTTGCCTTGCGGTACCAGTATTTTTTGAAAGACCTTCAGTTTACTGAATTGCTGCTTTCCAATGAGTACCAAATTTACCTGCAAGAGATGGTTCCCAATATCACCGAGCCTGATCTTTATCGGGAGGTATGGCGCTTTCCGCGGAAGTCCTTGCCATCAAAGAAAGGAGTGAAAGAGATCGATCCTCAAACTAAAAACAAGCTACGCTATTTCTTCGCCAACGTAAGTTTCTATTACGACGCGATGCAGGTCAATGCTGACTCTATGAGTAAGTATGGAAACAAAATGATTCGGATCATTGAGGAATAAAGGGGAGAGCTTTTGTTTGTTTGAAATTTAAACTCCTCAATTCAAGGAGTTTTTTTTGGATGGGTTTAAATCAGTACCGACTAAAGTGAACAAGAGACTGAAAATCTAAGACTAGCCATTTCAAACATTTTTCTCATCTCCCATGTTTCCATTACATGAAAACTGTCATTTGGATTGCAGGAAGCGTATTGATTCTAGGGGGACTGATCTCTTTTTTCTCATTTCGGTTTAAAGGGATCGAGACGCCAAACTATAAAGTAATTAAAACCTTTGGGGATGTCGAAATCAGGGAGTATCCCCAACTAATTTTGGCACAGACCAAATTGGGTGGGAAGCGCTACGATTCCAATGGAAACAAGGGGTTCGGTGTAGTGGCCAACTATATTTTTGGTGGAAATCAGCAGCAACAAAAGATTGCCATGACTTCACCTGTCATCATGAACATGTCGGATACGGATGCATCCATGTCTTTCGTGATGCCCAGCCAGTACCAACTATCGGACCTGCCAACTCCCAATTCCAATGCAGTTTCTTTGGTAAAACAAGAGACAATGACGCTCGCAGTCTTGCGTTTCGGAGGATTCAGTTCCGACGAAAAAATAGCCAAATATGCCCAAATCTTGACCCAGGTGTTGCAAGAAAAGAACATTCGCACCAAGGGTTCCCTGCTATACATGGGCTACAATGCCCCTTGGGATGTAATCAACCGCCGAAACGAGGTGGCCTTCCAAATTGATTCAATTCAAGATTAATTCAATTTTTTTTTATTTCAGTAGGGACCTGATAAAAAGTTTCTTTTTAACTCAAACCAAGTCCAACGCCTATTTCAAATCAAGGTGAAAAGGCATAAAAAAAGGAGTTACAAAAAAATGCAACTCCTTTTTTCATGTCGGGGTGACAGGATTTGAACCTGCGACCACACGCCCCCCAGACGTGTACGCTACCGGACTGCGCCACACCCCGATGTGGAGGGCAAATTTAGAATTTTCTTCAAATTTTTACAGCCGCCCCCTAAATTTTACTCCCCTGAAAAACTAGTTCGCTTTCCTTATTTACTTTAGCCAGTAAAGCGGAAATCTGGGATTCTGAATCCACTTAAAAAAATCCAAAAATGCCTTGTCTATCAAACTTGGCAGAAAAGGGATTAATCGTATCTTTGCCGAATTATTTACAGAATCTAACACTGAATCCGACTAGTTTATGGAACAAGCGCTGATTTATTTAGTCCCTGCGCTGGGACTTGTAGGCCTACTCATCATGGCAATTAAGTCTGCCTGGGTGACCAAGCAGCCCACAGGAGATGAAAACATGGTGGAACTCGCCGGCTACATTGCCGATGGCGCCATGGCATTTTTGAAAGCGGAATGGAAAGTGCTTTCCTACTTCGCCGTGATTGCAGCCATCGTTTTGGCTTGGTCAGGTACACTAGTACCTACCTCTAGCCCCGTAATTGCCATTTCCTTTTTGATTGGCGCATTCCTTTCTGCCCTAGCTGGCTACATCGGGATGAAAATCGCTACCAAAGCAAACGTACGTACTACCCAGGCTGCACGCACGAGCTTGAAGCACGCGCTAAAAGTATCTTTCACCGGTGGATCCGTAATGGGCCTTGGTGTTGCTGGACTTGCCGTTCTGGGCCTTGGTTCCCTATTCATCATATTTTACCAGGTTTTCGTTATTGCTGAAGGTGCAGGCGTAAATGGTATCGAAATGGAACGCGCACTTGAAGTGCTTGCAGGCTTCTCGCTAGGAGCAGAATCCATCGCACTTTTTGCCCGTGTGGGTGGTGGTATTTACACCAAAGC
>Ga0315907_10009222_pt1 | contig 10005 bp, 16 predicted proteins | sample LakEriMetagenome_3_FD_203525 | JGI IMG/M metagenome (GOLD analysis project Ga0315907, IMG submission 203525) | Freshwater fungal communities from buoy surface, Lake Erie, Ohio, United States - Buoy 12 MA123 | ecosystem: Environmental > Aquatic > Freshwater > Lake > Lake biofilm | place: USA...
TGGCCCTAATTATTGCGGCCCTGATTATTGTAAATTCCTTGACAAGCTGTAAGCCTACTGGCTATGGTTGCAAGGGGCGGAGCAAGTATATAACTGGATATAAAGCGGACTATTAATAAATACTAAAACTTTAAGACATGACACAAAAAACTGAAAATATAATATTGATAGCAATTTTTGTAATATTCACTTTTACCATTTTCCCTTATTTATTAAGCCTCTAAAAATTAAAATTATGTCTGAAAAATCGCAATTTATAATAGTATTAATCGGGATATTTTTAATATTCACACTAACTATAGTTAGTTATTTATTGAACACTTAAAAATTAAAATCATGATATTTATTTTAACAGTTATAAAGAAAACAAAGGATATAAATTTTTGCAATGTTCAAACGGTGGAAGAAAAAATAGAGGCTGAAAATATATCATATTTGTTCGCCTTAATAGAGGCGTTAAAGCTTGACGAATGGAAACAACCCTATAAAATAGAGGTTGCCGTAAACAGTCAGACTTTAATTATCCGTGACAGACTAACTAAAAATTAAATATATGAGAGCTATAAATTTATCAACAGTTATTTATTTATTTATTATTGCCACAGCTTTATTTACTTTATTGTTCACTATTAAATATTAAACTATGCAAAGGAAAAAAAACACAAAAGAAGCGTTACTAATTTGGGGGCTGGTTATAATTGCGGCCCTTGCTCATAACTTTATTAAATTCTAAACTTAACACAATGAAAAAAACTTTTAAAATTGGTGAATATTGTATAGGCGGGGAATTGCAAGTAATAAGCAATAACAATACACTAACTATTAACGCTATTGATTATGAACATAAGGAAACAATACTTACAAAGGTATTTTCCTTTCCTCAATGTTTAAATAATTACGAACTATCCGAATACCTTGAGGACTTAACGTCATGCTATTATGCGGAGCAAATTATTAACTACATAAAATCAAAAATATGAAAGTAGTATTTAAACACAATTCGAATTTATTTGTATTCACTTTTGGCACTTCCTTAAACGCAAAAATTGCGGGTAACGGTGAATTAATCGGGCAACACTTTACTTTTAGCCGTCAACAGTTTGAACTTGCAAAGGGTAGCCCGTCAATGTCTGATTTTTTCAGGGCTGACGGGACTAACTGTTTAGACTGTCCGTTTTCAGGTAACCAGTCAGATAAAGCGGGTTTATGCTATACTCATAAGTTCGGGCAATTTAGAGGCTTCCTCTCTTCTTTACGCTCAATTCATAGGCTTCACACTTGGGAAACTATTCCCCAATATAGTGAGGATATCCACGCTAAAATTTTGACCGCTGCAGCTGGTAAATATTTCCGCTTCGGTTCGTACGGGGAACCCTCACTAATACCCGTTAATCTTATTGCCGATATAACGGCCGTGGCAAAATTATTCACGGGATATTCTCATCAATGGCAAAAATTCCCAGACCTTTCAGCCTACTTTATGGCCTCAACTCACAACCTGCAGGAACTTGAACAGGCCGAAAAATTAGGTTTCCGTTCCTACATGGCTGGAGACTTTACATTGACTGAATTGGTTAACGGTTTGGTCAATTGCCCTGCATCAGCGGAAGCAGGTAAAAAGTCACATTGTAGCAAGTGCGGCTTGTGTTCAGGTACCACGGGCAAAGGGAATAAGTCAGTATACATTAACCTACATTAATACACAATAGCACAACTATGCAAGTAATCAAACTACATGCAATTATTGACGAACTACAGGCCGAACTAAAGCAACTACAGGGATACCCTTACACAATACTTAACGCCTATAGAATAGACGCTATAACGCTATCAATTAACTACCTAATAAGCGGGGCTGCCGTACTTGATAGCATGGACGCAATAACAAGCCAATACAGAGACTTAAACAATAATTAGAAGGATAATAGGGAATAATGAGGGAATATTAGGGAATGAATACAAAAAAGCGTTAAACCAGAAACACACAAAATTAACTTAGCCCCCTTTGGGGCTTTTTTCATGCATATTAAAACTAATATGAATTAATTGTAATATGGTTACTTACTTAACATAATACAAATTATAGGCAAATTAAATAGGCCTGAATTGCTAAGAAAGTTAGCAAAGGGTAACTACATTACCCAAAAATAGGTATATATACCCTGGAGGCTATTAGAGGCGATTCTAAGCCTTTTACCTGTTGTCCGCTACCATGTATCCACCCAATGGGAGATAAGGCCGTAATGAGCCTATAATGACCTCAAAACCTCATTTTCTTTGCGGCCAAAGTCAGATTGAAAAAAGTCGCCTCGCCCCCTTTCACAGTTTTTTTTTATTTTACCCCTAAAGTTTTGTTTAGGTGTCTGTATTTTTTTCTCCCAAAATTCAGTCGAACTTTTTTTTAGGTTGTTTCTGTAAAAAGAAAACTATTCGTGTTAAAAGAAAACTATCCAAGCTAAAAGAAAAAGAACCAAAAAGAAAATATATAGTTCTTTATATTCTGTATTAGTATTTATAATCTATATAGTATTATAGTATATATATAAGGAAAAAGTGCCGCTTTTTTTCTGTTTTTTGATATATTTGCACCTATTGATATTTGTTGTAGTTTGGTTGTCAGATAATTACATTTTTCATTTTCGCAAAAATAGGGTGGCTATAGGGGGGCTATTAGGGTGGCTATAGGGTGGCCATAGCCAGGCTATAAAATACCCCATTTTTCTTCTCTGTTATCATTGTTTTGCTCCACTATTTTTTTTCGCTAAATTTGTATCGAACTTTTATAAAATTAAATTATATGGAATATCAGCATCAGGAAGAAGAGAACCAACCTAAAGAATTTAACGAATCTCAAGAATTTAACGAATCTCAGGAATTTGAGCCTGTAGAAGAAATGGATTTGGGTCAGGCTATTTTGGATGAACTAACACCCAAGGAACCAGACCTTCGGAATGCCGACCCTATTTTACTCACTCCTGCCGAAAGAAAACTTAGGCATAAGCAGTTGGTGTCTAAAAACCTAAAAACTTGGAAGAAAGGTCAATCTGGGAATCCTAACGGCAGACCTCCTGGCAAGTCAAAGAAAAGTGCCGCCTTGAAGTGGCTCGAACTGCAGGAGCAGTCTATGAACGAAATTACTGGACAAGATGAAGTTCTTAGTCAGGAAGACCTAATGACCCTTGCGATTATCAAAAGAGCCAAGAAGGGAGATGTTAAGGCTTATTCCGAGTTAATGAAGATAGCTTATGGTGATGACAAGAATGTTAACATCAACGGCATCATCGGGATAGCCAACATCACAGGGATGGAAATATATTAATGCTAAGTAGAATATATTAATTTGTGAAAAAATCACAATAAAGCATGATAAGTCATTCAATAATGGCTGATTTAGGTCATAATGAGTCATAAATCATACAAAAATGGGAGTTAAGGATTCTTATATGACGCATGAGAAATTTGGCAAAATTCATGCAGAAAATCGGGGATTCCGATTAATTTATTTTATTAGAGGCATTACTTTACTTTTGTAATGCTGATTTGATTCGATTTGTGTTTAGCCCTGACATTTCTATGTCGGGGTTTTTACTTATATTTGCTTATTGTTTTAATTGGTTTTGTTTTGTTTACTTAGTTTTGTTCGATTGTGTATTGACATAGTTTATCCTGGCGTTTCTACGCTGGGATTTTTTTTACTATCTGTAATTTTTTTTATCCACATCCTTTGAACTTTAGTTATATTTATTTAATTTAGCACTATAAAAATTATGTATAAGATAAAAGCAGCAGAATTGGTCGCATCTTATCTTAGGATAACTAAAGACCTAAAAATGGCAAAGCAATGTGCGAAAGCCTGTTGCGATGCTATCATAGCTGACTACCAAGATGATTCATTCGTTTCTTCACTAAATAAACTTAAAATCCACGAATGGACTAATGTAAAAAGAAATATATGACCGCAGTTCAATTACTAAAGCACAGAATCAGCCAACTTAAATTAGAAAATCCCGAATTAGAAAAATTGCTTGATGAAGCAGAGACTCACGAAAAGTCTCAGCTTAAGATAGCTTATGCTTCTGGATATGTAGAAGGGTTTAATCAACTTGACTGCGATGAGCATATAATTACTTCTGAGCAGTACTACAATAAAAACTACAAATATGGTAAATGACATTTATTATGACTACCTTGGAAATCAGTACAAAGAGGTAGACCGAACCAAGTCGCATATCACTTTTTTGGTAAACGAGAAAGATTTAGAGATGCGTACAAAGGCTGAGGTTGATTATATGGTGCAGAACCATGAACTTCGGTTATTTGATTTAACATGGTCTGATGTATGGAAGCATTGGGAAGAGACAAAGCCTAAATGGCCAGAGATACACAACCTAAAGGAATTTTTAAGTCTAAACTATAAAATCGCAAAAAAATAAACACATGAGTCCAGTACAATGGTTAGTAGACCAAGTTAATGCAGATTGCACTAATTCTACTTTTATTCAGCAACATTTAATAGACCAAGCCCTTGAAATGGAGAAGCAGCAGACACATAAAGGTGGCGAATTAGAGACCTTTAAAGACCATATTTCTGATATCGGCAAAATGGTTGTATATACGCATGATGATGTAATACAAATGATGGACAAATTCCATACAAGTATTTTGAATCGTGATTTATGTATGGCTAAATTAACTCCAATAGAAGTTAACATACAAGAAAAATCGGGAATTCCGATTAATTTATATACAGAGGAACAAGTTAAAGAACTTTTATACTATTACGATTTAGAAATAAAAAAACACTTACTGAATTATTCTATTGAACATTCTATACATAGTAAAATGTGTGATGGGATAAATGATGTAAGAAATACATACATACAATCACTTAAACAACCTAAACAATGACAGCGGTAGAATGGTTAATTAAAGAAATAGAAAAGCACGATAAAGAATTTAGTTATTTCTATAATGCAGAGATTGAGAAAGCCCTTGAAATGGAGAAGCAGCAGATGTTTAAAGGTAGCGAATTAGAGACCTTTGAAATATCAGATGAAGAAATAGAGAAAATGGCACAAGAATATGTTTTGTATAATGACGCAAAAAGGTCATGGGTTATAGAAGGTGCTAAATGGTATCGTGAACAATTAAAACAAAGGAAATGACACCAAAAGAAAAAGCAGAAAAATTAATAAACAGCATTAGCAATGTGTTCATCAATGATGAAGATGAGCATTATGTTGGTATGGTAACAAGAGTATCTAAACAATGCGCTTCGATAGCAGTAGATGAGGTCTTAAATGTATTACCACAACATGAATACCTTGAAGATAGAGACGAGTATCACGAAAATAGGGAAAGGTTGTATTGGCAAGAAGTAAAACAAGAAATAAATAATCTGTAATCCAACTGTTCGGAATTTCCGACAAGTTCAATAAAACAAAAACTATGAGTGATTTCCTATTTCTTTTAATATGCTTCTTAGGAGTTGTAGCAGGTATTGGTTTGCTAATACTTGCAGAAAAACTATGGGATGATAAAAATTAAAACTATGATAACAAACTTTGAATCAATCACAAACGAACTATCCACAGAAGAAAAGAAGATGATTCCTATTTTAATCAAGGGATTCTCAACAAGGACAAGCCAAAACCCTATCAAGGCTCCTGATATCATCAGGGCTATCAATTCAAAGGACTATGGCTTAAAGAACAAGTTTACCGAAGTAAGGTTGCGTAAAATATGCAATTTTATAAGAACAAATGGAATAATCCCTTTGTGTGCTACATCTAAAGGATATTATGTATCTTATGACAAGAACGAGATACAAAATCAAATATTGTCACTTAGGGAAAGGGCTGAAGCAATACTTGCTTGTGCCGATGGTATGACTAAATTTATGAAATGAAATTATATATTGGAGATAAGTCATCTAAGAAAAATCTGAGTAAAGAATATACTCACATTAAAGTCGAATCGGCTGAAGACATATCGGTTATTCTTAAACTTCCATTCGATAACGAAAGTGTAGACCATATCTACGCCTGTCACATACTGCATTATTTTTCCAAAGAAGAGGCTTTGGCTATTTTGAAAGAATGGAAAAGGGTAGTCAAAAAGGGGAATAGTATAAGAGTATGTGTCCCTGATTTCTGGAGGCTCACCACCATTTATCCAAATTCCATTAAGGTCAGCGATATCGAAAGGCATATTGAGTTATCTAAGTGCAAATCTATACATGACTTTTTATCTTTGCAATGTATTCTTGTATCTGCAGGATTTTATGCGGTTAAGAGATACGATTCCGTGTTGGAAGATAAGTCAAATAACTTAATTGGCTATGCTAATGTCAGTCTAAATGTAGAAGCGTACAGATAATGGCAAGTACTAAAATAAAATTTGATACCCATAATAACCAAAAGCAAAAAGAATGTGCTAAGGCATGGGTAGATGACACGGTAACAGACATTGTTTACGGTGGTGCCAAAGGCGGTGCTAAATCTTATACAGGTGCATCTTTGATATTCGGTGATGCTTTGATGTACCCTGGTACGCACTACTTTATTGCTCGTGATTCTCTTTCCGACCTGAGAAAGTTTACCATCCCTACGGTCTACGAGGTTTTTAATAACTGGGGATTAGGAAAGGAGTATATTACATTCAATGGTCAGGATAACTACTTTAGGCTTTACAATGGGTCTAAAGTATTTTTATTGGATGCTGCTCCTCAGCCAAGAGACCCTCTCTTCCAGAGATTTGGTTCGATGCAGATGACTCGTGGATGGATAGAGGAGGCAGGAGAGTTCAAGGAGGCCGCTAAGAATAACCTTATGGCATCGATTGGCCGTTGGAAGAACAAGGAGTACAATCTTAAGCCCAAGCTACTTCAGACTTGTAACCCATCTAAAAACTACCTTTATTCTGATTACTACAAAAGATGGAAGGAGGGAACACTTGAGCCTTATAAAAGATTCATACAAGCCTTCCCACAAGATAACAAGATGCTTCCAGAGGCATACATAGAATCTCTTGAGAGAAACCTATCTAAGAACGAGAAGGAAAGGCTTTTGTATGGCAATTGGGAATTTGATGATGACCCAAGTGTACTTATAGACTACGAAAAGATTATAGACATATTTTCTAACACCCATGTTCCTCACGGAGACAAAAAGATTACTGCGGATATAGCCCGACTTGGTGGTGACAGGATTGTCATCATTGAATGGGATGGATTCAGAGGTAAAGTAAAGTGGTACAAGAAGCAGACGCTTGATGTAACAGGTCAGTTGATAGAAGACTCTCGTAACAGGCTTTTGATAGGGCCATCTGATGTTATCGTGGATGAGGATGGAATGGGAGGAGGTATTGTGGACTTTTACAAGTACAAAGGTTTTGTGAACAATTCATCTCCGCTTCCATCACCTACTGCACCTTTGAATGACATGGGTAAGAGGTCAAATGAGAATTTCGATAATCTCAAAAGTCAATGTTATTATAGATTAGCAGAAAGAATAAATAAAAATGAATTATTTTTGCAATGCGATGCTGATGTAAAGACTTGGATTATTGAAGAGTTGGAACAGGTAAAGCAAAAGAGCCTTGATTCGGATATGAAGAAAGGAGTGATTCCTAAAGATAAGATGAAAGCGTTGTTAGGTCGTTCACCTGACTTTGCTGATGCTTTGATGATGAGGGAATACTTTGAGTTAAAACCGACAAGAGGCTTTGTGGCTGCTTCATATTAAAACTTAAAAAATGGATTTATTCGGTCAAAAGGCTCTTTCAAAGAGTTTAGATAAAATGATGGATACGATGAAGGCGGTGAATGATAACAGAATCGCCATGTTGATGTCATCATTTAACACGCAGATTTTCCCTAACTACAATGTAATAAAGGAACAACTTGTCTATCAAACGATGGATGATGTCTATTCGGTAGTCTCTCGTCTTGCGACAACTGCTGCTATGGTTCCAATGTACGGAGAGGGAAAAGACGGAACAGAAATAGACCGAAATGATAATATTAACTTTATACTTAATCAACTTACTTTTCAACTCAAGGAATCCATCCACCTGAATCTTTTGATTTCTGGTGAGGCTTTTATTTACAAGCAAAGGATTGAATTAGGGCCAAACAAGGGGAGGATTAAGTTAATCAACCTAAATCCTGCAAACATTATTGTGATTGTGGAAGAAGTCTTCCCATATCCAATCGTAGCTTACAGGTATGAAGATTCGCAGAGTGGTGAAAGCTTCAACATAGAGTTTAACGACATTATTTATGTCAAACTTGAAAATCCTACAATAGATACACAACAAGATGTAAGGGGTCTTTCCCCCATCAGGGTTCTGACAAGAAGGCTCACAAGGCTACAAGCCCAAATGGATATCTCTGTGGCTCAGATGCAAAATGGTGGTCTTCCAGGTGTGCTTTACGACAAGAGTCCTGGGTTTACTGCTAACGATGCTAATCAGCACAAAGAGAATTTCTCAAGGTTCTTGAATTCAAGGTCAAATAAGTCTGCTCCTTATATTATGGGTGGTGAACTCGGATATATTCCTATCGGTTCTACTTTGGCTGACTTGGATTTGGCTTCTTTGGCTGATATAGACTTCGACAAGATTTGTAATGTGTATGGTGTGAGTTCAACTTGGTTCAACAATAAAAAGGCTGCTACCGAGTCTAATGTAAAGGAAATGGTAAGGTTGATTTACACTAACGCAGTTCTTCCCAATGTAATGCGTGTTCAAGATGCCATAAATCAGCAGTTAATAGCTGAGATTGCTACAGAAGCAGTTTTAAGGTACGATATAAGCGATATTACCGAACTTCAGAAGGATATGAGGGATAAGGCAGAGACTTATGCAAGGCTGCCTGTAATCGTTCCTAATGAGGTCAGAGAGGGCATGGGCTGGGATAGGATAGATGACCCTCTGATGGATAAACCTATTATTAAAGCAGGGTATTATTTTGTAGAAGATATGACCCCGATGGAATCAATGCCAATTACAGATGACTATAGACCAGATATCTCACAAATGCCTCAAGGCGATATCACGAATCCTCGAGGAGGAAATCAAGTTTGAGACTTGCCCTCTAAAAAGGGCGAAGAACGACTGGAAGAAACAAGAGATTCGTAATCTTATTGCCAAGAAATTAATGACCTCACAAACAGGGCCAAGTGAATTTAAGTGAATATGTAGGAAATTATGAAAGGTTCTTAAAAAGGTATGAGGCAATCTATGCCCCTAAGATTCGTAAAGAGATAAGAAATCAGATAAAGACTTATTTGGAATCCGACATATCTAAAATCTCCTCCGAGGGGATGCAGGACATAATCTTAGATATGCACATCAAGTCTGGCACTTATTGGGCTAATGTGACCAATAGGATGTTCAAGACTCCTACCAAGAAATCAAGGCACGATAGATTTAGTGAGTATATGTATTCCCTGCTTAGGACATATATGATTATAGATGCCTTCAATACTGCCGAGAATATTACTCAGACTACTATTGATGACATCAAGCAGATTCTGTACGATGCTACCATCCTGAATTGGAGTCTAAGAAAAATAGAGCAAGAATTACTCAACCAAAGGAAAATAAGAATAAGGTCGTTGCTAATAACAAGGACTGAACTTCTGTATGGGTCAAATACAGGTGCTTACTTGTGGATGAAGGACACAGGCTTGGATTGGAGGAAGAAGTGGGTTGCTTTATTAGACAACAGGACTCGTAGAGACCACAGGATTTTGAATTGGCAGGTAAGGCCATTGAATGACCCATTTGAGGTGGTAAATAAATTCGGGGTGCTTGTGAAGATGCAATATCCTGGAGACAGGTCACTCGGTGCAGGGCCAGACCAAATTTGTAATTGCAGATGTTTTTTGGTGTATGAATAAACTAAATATTTCAGCAATAGAATAAAATAATTAATTTTGTAACAAACTAAAAGATGTATAAGAGTTTCAAAAGCATAGTTTCCGATGTTGACGAAAAGGG
>Ga0315907_10009226_pt1 | contig 10000 bp, 10 predicted proteins | sample LakEriMetagenome_3_FD_203525 | JGI IMG/M metagenome (GOLD analysis project Ga0315907, IMG submission 203525) | Freshwater fungal communities from buoy surface, Lake Erie, Ohio, United States - Buoy 12 MA123 | ecosystem: Environmental > Aquatic > Freshwater > Lake > Lake biofilm | place: USA...
CGAGTATGGATTGGATTCATTTCAACTCCATCGATTATAATGAGAACTTAGATCAGATACTGGTGAGCTCACATACTTTGTGTGAAGTGTGGATCATCGATCACAGCACCACTACCGCTGAGGCTGCCAGTCACGCGGGTGGTAATGCGAATAAAGGTGGCGATCTGCTGTATCGCTGGGGTAATCCCCAGGCTTATGACCGCGGAAATCCATCGAACAAAATTTTTTATGGTCAGCATCATGCTACATGGATACCCGAAGGTTTCCCGAATGAAGGAAAAATTTTGGTCTTCAATAATGGACTGAATCGCCCGGGCACTTATTCGTCTATCGATATGATAGAACCTCCTGTGAATGCAAGTGGTCAGTATGCTATTACTTCGGGAAATGCTTATCTACCGACGAATCTAACATGGACCTATACGGCGCCAACGCCGAGCGATTTTTACAGCAATAATATTTCGGGTGTGTACCCTTTGAATGATGGATCATTTATGATTTGTAGTGGAACGAGTGGTACTTTTTTTGAAATAGATCCACTTGCACAAAAGATGTGGGAGTATGTCAATCCGATTATCCAAGGTACAATAGGCACTCAAGGCGAGGTGCCAACGAATAACTTGGTATTTCGCTGCAACTTTTACCCTAGCGATTACGCAGCCTTCACCGGCCGCGACCTCACAGCTCAAGGGATGATTGAGAACAATCCCTTGGAGCCATCGCTATGCAGCAGTGGGCAGAATGTTTATTCGGTTTCTAATGAAGTTATACAGATTTATCCCAACCCATTTTCTACCCAATTTACTATTGACACAAAGGGATTAGGCAGTTTCACTTACGAAGTTTACGATGTATATGGAAAAATGATTACCCAAGGACAGAGTGATCGTTCGGTCGATCTTTCTGAATTCTCGGCTGGAAGTTACTTTGTAAAGGTCTTTTCTGCTGAGAAAATGTGGGTGAGGTGTGTGGTGAAGGATTGATGATCCACAGTTCTTGCCACCCCTCGCTGCACTAGGTTTTATGGAACCTTCTTCCAAAGGATGATGTTTTTCACTTTCTATTTATATCGATCATTTTTTTAATTTGGCTGTCATGATTGCTTCTGTTACTACTCCTCGTTTTATCCTCCGCGAATTTCGTCTTACGGATGTAGAGGCTTTATTTGCCGTTGACTCTGATCCAGAGGTGGTGCGTTATTTAGGAAACAAAACATTGAATACACACGCTGAGGTAGAAGAGGTGATTCATATGGTGCGTAAGCAGTATGAAGATTTTGGTATTGGCCGATGGATAGTAGAGAATAAATTGACGGGCGAGGTAGTGGGCTGGTGTGGCCTGAAATGGATATAAGACAACGGAGAGGATCGTAAACAATATTACGACGTGGGGTATCGCTTAGCACGTAAGCATTGGGGTCAGGGCATTGCCACCGAATGTGCTTTGGCTAGCTTGGATTATGCGTTTAACGTGATTAAAACGAAAGAAGTATTCGCCGCTGCTAGCATCGATAATGGTGCTTCTAACCGCGTTTTACAAAAAATAGGCATGCAAAACATCGGTCGTTTTTTCTACGACGATATTGTATGCAATTGGTATCGGATAGAAAATCCCGCAGAGTAATTACTTTCCTGAAGCAAACTCCATAGCAAGCGCACGCGCCTCAGTATCGCTGGCAATGTAGTCAGCAAGTGTGTTGTGCGCGCGGAAGGTAGCGGCATTCATTACACGCTCGTTGAGCTCGGCGATTTCTAAGAATTTGATTTTGTCTTGTAAGAAAAGGGCAACGGAAATTTCGTTGGCTGCATTTAAGGTACACGCCATATTTCCGCCTTTGCGCAATGCTTCGAATGCCAAATCGAGACAACGGAATGTTGCACGGTCGGGCTGTTCGAAAGTAAGCGTAGGATAGTTTAAGAAATTGAATCGTGGAAAATCGGCCTGCAATCGCTGCGGATATCCTAATGCATATTGAATAGGCAGCTTCATGTCTGGTAAGCCCATCTGAGCTTTCATGCTGCCGTCTTGAAACTGAACAATGCTGTGTATGATCGATTGTGGATGCACGATCACGTCTATCTGATCGGGTGTAAGGTTGAACAACCACTTCGCTTCGATCACCTCAAGCCCTTTGTTCATAAGCGATGCAGAGTCGATGGTGATTTTAGCACCCATATCCCAATTAGGATGTTTCAGTGCCTGTGCTTTGGTAGCACCTACAAGATCTTCTATTTTTTTTCCGCGAAAAGGACCACCACTCGCCGTGAGATAAATCTTCTCAATCGGGTTATGCCATTCACCCGCTAAGCATTGAAATATGGCGCTGTGCTCACTATCTACGGGATAGATATTGACGCCTTTTTCCTTTGCCAATTTAGTTACCAAATCGCCTGCTACTACTAAGGTTTCTTTGTTGGCGAGCGCTATATGTTTGCCACTTTCGATGGCGCGAATGGTAGGCTCTAGGCCTGCTGCACCTACTAGAGCAGTAAGCACAATGTCGATGGTTTCGGACTCTACGATCTGAGTGAGCGCTTCTTTGCCGGCAAATACTTTTATACCATCACCCCAAAGGGCATCTTTTATTTTGGTGTATTGCGACTCATCGCCAATGACTACACTGTTGGGTTTGAAAGCACGCGCTTGTTCGATGAGGAGATCACCATTTTTTTGTGCGGTGAGCACTTCTACTTCAAACGATTCGGGATTAGCTTGGATTACATCCAAGGCTTGGGTTCCGATAGATCCTGTAGATCCTAAAATGGCAACGCGTTTCACTGAGGGATTGTATTGGTAGATGACGAATGTAAATTACAAAAAGCCAAGTTCAAGCATCGCTTCTTGACTCATCATGCTTTTGTCCCATGGTGGATCCCAAGTGATCTCTACTTTACAACCGTTGATACCATCAACGCCTGCTACTTTTTGTTCTACTTCAGGAGGAAGCGTTTCAGCCACAGGACAAGAAGGTGAGGTGAGGGTCATCGCAATGTTTACTTGACCTTCATCGTCAATATCAATACCATATACCAATCCCAATTCGTAGATATCTACCGGAATCTCAGGATCGTAAATAGTCTTGAGTGTGGTGATGATGTTATTTCTTAACTCTTCTTTATTCACCTTACTTTATTTGTTAGACGAACCGCTCAGTGCAAGTCCGTACATCTTCATTTGTTTGATCATCGAAGCCAGTCCGTTGCTGCGCGTGGGACTGAGGTGTTCGTGTAATCCAATTTCTTGGATAAAATGTAAGTTGGCTTGGGCTATATCCTCTGGTTTTTCGTCCGAAAGAACACGAACCATAAGAGCCACCAAGCCTTTGGTAATGATGGCATCACTATCTGCTGTAAACATCAGCTTGCCCTCATTGTTCATAGCGCCATGCAGCCATACGCGCGATTGACAGCCTTTGATGAGGTTATCTTCTGTTTTATAGGCTTCAGCAATGAGAGGCAAATCTTTACCGAGTTCAATGATGTACTCGTACTTCTGCATCCAGTCGCTAAATAAACTGAACTCGCCAATGATCTCTTGTTGTTTTTCTTCAATCATCTTATCGCAACATAGTTATGGCGCGTTTGAGCGCATGAGTCAGGGCTTCAATTTCTTCTTCTGTGTTGTAGATAGAAAAGGAGGCGCGCACCGTTCCGGGTATGCCAAAACGTTCCCATAATGGTTGTGTGCAGTGATGTCCTGTACGAACGGCTATGCCTTGTTTGTCAAGCAAGGTACCTAAGTCATAAGGGTGAATGCCCTCCACTAAAAACGAAATAACGGCTACCTTATGTGCACTGGTGCCATAAATTTTTAATCCTTCGATTTCACTGAGCTCTTTGGTCGCTTTGGTCAAAAGAAGTTGCTCATGGCTCTCTAATGCTTCCCAACCAAGGTCTTTGATGAATTTGATGGCTGCATGCAAAGCAATAATGCCTTCGATATTAGGAGTACCTGCTTCAAATTTGTGTGGTAGTGTATTGTAGGTGGTGCCAGAAAAGGAAACGGTTTGAATCATTTCTCCACCGCCTTTGTAAGGAGGCATTGCATTGAGCAAGGCTTCTTTTCCGTAAAGTACACCTACACCTGTAGGACCGTACATTTTGTGGGCTGAAAAACAGTAGAAGTCGGCATCGAGGTATTCTACATGCACCGCCAAATGGGCCACGGCTTGAGCACCATCGATGAGTACTTTCGCGCCTACGGCATGGGCTTTATCAATGAGTTGTTTGACAGGATTGATCGTTCCTAATGCGTTCGAAACATGACTGACTGCTACGATTTTTGTTTTCTCAGAAAGCAAAGAATCAAGAGCAGCCCAATCCCATTCGCCTTTTTCAGTAACGGGAATTACTTTAAGTATAGCTCCCTTGCGCTCTGCAAGCATTTGCCACGGCACAATGTTGCTGTGGTGTTCCATATGCGAAACCAGAATCTCATCGCCGGCAGATACTGCTATTTCGCCATAGCACTGGGCTACAATATTGATGGATTCAGTGGTTCCCGAGGTAAAAATAATTTCATGTACATGCTCGGCACTGATCAACTCACGTACGGCATGACGGGTGTTTTCAAATGCGGTGGTGGCCAAGTTGGCCAGGTGATGCACACCGCGATGAATGTTGGAGTTATAGCCGGTATAGTAATCGGTAATCGATTCTATTACACTTAAGGGCTTTTGTGTAGTCGCAGCATTGTCCAAATAAACGAGTGGAACGCCATTTACTTCTTGGTGAAGAAGTGGGAACTCATCGCGAATGGTTGCTACGTCGAGGGTGTTCATGTTCTGTTCTTTACGTCAGCTTTGCGGATGATTACATCCAAAGCAAATTCTTTTCTTGAAGCTGGTTGAATACAAAAGATTGAACCGCTTCGTTTTCAATTTTGTTCACCACATCACCCAAGAAAGCTGCTGTTAAAAGTTTCTTAGCGTTTTCTGGTCCAATAGCACGAGCCTTCAAATAGAAAAGGGCTTCTTCGTTGAATTGTCCAGTGGTAGTGCCGTGTGAACATTTAACGTCATCAGCATAAATCTCCAACTCGGGCTTGGTATTTACCGAAGCGTCATCACTCATCATGATGTTGGCGTTGGTCTGATAGGCATTTGTTTTTTGTGCATCAGGGCGAACGTACACTTTACCATTAAATACCGCCTTGGATTGATCAAACATGACTCCTTTGTAAAGTTCGTTAGACTCGCAGTGCGGCATCAAGTGATCTACCAAGGTGTGGTTATCTACATGCTGCGTTCCACGGGGTAAATAAATACCGTTGAGGTGAGTCAAGCAGTTTTCGCCATCTAAACGAATATTGAGGTTGTTACGCACCCAATTGCCATCCACCGTCATCGTGTTAATGGTAAAACGGGAGTCGCGAGCTTGATAAATATTTTCTTGTGAAAGGTGAAACGACTGTTCGCCTTCCATTTGAATTTTATCGATGTTCAATTGCGCATTGGATTCTACTTCCCAGTCGATAGCGGCTTGGGTAAATGCATTTACACCACCAATGGTAGCAAAGGTGCATACTACATGCAATTGACTGTTTTGCTCAAGTGAACCGGCAAGTATCGGTAAACCGAATGATTGTTCGGTGGATTGCAAGAAAAGGCAATGAATAGCTTTTGTTGCAATAGTGTTGCGCTTTACACGAACATAGATACCGTCAGTAATATGCGTGTTGTGTAGTGCGGTAAAAAAATCAATTTTTGAATGACGGCGAGCAAGAAGGCCTGCTACCGCGCTTTTTGAGTCATCGCTCAGTTGCGAGATCGACTCTATGCTCACGCCTTCGATGGTACTTACCGATGATAAATCGCTGCGGAAAAACCCATCCAAAAATACATACACGCAGGCATCCAATCCCTCGATGAGGAAAGGAGTAAGGTCTATCGCTTGTGCGCTAGGAGCCACATTCCACTTGGCATTGCTGATGCGAGTGGTGCGGGTATATTTCCAATCTTCTACACGCGTAGTGGGAAAATCCGTTGTTTCTAGGGCTTGGGCAGAAAGGGCAGCCAACTCTGGAGCAATCGTACTTAACGTCGATGCCGTGCTGAGTGATTTAACCCATTCTATTTTTTTGGAAATGGCTGTCGCTTCCATGTTTATGCTTCTACTTCTTCTTTAATCCAATCGTATCCTTTTTCTTCCAACTCGAGAGCGAGTTCTTTTCCGCCGCTGCGTACAATACGTCCTTTGTAAAGTACATGCACGAAATCAGGAACGATATGATCCAACAAACGTTGGTAGTGAGTGATCACAATGAATGAACGTTCGGGTGAACGCATAGCGTTTACTCCTTGCGATACAATGCGAAGTGCGTCAATATCCAATCCACTATCGGTTTCATCCAAAATAGCGAGCTTTGGTTCAAGCATGGCCATTTGGAATATTTCATTGCGTTTTTTCTCACCACCACTGAAACCTTCATTCACAGCGCGGTTGGCTAATTGACCATCCAACTCTACGAGTTTAGATTTTTCGTTAACGAGTTTCAAAAAATCTTTCGCAGCAATGGCATCTTCGCCGCGGTGCAAACGCACTTCGTTCAGGGCCGCTTTCAAGAAGTTGATGTTGCTTACACCCGGAATTTCTACTGGGTATTGGAAAGCGAGGAATACACCCTCACGAGCGCGAACCTCTGCAGGCATTTCGAGTAGATCTTTTCCATCGAACTCTATCTGTCCACCAGTGATTTCGTATTCTTCACGTCCGGCCAATACAGAGGCTAAGGTGCTTTTTCCGCTACCGTTGGGTCCCATGATGGCGTGAACTTCACCTGGCTTAATTTCGAGGTTGAGTCCTTTTAGAATCTCCTTTCCTTCGATAGAAGCTTGGAGGTTGGTGATCTTTAACATGATCGATATAATTTGAGGTCGTTGTCTATTTTGTTATCCTACTGAACCTTCTAATGAGATGGCCAATAGCTTTTGTGCTTCTACTGCAAACTCCATCGGAAGCTTGTTCAATACTTCTTTCGCATAACCATTCACGATAAGCGAAACAGCTTGCTCTTCGCTTAATCCACGCTGAAGGCAATAGAAGATTTGATCTTCACCAATTTTCGATGTAGTAGCTTCATGTTCTACCATAGCGGTAGAGTTGTTCACTTCGATGTACGGGAAGGTATGTGCACCACATTTATCAGTCATCAACAAAGAATCACACTGCGAGAAGTTGCGCGCAAATGCTGCGTTTTTATTGATTTGTACCAACCCGCGATAAGAGTTTTGACTCTTGCCTGCGGAAATACCTTTGGATATAATGGTGCTGGAAGTGTGCTTACCGAGGTGAACCATTTTAGTTCCGGTATCAGCTTGCTGATAATTATTGGTTACGGCTACGCTGTAGAATTCGCCAACGGAATAATCACCTTTTAAAATGCAGCTTGGATATTTCCACGTAACAGCAGAACCTGTTTCTACTTGGGTCCAAGAGATTTTGGAGCGATCGCCTTCACACAATCCACGTTTGGTTACGAAGTTGAATACACCACCTTTTCCTTCCGCATCGCCAGGATACCAGTTTTGAACGGTGCTGTATTTGATCTCCGCATCTTTCATGGCTACGAGTTCTACTACTGCGGCATGCAATTGATTTTCGTCGCGCTGTGGAGCGGTGCAACCTTCGAGGTAACTCACGAAGCTCGATTCATCAGCGATCACGAGTGTGCGCTCAAACTGACCAGTTCCACCTTCGTTGATGCGGAAGTAGGTAGAAAGTTCCATGGGGCAGCGCACACCTTTTGGTATGTAGCAGAATGAACCATCTGTAAAAACAGCAGAGTTCAATGCAGCATAAAAATTATCGGTACGAGGTACAACGGTGCCCAGATGTTGACGAACAAGATCGCCGTGCTCGCGAATAGCTTCGCTCATCGAACAGAAGATGATGCCGAGCTCAGCGAGTTTTTCTTTGAAAGATGTTGCAACAGAAACGGAGTCCATTACAAAGTCAACAGCCACACCCGAAAGACGCTTTTGCTCTTCGAGCGAAATGCCGAGTTTGTCCATGGTTTTTTTCATCTCGGGATCAATGTCCTCAAGACTTTCATACACTTTCTTCTGCCTAGGCGCAGAGTAGTAGCTGATGGCTTGAAAATCGGGCTTGGTGTAATGTACATGAGCCCATTCTGGTTCTGTCATTTTTTGCCAGAGGCGAAAAGACTCGAGGCGCCAGTCGAGCAACCAAGCGGGTTCATTTTTTTTCGAAGAGATCAAACGAATGATGTCTTCATTGAGACCAGCAGGAACTTTATCGCTTTCGATGTTGGTGGTAAAACCAAACTCATACTCCTTGCGGGTTATATCGTCTAATAAGTCGTTGCCTTCGTATGCCATGATTGCATTTAGATAGAGAAACTCTCTCCGCAGCCACAGGTGCGAGAAGCGTTTGGATTTTTAAAAACAAAACCTTTACCGTTAAGACCTCCAGTGTACTCCAATTCGGTACCTACGAGATAAAGGAAGCTTTTACGATCAACCACTACTTTAACGCCATTGTCTTCAAATACCTGATCACCTTCGTTCAGCGCGTTGTCAAATTTGAGTTGATACATCAATCCGCTGCATCCACCTCCATCAACACCAACACGAACAAAAGAATCAGCAGGATGATTTTCTGTGGCCATGAGATGTGCCACTTGTGCTTTTGCACTTTCTGAAACTTTAATCATGTTTCCTTCTTTTGGTTCTAAAACCACTCACAAGCCGCTTTGTTTATTGGTTTCGGCCTTCTATTTAGAATTTTTCTAAATTGAGTTGGGACGGCAAAAATACCTTATTTATGGTATTCGATCCAAAAACGGAACGTGATTTTGGCAAAGATTCAGAAAATGAAGGATTTACGAAAGGTCTTCCTTCTTTCTGCCGCGCCAAGGAGCGATGAAAAAGTCGAAGGGATATTTTCGAAAATACGCCCATAATATGGTTAAAAAACGAGGGTTTTTGAGCAAAACAATCCCCCGACTGCGGATGGCAATGAAAAAGGCAAGGCTAAAACTTGTGGCGAAATTGACAAAACCGATGAGTAAAATACCAATGGGTATAATGATCAATTGAGATAAGGTTACTTGATCAAGCACATAATAGAGTGCACTACTAAAACTACCCGCGGCGAAGGTGATGTGGCGAATGTCGAAGGGTAATCCTGTGATGATTCCGATAAAGGTGGCGGTACCTAAAAAGAAACCGAGGGCAATATTTCCAGCAAGTGAGCCCGCATTATGCTGAAGATAATTTGCAAAGCGATGCGTGTTTTTTTTCCCAATGAATTGCTTCAGTCGGTTGTGCTGTCTGATGCGTTCGGGAACGCGAGAATAAATCATGCGATTATCCGTGTATCCGGCAAGTAATCCGGAAAGGAATAAATAAATACCGGTGATCACCGCAAACCAAAGTGCGCCGGAAAGCCAAGGGTGTTGATTGGTAATGACGTTTAACGCTTCTTGATCGGAGTACAATTGATAACCGAATACATAATCCATAGCCCAAGCAAAAAAGAAAGGCAAAGGAAAAACAACTAGTAAATTACCGATGAACGAGATTGTTTGTGTGTGACAAACGCGGGCAATGGTAAGCGCTAGTTCCTTTAAATCATTGTCTTCTTTTTTTCCTGTGATGTCTTTCGCTAGGGAGGCGGCAGTCATGGCCGGTTGCTTGGTGGCTAATGTGAAATGGAAAAATTGTATCAGCAAAAATCCAATGGCGTAATTAATACTGAAGAATAGAGCTTCCCACAAAGGCGGAAGGTCGATTTGATGAATCCATGCTTTTACGAAAACGAGAAAACTAACGATGAGTCCTGCGCCTAAGGCAGCGGTAAAGAAGTGGCCATAAGCTTTTCGATCGGTGGCTATATAGTGTTCACCAGAATGACTTTTGTGCTCTGAAATTTGGTAAGAAAGGTCTTGAATATTGTTTTTGAAAAAACGGAAAAAATGCTGACGGCTTTGTTCTTCTCGGGCAATGGCAATCAGCAGTTCGAATATGTTTTGCTCATTG
>Ga0315907_10009227_pt1 | contig 9999 bp, 5 predicted proteins | sample LakEriMetagenome_3_FD_203525 | JGI IMG/M metagenome (GOLD analysis project Ga0315907, IMG submission 203525) | Freshwater fungal communities from buoy surface, Lake Erie, Ohio, United States - Buoy 12 MA123 | ecosystem: Environmental > Aquatic > Freshwater > Lake > Lake biofilm | place: USA: Lake...
CCTGAAGAACCAGGGCATCGCGCTTCTGTCGGCCTCGCGCTGCAGGCCTTCGTCATCACCGGATCGCTGATGGCGACCATGCTCGCGCTGCACGCCTTCCGCATCATCCGCGCCGGGCCGCGCTTCACCGCCGTCCTGTCGGTCGTGACGATCGGCATCGCGGTCACCTACCTCGTCTCCTTCGTCCTGTCGCTGTTCAGCATCCAGATGCCGTTCCTCAGCCTCGGCTCCGCCTTCGCCGGCGGAAGCTCGGCGTGGATCGGCCTCGGCATCAACGGCCTCATCCTGATCGTCGCGGCGCTCTGGCTCCTCGTCGACTTCGCGCAGATCGAGGAAGCCGTCGCCGCAGGGGCCCCGAAGTGGATGGAGTGGGCCCTCGCCTTCGGCCTGATCGTGACGCTCGCCTGGGTCTACCTCGAGACCCTCAGGATGCTCTTCCGCCTCTACGCGATGTTCGGCAGCCGCGAGGAGTGACGCGCGGGCCGGCGAAGCACCGGAAACATGAAGACGCCCGCGCGGATGTATCCGCGCGGGCGTCTTCGTTTTTGGCCGTCCGTCGGGCGCTCAGAGGATCTCGGCGGCGAGGCTCGCGAGCTGCGAGCGCTCGGTCTTCGAGAGCGACACGTGCCCGGCGATGCGCTGGCCCTTGAAGCGCTCGATCGCGTGGGCGAGCCCGTTCGACTGGGCGTCGAGATACGGGTTGTCGATCTGCAGGATGTCGCCCGAGAGCACGATCTTGGTGCCGTCGCCGACGCGCGACACGATCGTCTTGATCTCGTGCGGCGAGAGGTTCTGCGCCTCGTCGACGATCATGAACTGATGCGGGATCGAGCGGCCGCGGATGTAGGTCAGCGGCTCGAGGACGACGCGGCCGGTCGCCATCAGCTGGTCGAGCCGCTGCTCGGCGGTGCGGCTCTCGGGGCGCTCGTCGGAGTGGCTGCCGCGCGTCGAGAGCAGGTAGGCGATGTTGTCGAAGATCGGCTGCATCCACATCGACAGCTTCTCGTCCTTGTCGCCGGGCAGGTAGCCGATGTCGCGGCCGAGCGGCATGATCGGCCGCGCGGTGAGGAGCTTGTCGAAGCGCTCCTCCTTGAGCGTCTTGTGGAGGCCGGCGGCGAGCGCGAGCAGCGTCTTGCCGGTGCCGGCCGGGCCAGTGAGCGTGACGATCTTGACGTCGTCGTCGAGCAGGAGCTCGAGCGCCATCGTCTGCTGCACGTTGCGGCCCATGATGCCGTAGACCGGCTTGCGCGGACCGGTCACCGGAATCGCGGAGCCCGTGTCGGCGAGGATGCGCGCGAGGCCCGTGTGGTGGTCGTCGAGCTCGTCGACGAGCAGCACGAACTGGTTCGCGACCGCCTCGATCGGCACCTCGTGGACGCCGTCGGGCGTGGTGGCGCGGAACTCGGCGAGCCGCTCGACGCGGAGCTGGCGCTCCTCGTACAGCTCGTCGATCACCTCGCCGGGCACCTTCGCGACGAGGTAGCCCGCGTGCAGGAAGTCGGCGGCGATGTGGTCGTGCTCGAAGTCCTCGGCGGGAATCCCGAGCGCGTCGCTCTTCACGCGCGCGTTGATGTCCTTCGAGATGAAGACCGTGCGCTTGCCCGCGCCGTGCAGCTCGGCCGCGACCGCGAGGATCTGGTTGTCGGTCTTGTTGATGTCGAGCGCCTCGTCCGAGCGCATGCGGCTGCGCGCGACGCGGATCGAGCCGCCCTGCTCGTTCCAGACCACGCCCTCGAAGAGCGCGCCCTGCGCGCGCAGGCGGTCGAGCGCGCGCGTGACGGCGCGGGCGTTGCGGCCGCGCTCGTCGTTGTTCTTCTTGAAGGTGTCGAGCTCCTCGATCACCGCGAGCGGGATCACCACCTCGTGCTCGGCGAACTTGAAGATCGACTGCGAGTTGTGGAGCAGCACGTTCGTGTCGAGGACGAAGTGCTTGCGGGCCCTTGCTTGTCCGGCCCGCGCGTCGCGGGCGGGAGAGGCGGCGGAACCGAGGTCGGTTCCGAACGAGGCGTCCGTGCCGGATCCGTTCAGCATGCAAGCCCTCCTGTGGCTGGAACAGCGCTGATCGACTTCACTGCGAGGGGATAGTCGCCCGGCCACCCCCGCCTTTCAACAGGTACGCATGAAGAAGGCGAGAAATCGGGAAATGCGCGGGTGCGCCGCGGCTCAGCGCACGAGCGGATCGCGGTCGGCGGCGCTGACCGCGAACGCGACGCCCGCGAGCGCCGGGTCGGCGGCGAGGCGTTCCGCGAGCCGCGGCAGGTAGCCGCGCTCGGTGTTCGTGTGGCCGGCGAGCAGGACCTCGAGCCCGAGGGCGTGCGCGCGGAGGACATCGTGGTGCGAGAGTTCACCGGTGAGGAACAGCGACGCGCCTTCGGCGGCCGCCGCCTCGAGGAGGCTCGCGCCGCTGCCAGCGCAGACGGCGAAGACCTCGTGGCGCCGGGGTGCGCCGGAAGTTGGTCTCGTCCGTTCGATTCGGCCGGTGCCGAGCGCTCGTTCGAGATTTCCGGCGACTTCCGCGGAAGTCGCCGGCAGCGGAAGCCGCGCGACCCGGCCGGCTCCGACGCGCCGGTCGCCGGGAGGCGCCTCGAGGCCGAAGATGTCGAACGCGGGCTCCTCGTAGGGATGGGCGGCGCGCAGGGCGGCGACGACGGCGGCGAGATCGCGGCGATGGAAGGACATCTCGAGGCGCATCTCGCCCACCCGCTCGAGGTGGCCGGCCCGGCCGACGGCGGGATTCGCGCCTTCGCCGCCGAAGAAGGTCCCTTCGCCGCGGCTTGAGAACGAGCAATGGGTGTAGGCGCCGATCTGCCCGGCCTCGGCCTCGGCGAGCGCGGAGCGCACCTCGGCGAGCGCCGACTCGGGGACGAAGGTGACGATCTTGTGGGTGTTGCCGCCGCGGGCGGCGGCGGGCGCGAGCGCGCGGACGTCGGTGGCGTCGGCCGCGACGAGTTCGACGAGCCAGTCGTTGATGCCGCCGGCGACCGCGTCGAGCGCGGTGTGGGGCGAGTAGACGGCGATGCCGGAACGCACCGCGTCGAGGGCGACGCGCCCCTGCCAGGTCGCGCCGTCGAGCCGTTCAAGCGGCTTGAAGAGGAGCGGGTGGTAGGCGATCACAAGCTCGGCGCCCGCGGCGCGCGCTTCGTCGAGGACGGCGGGGATGAGGTCGATCGCGAGGAGCGCGCGCGCGACGGGGCGGCCGTCGCCGGCGACGAGGAGGCCGACCTTGTCCCACGGCTCCGCGAGCGCGAGCGGCGCGTGCGGACCGAGCGCGCGGACGATGTCGGCGAGGGGCTGCGGCATGAAGGCGATGATACGGGGCTGGTGGCGGCGGCGAGAGGGACGGCGGCGATCGGCGTGGCCGTGATGAGTCGTCGGACGGCCGACGACGCCGTGCCGAGATCGTTGGGTCTTGCGACCCATCGTCTTCGAGATGGGCACCCGCCGCCCAAGGGGCGGCGGCGATCAGCCGAGACGACACGGCTGTCCTTCGGGCCCACGAGGAACCGCCGCGATCACGGCCTTCGCCGTCGCCCGAGGGGCGGCGGAAGGATGCGCGGACTTCCCCGTCGCCGAAGGCGACGGGGGTGGCACGTCCCCGAGCGCGCAGCGCGAGGGGTCGTGGTCGCATGATCCAAGAGTCTCGCGCGTGACCCAATCTGCCTCAGCACCAAAGCGAGCGAGCCGCGAAGCGGTCGCGAGCGCTCGGACACGCGCCTCAGCACCAAAGCGAGCGAGCCGCGAAGCGGTCGCGAGCGCTCGAACACGCGCCTCAGCACCAAAGCGAGCGAGCCGCGAAGCGGTCGCGAGCGCCAAACACGCGGCGAGCGCTCGGGGACGAAGGCGGAGCGCAGCGAAGCCTGAGCCAACGACGCCAGAGTCGACCATCCTTCGTGTGGCACTACCTCCTGCGCAGCAGGAGGTAGTGGCGATTTCGAAATCGCAGCGGGCGCTTCGGACCGCACTCGCAGCGCATGGCGCGTGTTCGGATCCGCCATCACTGAAAGTGATGCCACACGGAACGATTCGCGAAGTCGCTTCCTACCGGCTCGCCGCTTCGCTCCGCTCCGCGCTCGAACACGCGCCTCAGCACCAAAGCGAGCGAGCCACGAAGCGGCGGCGAGCGCCAAACACGCGGTCGCGAGCGCTCAAACACGCGGTCGCGAGCGCTCAAACACGTCGCGAGCGCTCAACTCACCAGCATGGCCGCGCCGAGGACGCCGGCGTCGTCGCCGAGTCGGCTCGGCGCGAACTCGATCCGGCGCAGGCCCGACGGGAAGACCGCCCGCTCGAAGCTCTTCCGCACGCGGGTCACATACGGGTCGCCGAGCGCCTCGACCACCCCGCCGCCGAGCACCACCGCGTCGATCGCGAGCATCGTCACGACGTTCGCGATGGCGATGCCGAGGAACTCGGCGCTGCGGTCGACGACCTTGCGCGCGAGCTCGTCGTCCTTCTCGTACGCGCGCGCGATCACCGACGAGCCGAACGAGCCCGACTCGTCGGCCTTCTCCTCGATGAGGCGGTGAAGCAGGCTGTCGGGATGCATCGGGAGCAGCCGGCGCAGCGCATTCACGATGCCGGTGCGCGAGCAGACGTCCTCGACGGTCATGAATCCCGGCTGCCCGCCCGGAAAGAGGATCACCTGACCGATCTCACCGGCGCTGTGGCGCGGACCGCGCCAGAGCTCGCCGCCGAGGACGAGCCCTGCGCCGACGCCGGTTCCGACCCAGACCGCGAGCATGTCGCCGCGACCGCGACCGGATCCGAGGCGCGCCTCGCCCCACGCGGCGCAGTTGACGTCGTTGTCGAGCGCGACGCGGAGGCCGAACTCCTTCGCGAGCATGTCGCGCAGCGGGACATCCTCCCAGCCGAGGTTTCCCGCCTTGATGACGAGTCCCCGCTCGAAATCGACGGCGCTCGGCGCACCGACGCCGACGCCATAGAGCGCGTCGCGGCCGCGGCCGCCGTCGGCGAGCGCGCGGTCGACCGCCTCGACGAGGCGGCGGATCACCGTCTCGCGACCCTCGACGGCGCGCGTCTTGCGCTTCGCACGGCCGACGACGCGGCCGTCGGCATCGACGATCGCGACCTGGATGTTGGTGCCACCGAGGTCGACCCCGGCGACGACGGCGTCCTTCGGAATTGCGCGTCCGCTCGTCATGGCGCGAGTGTACCTCCGCGCCGATCCCGATCAGCCCGCCGCGCGCGGGCGGCGGCCAATCTTCACACGGCTCCGCTCAGCTGCGGAATCCCTCGGCGCGCGCGTCCTCCGCGCCGCCGGCACGCCCGCTCCACAGCCGGCGGAATCCGCGAAGCGCGTCGTCGATCGCGACCATGATCGCCGGCAGCACGAGCAGCGTGAGCACGGTCGAGCTCAGGAGGCCGAAGACGAGCGAGATCGCCATCGGGATCAGGAAGCGCGCCTGGAAGCTCTGCTCGAGCATCAGCGGCGACAGGCCCGCGAGCGTGGTGACCGTCGTCAGGAGGATCGGCAGCAGCCGCAGGCGGCCGGCCTTCAGGAGCGACTCCGCGAGCGGCGTGCCGCGCGCGCGCATCTCGTTCGAGAACTCGACGAGGATCAGCGAGTTGTTGACGACGACGCCTGCGAGCGCGACGAACCCGATGATCGAGAGGAAGGTCATGTCGAAGCCGAGCAGGAGATGCCCCCACACGATCCCGATCACGCCGAACGGGATCGCGAGCATCACCGCGAGCGGCTGCAGGTAGCTCTCGAAGAGCCACGCGAGGATCACGTAGATCCCGAGGAACGCCGCCGCGAGCGCGAGCGGAAAGTTCGCGAAGGCGTCGATCAGGTCCTTCTGCCGGCCGGCGGCGCCGATCTCGATGTCGGGCATCTCGGCCGCGATGCGCTCGATCTCGGGGCCCATCGCCGAGGCGACGATCTCGGGATTCGTCGCGTCGTCGCAGTCGGCGCTCACGGTCACGGTGCGCTCGCGGTCGACGCGGCGGATCGTCGAGTAGCCGCGGCCCTCGAACACATCGGCGACCTCGACGAGCGGCACCGCGCGGCCGCTCGGGCTCACGAGCCAGAGCTCCTCGAGCGTCGAGAGCCGCCGCCGCGACGCCTCGTCGAACTGGACGCGCACGTCGACTTCCTCGCGGTCTTCGCTGAAGCTGTGCGCCTCGACGCCGAAGACGGCGGCGCGGATCTGCCGCGCGACGTCGGCGGTCGTGAAGCCCATCGCGAGCGCCTGCGGCACGAGCTCGATGCGGAGCTCGCGCTGCGCGTCGTCGGCGTCGTCGGAGATGTCCTTCACGCCGCTGAACTGCCCGAGCGCGGCCTTGATGCGCGCGACGCACTCGTCGATGCGGGCGTCGTCCGGACCGCGTACCTCGTAGGAGAGGTCGGCGCCCGCGGGGCCGCCGGAGACCTCCTGGAACTTGATCGTCTCCGCCTCGTCGAGGCGGCCGGCGGCGAGGCGGATCGCGTCGATCACCTCGGCGCTGCGGCGCGTGCGGCTCTCGACCGGCGAGAGCTCGATGAAGATCTGCCCGAGATGCGTCGCCGCCGCGTTGGTCGCGCCGGTCTCGAAGTCGACCGAGCTGCCGAGGCTCGCGGTCAGCGCCTGCACCTCGGGCTGCGCGCGCGCGGCGTCCTCGATGCGGCGAGCGACCGCGCTCGTCTGCTCCATGGTCGCGCCGATCGGCAGCTGGAAGTCGACGATCACGGTCTCGGTGTCGTCGGCCGGCAGGAAGACGAAGGCGAGGCGGCCGCCGAGCACCATGCCGACCGACCCGACGAGCACCATCACCGTCGCGGCGATCACGACGTAGCGCTCGCGCAGGCACCACGCGAGCGCGCGCTCGTAGCGGTCGTGCACGGCCTCGAGCACGCGCTCGCGGCGCGCGGCGAGCGGCGCGAGCAGGCGGTCGATGCGCGAGCCCCCGCGCGCGGCGCGGCGCTCGTCGCGGACGAGCGCGTGCGCCATGTGGTTCGGCATCATGAAGCTTGCCTCGAAGAGGCTCGACGCGAGCGCGATCAGCACGACCACCGGAAGGTTCCCGAGCAGCTCGCCGATGTTCCCCTTGATGAAGACGAGCGGGATGAACGCGACGATCGTGGTGGTGACGCTGCCGACCACCGGCCAGAACACCTGCGTCACGCCGTTGACGGCCGCCACGAGCGGCGGCTCGCCGAACTCCTTGTGGCGCTTGATGATGTTCTCGCTCATCACGATCGCGTCGTCGGCGAGCATGCCGAGGACAATCAGGAGGCCGAACATCGTGATGAGGTTGAGGGTGACGCCGGTCGCCTTCATCCACATCAGGGTGCAGGCGACCGCGATGACGATTCCGATCATCACCCAGAAGCTCGCGGTGCGGTTCAGCCCGAGGAGCAGCACGAGCAGCACGAGCGCGGCGCCCTGCACCGCGTTCGTCGAAAGCAGCTCGAAGCGGCCCTCGATGATGCGCGCGAGGTCGTTGTGCTGGGCAAGCGTGCCGTTGACCGGCGGGCGCGAGCGGCCGAGGTCGAAGCCGCGCTCCCACGCGGTCTCGAGCACGCGCTCGCGGATGCCGTCGCGGCGGGGCTCGCCGTTGCGGCCGGCGACGTAGCCGCGGACGAGCTCCGCGATCTCGACCGCGTCCTGCTCGCCTTCCTTGAAGGCGACGAGCGTGCCGGCCGGCTTGCCGCCGAAGCGGCGGATCTGCGGGATGTCCTCGAAGTTCTCGCCGATCACGGCGATCTCGCCGAGGCGGAGCGCCGAGCCGTCGACCGCGCTGCGCAGGACGATCCCGCGGATCGCGGCCACGTTCTCCGCGCTTCCGACCGTGCGGACCGAGAGGTTCGCGGCGTCGGTGCGCACGGTTCCGCCGGGGACTTCGGCCATCGCCGCAGCCACGAGCTCGGCGACCTGCGAGAGGCGGATCCCGTGGCGCAGGAGCGCCGTCGGATCGACGTCGACGTGGATCTCGCGCGGGCGCAGGCCGATCTCGACGAGCGTGCCCATGCCGGGAAGCGACTTCAGGTCGTCGCGCACCGCGCGCAGCTCGCGCTTGATGTACTCCTCGCCCGCGTCCGACGCGACCGTCACCATGATGGTCGGGAAGTTCGGCTTGAAGTCGATCACGCGGACGCGCTCGGCGTCCGGCGGCAGGTCGTTGATCAGCTCGATCGCGAGGCGGATGTCGTCGATCGCCTTGTCGGAGTCGAAGCCGGGCTTCAGCTTGACCGTCACCGAGCCGGTGCCTTCGGAGAGGCGCGTCTCGATGCGGTCGACGCCCTCGATGTCGACGACGCGGTCCTCGATCTTGCGCGCCATCGACTCCTCGATCTCCTTCGGCGAGGCGCCGGGGTAGACGAGGATCGCGCGCGCGGCCTGCGGGGCGGTCTCGGGGAAGAACTCGCGGCGCATGGTCGCGAGCGCGATCGCACCGCCGATGAGGAGCGTCCACATCAGGAGCGTCACCGGCACGCTGCGCCGGACGCAGAAGTCGACGATCGAGCGCACCATCAGCGGGCCGCTCCGGCGACGCGCTCGGCGCGCACGGGCTCGACCGCCTGTCCTTCGGCGAGGCTGCGCGAGCCGTCGAGGACGACGAGCGTCCCGTCGGGAAGCGCCTCGTCGAGCACGGCCCAGTCGCTGTCGGCGACGGCGGCGCCCGCGGGCGCGGCGTCGAGCCGGTAGTCGACGCTCACGCGGCGCATGCGCACGCGGCCGTTCTCGACGACGGCGATGCGCTCGTCGCGGATCGCGCGGCGCGGGATCGCCACGCGGTTCTCGACGCCGCCCGAGGCGATGCGCGCCTCGACGAACGCGCCGGGCGCGAGCGCCGCGGGTTTCGACGGATCCTGCGCGATCTCGATGAAGACGGTCGTCGTGCGCGACTCGGGGTCGTCTTCGGGCGCGACGCGCGCGACGACGCCGTCGTAGCGCATCGCCGCGTCGCGGGCGACGACGGTCGAGCGCGCGCCGGCGGGCGCAAGCGCGCGCGCCGACGCGGGGATGCGCAGCGGAACCTCGAGGCGCGCGCGGTCGACGATGCGGGCGATCCGCTGGCCGGGCGCGACCGACTCGCCGACCTCGAGGTCGGCTTCCTGCAGGATGCCGGCGATCGGCGCGAGGACGGTGCAGCGCTCGGCGGAGAGCCGCGCGAGTGCAAGGCGCGCTTCCTCGGACGCGCGCTGGGCGACGAGCGCCTGACGGCGCGGGGCGATCTGCGCGAGGGCGTCGTCGGCGGCGACGGCGGCGCGGGTCGCGGCGATCAGCGCCTGGCGCGCGCGGTCGATCTCGCGCGGCTGCGCGGCGCCTTCGGCGGCGGCCTTCTCGACGCGGGCGAGGTCGGCGGCGGCGAGTTCGCGGTCGCTGTCGGCGAGTTCGGCCGACTGGCTCGCCGCGCGCTCCTGCGCCTCGAGCAGGCGCATCTGCGCGTCGATGCCGCGCAGCGCCTGCTCGGCGACCTCGACCTGCCGGAGGAAGTCGCTCGCGTCGAGGGTGAGCAGCGGCTGACCCTTCTCGACCCGGGAACCCGGAGCGAAGGACTCGGAGAGCGTGGCGACGACGGCGGCGACGCGCGCGGGAACATCGGCGCTGTCGAGCGGCCGCGCGGTGCCGTAGCCGCGGACGAAGCGCTCGACCGGGACGGCCGCGACCTCGAGGACGGCGATGCGCGGCGCGGGCGCGGCGTCGGGATTGCGGCCCGCGTCGGCGCGGGTGGCGACGAGCGCGCCGGCGATGCCGGCGCCGATTCCGACGAGCACGAGGCAGACGAACGCGCGGAAGACGATCGCCGAAGTGGGTGGACGCGTGTCGGTCATCGTTCGCTCGAGAAGCATTCCCTCGACGAACGGCGGTTCGCGATGGGCAAGGGGGCGAGTATAGGTTCGCCGGGCGCCCCGCTTCCGATGCGCCGCCCGTGTCGGGGTCTGCTACCTTTCGACCCCATGTCCGACGCGCTTTCCGACGCCGACATCCGCAAGATCGCGAAGCTCTCGCGCCTCAGCCTCCCCGAGGCGCAGGTGCCCGCCGTGCGCAGCCA
>Ga0315907_10009228_pt1 | contig 9999 bp, 10 predicted proteins | sample LakEriMetagenome_3_FD_203525 | JGI IMG/M metagenome (GOLD analysis project Ga0315907, IMG submission 203525) | Freshwater fungal communities from buoy surface, Lake Erie, Ohio, United States - Buoy 12 MA123 | ecosystem: Environmental > Aquatic > Freshwater > Lake > Lake biofilm | place: USA...
CCTCGCGCGTCAGGTTCTGCCGTCGACGACTCGCTTCCTTCTCATCGATCGCGCCCATGTTCAGTTCGGCATCAATGGCCATCTGCTTACCGGGCATCGCATCCAGGGTGAACCGCGCGTTGACTTCCGAAATGCGCGTGGCACCTTTGGTGATCACAATGAATTGGATCGTGACCAGAATCGCGAAAATGACCAATCCGACCACCAGATTGCCACCCACCACGAAGTCGCCGAAGGTCGCCACGATCTTTCCCGCATCCCCTTCAAGCAGGATCAAACGGGTGGTGGCGACATTCAGCGACAGCCGAAAAATGGTCAGCAAAAGCAACAGGGAGGGGAATACACTGACATCGAGCGGCTTGCGGGCGTTCAGCGTCACCATCAGCAGCAGGATCGCTCCCGCCAAGTTGACGGCGAGCAACATGTCAAGAATGACCGTTGGCAGCGGAATCAGCAGGACTACCAGTGTGAGCAGAAAGGTCACACTGAGCAGGGTCTCACTGCGACCAGCGAAAGCGAAATTGCTGTCAGTCTGTTGTACGGGTGCGACGGTGGACATGAGTCAGGAGGCTCCTTATCCACCGAAACTGGTAACGAGTGCGCGAGAGATCAGCTGCCAGCCGTCGACCAGAATGAACAGCAGCAGCTTGCAAGGGGTCGCCACAACGACCGGCGGCATCATCATCATCCCCAAGGACATCAGGACGGTAGAGACGACCAGATCAATCAGCAGAAACGGGATGTAGATACAGAATCCCATAATGAAGGCTGTCTTCAATTCACTGACAACAAACGCGGGAATCAGGACCTGCAGCGGCGTTTGACCGAGGTCCGAGGGCAGGGGAGCGTTGGCCAGTTCAAAGAACAGCTTCAGGTCCGCCTCCCGAGTGTTGAATAACATGAAAGAGCTCAATTCCCGGGACGTGTTCTCCCAGGCTTCGGAGATCCCAAAAGGGGCAGATGCCGAAGCCGGATTGTCGGCCTGGGAACCCGCAGCCAATTGTTGTGCGGCCAGCTGCTGCGCGGCGAGGTAAGGCTGGATCGCCGTCTGATTGATTCGCTGAATCGTCGGCGACATCACGAACAAGGTGAGAAACAGCGACAACCCTAAAATGACCGGGTTCGGGGGAATCTCCTGGGTTGTCAGCGCGCGACGGACAAACGAGAGGACGATGATGATGCGGGTGAACGCCGTCACGCTGACCAGCATCGCCATGCCAAAGCTGAGCGCACCGAGAAAGATCGCCACCTGCAACGGCGGAGCGAGCTGCTCGAACGTTCCCTTGTCGATGGCTTGTGCCAGAAACAACAGGCGATCCATGCCTTGCTTTCCCGAAACGGTTTCCCACGGAAGACCTCCTCCCGCGCGGTCAGCAGCCTAACGTCCTGTACGGGCTGCCATAAAATCGCCTTCCATGTCCTTGATCATTTTGACGAACTGTTCAATGTTGACCGGCTCCTTTATGGCCGCAGGCGGTGCATTGGCAGGAACTGGCTCGACGTGCTCCCGCTCCGTCTCCAGAGCGGGCTCGAGGGCAACCACCGAGCGAATTCCTCCACCATCGATCGCCACCAGAACCTGATTCAGACCACAGCGGACCACTTTCAACTCGGCCTTTCCGCCGAGGCTCAAGGTTTGCTCGATTTGCAGTCGGCCCACCGAGCGAGGCTGATTCGCAGCCGGCTTGGGCCAGGTCTTTCTGACGACGAGGATCAAGCCGATCGAAGCAGCCAAAACGAGGAGCGTGTTCAAACCGACTTTGACCATGGTCGAATTCAGCTGCAATGACTCAACCCCCTGAAAAGCACTCAGCCGACCGCCGGCAGACTGTGAGAGACCGCTCGGGGAACGCCCCCAGCCACCGGTCGGCGAAACATTGCCTTTGGGCGTGCTCCCCGAGGTTTCGGCGCCTCTGGCTTCGGCTGCTGCCCTTGGTTCGGTGGCCGAATTGGCCGCGGCGAAGTCGGGTAAATCTGTGGTGAAGCGGTTGTCAGCCAACCGTGTTTGAGTTTGGCTCGCCGCCGACATTGCATCGCCCGCAGCCGGCGAACCACCGACCGCCAGCGTGCCCTGCACTGTTGGAGTATCCTCCGCGCCGGGGAAGCGGCGGGGCTGGGGAGCCGCGGCGGGAACCCGCATCGCATTGGCAGGGCCCGTGGCTGGAGGAACCTCATCCTGCAGTTTCTGCAAACTGGGCAAAAGCTGTTCGAGATATCCCGATTCCGTTCCGCTCTCGACTGGGGAGCCTGCGTGCGAACCGAAGGCGGCGTCGCGAAGCGGATTCTCCTGCCCCAATCCAACACCGGCGGCCAGCGTCAGGACCAGCCCCAGGAATGTCCGGCACCCGGCCCGCTGGAGATGGGCCGAACAGGCCCCGCGGTACAGGGGTTGGATGGGTGTTCGAGTTGTCCAGCGCATCGACTTAATCCTTCAAGTCACCGGTTGGTCTGGATACGGTTCTGGCCGCGAGCATCCTTGCCCAGCGGCCTTGCGATTAAAAATGTCGAAATTGATCAGCGGGCTGGTCAAAACCGCAGAGCCTTTGCTCAATGAGCCTCCGGTCTGCCGAATCAGCCACCTGATTGGCGAATTAACTTGTGGACTGCATGGCTGACATCGTCCCGGTGTAGACTTCCAGAATCCGAATGGCAAAGCAATCGTTGACAACGACCACTTCGCCATTGGCCAAAGGCACGCCTTGAGCAATCAGTTCAACGGGACTGGTGATCGGTCGATTCAGTTCCACGATGGAGCCGGGACCGATGTTCAAAAGTTTCTGAATTGGGACTTTAGTCCGCCCCAGTTCGGCCGCCAAAGCCACCTGCACATCGTGAAACCGCGAAAACTCGGGACCCTGCTTCGGGCCCGGCTCGGCGGTCAACGGCGCAAACTCCGGAGTTTGAACCTGAGCACCCGCGGTTGTGTTGTGGCTGGATTCAATCTGTTCGGACGTGCTTTTTTCCGAGGTCGCTTCTGACATGCTGAGCTTCCTGAAGTAGGGCGGGAGGGATCCCGGGAGTGAGCAAGCTCGGCTCCGGGCGGGGTACGTTTAGCGGATTCAAGGAATCTCCGCTACCTGAAATGCCTGTTTTGTTCCTTGCCTTCCCGGCCAACCACGAAAAAGCACCTGGTCATCCAGATAAGCAGTCAATGGACTGTCGATCGGCTGGTCAAACACAATGATCGAGCCCGGCCGCAGTGCCAGCAGGTCGTCCATGCTCAGTCGGGCTTCACCCAACCTGACGACCAGCTCGACTGGCATTTCCTCAATCAAGGACCGCAGATTGGCTGGCTTGCGATTTTCCGGACGAGGGGCCTCTCCGGTCAGCTGTTTGATCAGGGTAGTCGTCGCCAGGCGGGGCAAAACCCATTGATACAGCACCCGACCGGCCTTGGCCTGCACACTCAATCCCGCCACGATCACCGGGTCACTGCCGGCATAAAGCCGAGCCCGCTGAGGATGCCGATCAAGCGGACCGGCCTTGCATTGCAACTGCTCTTTTTGGAGCCAGCTCTCGGCCAGCGAGGCGGTCAGTTGCTCCAGCAGCAATTCGCACAAGTTCATTTCGATCGACGTCAACTCGCGGACTTCCGGCTTGCTCTCCAATTCCTCAGACAGCAACTCCAGAACGAGCGCAAGCTGATCGACTTGCGAGACCACGACTTGCGTATTGAGACCATTGAAATCGGGCAGCCCGGGGTCCATGAGAGCCGTGACGCCGAAGCTCGCTGGGTCACAGCCTTCCTGAAAACTGGAGAAAGCCTGGGCGTAGAGAGGCTCAGGCGTCACCGTGATCGTGGTGTTGCAAATCTCGCTCCAGCGCTGCTGCAGGCTGCCGCAGGCGCGCGCCAACCAGGTCCGAAGGTAGCGAGCCACCGGTTCTTCAATCCGGGCGGCTTTGCGGAAATAATAGAGCCGGCATTCCTTTGCCATTATTGCACGTTCAGTTCCTTGAACAGGATATCCTGGATTCTTTCGACGCCATCCTCAAACAACTGCTGATTGAAGTACTCACTGATCTCACGCCGCAGACGACTGTGGCCAAACTTGCCCTTGATGTCGTCCAGGCTCTTGTCAGCCAAGTGGCTAATCAGCCAATTTTTGAGGATCGCCTTCTTCCCCTCGATCAGGCTTTCGACGTCACCGCGATGGTTCTCGGCGACCTGCAGGGAGAAGACGACCTTCAAATATCGGTTAAAGCGGGATTCGTCAAGGTTGACAATGACCTCGTCAAACTCAATGAAGGCCGGATACTTGCTCGGCTTGGGAAATTTGACCTTCCCGAATTTGGGAACAATTTTCGCCGGGTCGCCGTGACCACCTCCATGCCCTCCGCCATGGCCACCACCGGCTGCAGCAGCCGTTCCGTGGTCAGCAGCGGCGTGCCCACCCTCTTCCCCATGTTCTTCACCATGCTCCTCGCCGTGACCGTCCCCATGTTCGGTATCCTCGCCAGCATGTCCCTCAGCCGGCTCGCTGCCACCGAGGAACTTGGCTGCTAGCACTGGCGTGGCGATCCCGCCGCCAACGGCGAGTACCGCGATGATGATCCAGACCAAGAGTCCCGGACCCGATTTGCTTTTGGCCTTGGCTTCGCCTTCTTGAGGAGCGGCGGCTTCCGAATGCGACATGATGGGAGCAAACCTTGAGGTGTATCTGAAGCGAGGGAACGAACACTCAGCCGCCCGGCGACGGAACGGCTACCTGAAAACTTAGGATCGAAAGCGGCACTCGTGCTGGCATTCCGTGGAACAATTCTCTTTTTCGCGGGCCCCCCGCCCGACGTTCGCCCGCTGGCAAGGGGAGGAAAAGTTAGCCGAAAAATCTCTCCTGACCGGCAAATCCTTCCCAATCGTCACGCCTTGTGCCGATAACCAGAGATGAGGGTGGTGCCCTGCGCTGATTTTTCCGGCAAAGCCGCTGGTCGATGTCGGCGCGGGACGCTCCCCCAGAGCGCTGGCAACTTCGCCGGGATTCAAAAGACTTCCAATTTTTCCGCAAGGATTGCGGCCATGATGCGCGGCTTGTACTCCGGTGCCACAGCGATGGATGCCTTAACTCAGCAGCATGAGTTGATCGCTTCCAATCTGGCGAACATCAATGCCAACGGTTTCCGACGCGCCGTGCTGGCAATGGAAGAACGAAACAGTCCCGACAACGCCCAACTCGTCGGCACGAAGGTTTCGGCTAAGGGAATCGACTTCAGCGAAGGACCCAAGCAGCGGACTGGCCGCACGTTGGACGTGGCCTTAAGTGGCGACGGCTTCTTTTCGGTCCAGACGCCGGACGGAGTGCGTTACACCAGAGCCGGTTCCTTTTTCCGGGACCCCAACGGAGGGCAACTGGTCAACGGCGATGGCTATGCTCTCGTCGGCGCGGGCGGGCCGATCACGATCGATGGACAGTTCGGCGACAGTGAATTGGCGATCGATCCCAGTGGAACGGTCTCGGCCCGCGGTCAAGTGCTTGGATCCATCGCAGTAACTGCCTTTGCCGACAAACAACAACTCATCCCGCATGGCCAAGTCTATTTCGAGGCTCCACCCAATCTGGCCGAGGTTCCGGCCAGTGCGCAGGTCATGCAGGGACATCTCGAAATGTCCAATGCCCAACCGGTTAATGAACTGATCTCACTGATCTTGACCTCGCGCATGTTCGAAGCTGCCGAACGAACGATCCGTTCGATAGCTGAGACAACCCAACAGAATTACCGCAGCTAGACGGCGTCTGGAGGGTGACCTCCCGACCCGGATACGACCCCAGACTGCAAGGAAAACCGCCATGCTCAAAGCCTTTTACTCCAGTGCTACCGGAATGCGGGCCCAGGAGTTATTGATTGACAACACGGCCAATAACCTGGCCAACGTCAATACAACCGCGTTCAAGCGGAGTCACATCAACTTCGCCGACCTGATGTACGAAGTGCAACCAGCCCCTGGAGCGCTCTCGGCGACCGGGCAGGTGGCCCCCATCGGCACTCAAATCGGCAATGGAACCCGGGCGGTCGGTACGACCAAAGTGAACACGATGGGGGTCCTTACCGAGACCGGAATCGATACTCATCTCGCGATTGAGGGCGATGGATTCTTCAAAGTCACTTTTCCCAACGGTGACATCCGCTACACGAGAGACGGCAACTTTACGTTGAACGACCAGCGGCAATTGGTGACCGCCGATGGCTTGCTGGTCGAGCCCGCCATTACCATCCCGATCGAGGCAGAGAGTTTCACGATCAGTCCGGATGGCGCAGTCAGTTTTCTCCAAAATGGGGCATCGACGATTGCCGGTCAGATCCAACTGTTCCGCTTTCCCAATCCGGCAGGCTTGGAGAACAAAGGCAACAATTTGTATGCGTTGACCGGTGCCTCGGGAGCCGAGTTGGCCGGCAACCCGCGCGATTTGGGATTTGGCGCTCTGCGGCAGCGGTTTGTCGAAGGCTCAAATGTCGAGGTGGTCAGTGAACTGGTCTCGCTGATTACCGCCCAGCGGGCTTATGAAATCAACTCTCGGGCAATCCGCGCTGGTGACGAGATGCTCTCCAACACTGGCCAGCTGGTGAGGTAAGCAATGAAGCTCCGCGGTAACCTGCTGCTGATTGGACTCTTCTTCGGGCCGCTTTGGCTTTGGGGGCCGGCATTTTGCCGGGGCCAGGTCGCCGTGCGCCCATCCAACCTGGTAGCAGTTCGAGTCGAGGCGGAGGACCGGGCGGTCTTCAATGGCGTGCTGCGGATCGGCGACCTGGCAGAGGTCGAAGCAGAGAACAACTTCCTGGCCCAGCGGGTAAAGGCGCTGGATCTGGAAGTCCTCACGATGGAGCAGCCCCGGACAACCATCAGCCGGCAACAACTCGAATACCGACTGCTGCTCGCCGGAATCAAGCGGGAGCAAATCGCCCTGACCGGTTTCGAACGAGTTACCGTCGAGTTACAGGACATCCAGCAGATCATGCAGTTGCTCGCGGAAACCATCAGCGAGCAATGCAGTCGCAAGTTCGGCACACCCGCGGGCTTCTGTCAGGTCAGTTTGCAGGTCGACGCCCGCGCGTTGCTGGAACGCAGCCAGCTCAATTGGCGCGACGTGTCCGTCGTGGCGAGTCTGCCGGGTGAGTTGCAGGCCGGTGAGCAACTTCTGCCCGTGGAATTCTATTCCGGCTCGGTTGTCACGACCCTCCAACTGCCTGTTCACTTCCGCTTCAATCGGAACGCTTCCAGCCTCCTGCCTCCGGCTGCGAAGCCGCTGCCGACGCCCCGCCAGTCTTCTGTTGCCTGGGGCTCCTCCCCCCTGGAGACCTCCGACCTGATCCCCGTGGACTCGGTCTTTGCCGAAGCACGCCCCGGCGGCTCCCCGGCTGGGTCAGGGCCAATCCTGCCCCAGGTCGCCAAGCCACGGTCCGTCTTCGAGCCCCCAACAGAAGCCCGTACGGAGTCAGCACCAGCCATGCCCGTAGCGACGGTCAGTTATGAAGTAGCGGAAGACCGCGGCACTCAGGTCCTGCGGATCGCCGAGCCTGTCGTTCAGCGCTCGGAACAGCCGGCCAAGCTGGTGAGCAGGGGGGCAACGGTTCGGCTCACACAGCGAATCGGCAAGGTTTCGATTGGCCTTAAGACAGCCAAGGCTGCAGCTGATGGACGGCTGGGCGAAGTGATTGAAGTCATTGCGCCCTATAAAGGCCGAGACGGTCGCGAACTTCGGCTGTTGGGCCGGGTGGTGAGTGAGAACGAGTTGGAACTGGTGCGTTGATTTCAAGTTGCCTTTGAAACCTCAATTGAGGAAAGTCCGTCATGCTGCAAACTACCAGATTCTTTCCCCGAAACCGGAGCGGCTTGATTAGCCGTTGGGTGGTAATCACCGGTCTGCTGGTCTGCTTGACTGCCACGACGGCCACGCTGAGCGCTCAGTCAATTTATGACAATGCCCGCCCGCGATACAACAATTTGTTCCGCGATCTACGTTCCTTCACCACTGGCGACCTGCTGGTGGTGACCATCGATCAGAGTACTGACGTGCAGAATCGCGACCAGCGAAATCTCAACAAGGATGCCAGTGCTTCCAAATCGCTCGGCTTGGGATTTGGACTCGGTGGGGTTTTCGGCACTGATGAAGGGTCGGTAGAGGCCGAAGGGAGCACCGACTCCAACCGAACCTTCAATGGCAACACTCAGCTCCGCAGCGAGCGGGATTTCATCGATCGGTTCACGGTCACGATTGTCGACCGCTTGCCGAACGATAATCTCCTGATCGCGGGCAAGCGAAAAGTCACGATCGACGGTGACACTCGGACGCTGATCCTCACTGGGGTTGTCCGGGCCATCGACATCACCACCAACAACACCGTCTCTTCGCGGCTCGTCTCCCAGCTTGAGCTGAGCTATGAGAATGATGGCGTCGAATCCAAGTTCCTTAATCAGGGATGGCTGGGCAAAAAATTCAACCGCTGGTGGCCATTCTGATTCATCACCGCCTGGAATGAGCTGGACTGCAAGCTAACCCGAGACCTCAGATATGCCGAAGACAAGCCTTCGATTCAACCGCCGCCCGCACCTGCTTGCCTCCGCCATCATTTCGGCGTGGTTGCTGGGAGTGGCGCTTCCCGGGGTCGAACTGCCTGGTTGGGATGCAGCGCTGCTCGCTGCCCCGCAAGTGCCGATTGTCGGCCCGTCCGCGGTTCCCGATGCAGTTCAGGCCCCAGCCCCGCCGGGCTCCAGGGATTCGTTCAGGTCGGGAGAGGATCCATCCGAGCAATCAGCTGAGGAACTCCCCTTGCCCCCCGCTGATGACACACCTCCACCGGCCCAGCCTCTGACCGTCGATTCCGGCGACCTGGTCGTCCGGATTCGGGACATCATTTCAGTCGACGGCCATCGCTCCAACAGTATTCTGGGACGCGGACTGGTGACGGGTCTGAATGGAACCGGTGGCCGCAGCCCAGACACCCAACGGATGGCGGCGAATCTGGCGGGAAACCTCGGCAACAACCCGGTCCCACCTTTCAACAATACGCGCAGTGCTTCGGTAGTGATGGTCAACGCCATGCTCCCCCCGTTCGTCAAGAAAGGCGAGGAGATCACGGTCACCGTCAGTGTGATGGATGACGCCAGCAACTTGAGAGGAGGAATCCTGCAGGATACCCCCCTGCTGGGCGCCGATGGAGAGGTTTATGCGATTGCCAGCGGTCCGATCCTGAACCATGGGTTCGGAGTGGGAGGAGATGCCGGGAGCGTCACCAAGAACCATCCCACGACTGGAACCTGCCGCGCCATTGTCGAAAAGGAGGTCTGCTTCGACGCGGTCCTGCGCTCGTCGCATGTCAAGCTGAATCTGCGGAACAAGGATTACGTCACCGCCACCCGTATCGCATCGGCGATCAACGAACTGTTTCCACGACATGCCCGGCCGCTGGACATGGGCACGGTCGAAGTCCTCGTGCCAAAAAGTTTCACCGATGCTCAAACTGAATTCATTTCGATGATCACCAGCCAATCGGTGGTGCCGAACATGCCTGCGCGGGTGGTGATCAATCAGAAGAATGGAACGATTGTGATCGGCGCGAATGTCCGGATCTCGCGGGTGATCTTCGCCAATGACAACCTGATCGTGACGACCAACGAGAACCCGGTCGTCTCCCAACCCAATCCCTTCAGCGGCGGTACGACCGAGGTTGTCCCGCGGACCCAAATTACGGCCATCGAGCAGGGAGGCGACTACAACGTTCTCAAGGAGAGTATCTCCGTGGGAGAGTTTGCAGCCGCCCTGAATGCCCTGGGTGTTCCCCCCCAGGATCTGATTTCCATTTTCCAGACTCTGGAGAGCAGCGGAGCGCTGCATGCTGAACTGATTATCGAGTAACCGAACCCCCGAGGCACTCATGAACTCCATTTCGAACAGCGTTGCGGCGGCCTTGCCACTGGCCGCCAGTCCCCAATTACAACAAGCCGTTGCCGAACGTGTTGACGCCAAGCAACATGCTGCCGAGGTCGGGAAGGAGTTCGAAAGTCTG
>Ga0315907_10009231_pt1 | contig 9995 bp, 8 predicted proteins | sample LakEriMetagenome_3_FD_203525 | JGI IMG/M metagenome (GOLD analysis project Ga0315907, IMG submission 203525) | Freshwater fungal communities from buoy surface, Lake Erie, Ohio, United States - Buoy 12 MA123 | ecosystem: Environmental > Aquatic > Freshwater > Lake > Lake biofilm | place: USA: Lake...
TGCAAGCTACCGGCGTTGGGCAGCGTGTCTGCAATGACCGCAGAAGCGCCCAGCAGACAGCACAGGGCCCAGCACACGGTGGTGGTGCTGATTTGATGTTGAAGTCCTGCACAGTACAGCTGCATGGATCGTTGGTAAAACTTGTAGGACTGGGTTTATAGCAATGCAACTTTCATATTCCTTTCTTTCGAATGCAAGGAAATGCCCTTCGAATCCGTAAGATCAACCCATGATATTTTTGAAGTTGAAACAACTTTTCTTGCTCGCTATAGGCGTTGTATTGCTTTGTGCCTCCATGGTGCAAGGGGCATGGGCAGCTGGAGGAGAGCACCAAACCAGGCAGTTCAGCTATTCGATCTATCTGGACGAATCCAGAGATATAGATATTGAGTCAGTTCAAAATGCCTCATTTCAACCAATCGATTACGTCAATAAGTTAAGCTTTTCTAGCCATGTGGTTTGGCTCAAGATTGAGGCCATGGGCTCGGAAACAGCGCCAAAAAATTGGTCTGTCAAGTTTTTACCGGCTTTTTTGCTTCAAGCCACTGTGTACAAACCCAACGCGGTCAATTCGAGCCTATGGGACAGCCATGACCATGGTGCCAATGCGTTGGCAAGCCCGATTGTGTTGGGCGCCATGCTCCCCAATACCCCCATCTATCTGCGCTTGAATTCGCAACTTGATTTCCGTTTGAATCTGATCGTGGACGAAAGTGAAAAGATAGATTTGATTCAACGAAGAATCGATATGTTTGTCATCATGATTTCGACCATATCGATGCTCACGGCCATCTTTGCAGTCATCCGACTTTTTTACAGTTTCAACTGGCTCAGTGTGGGTTTGTTGTTGATCTCTGTCGCCATCGGCACGTCGTGGATCAATAACTTGGGCCTGTTGCAATTCATGACGGGCATTGATCAAGCCCAGTCCAATCAGATCTTTCCTGTATCAATGATTGGTGGGATGTTTAGTTTTATGCTGGTTTGGATGTGCTTGGCCAGTCAACTCTTCAAAGAGGGCAGATGGATCAAGTATGTATGGATTTTGGTGGTTCTGGCGGCGGCCGTCTTTTTGCTTGCATTCGTCGAGCCTTTATTGGCCTTGGAACTGATGGAGGTCATCCACACATATGGTCAATGGATTTGTTTCGGTACCTTGATTGCACAAGCATGGGTGGCCAAAGATCAGCTTCGGTTGCGATCGGAAAAGGTCATTTTTGCTGCGTTGCTGTTGTTCGTGCTGATGCCTTTCCCACGCGCATCCAACCTGTTCAAACCATTCGTGAGCACGTTGGCATTGGAAGACATTCCCTTTTTTGTCGGCATCATTTTTATCCGGACTATGTTGCCTCTGGCCATCTTATTTTTGACGGCATGGACCTATGACTTGTTGGTGAGTCAGCGTGTGAAGTTGATTCAGACCAAACTTGAATCAGCCAAAGACGCCCTAGAGAAGGAATCTGCACGCCTGAAGCAGCAAAAACAATTCATTGCCATGTTGACTCATGAGCTGAAAAACCCTTTGATGGCCAGCGCCATGGCCCTGAGCTCTATTCGGCATCGTTTCCTGGGTGATGAGCCAGCTTTGCAGCGCATCAACGCCATCAGTGATTCCTTGGATGAAATCGACGGCATCATTGAGCGCTGCTCTGAAATAGATAAATACGAGCAAGGCTATATACCCATCAACATGGAAAAGACACCTTTGGGCGTGGTATTGACTTTGATCAAAAGCAGCCACGCCAGCGAGCGCATCTACAGCATTGTTCGAGGCTGCGATGAAAATCAGTTGATCAATACCGATGTTTACTATGTCAAGTCGATACTCAACAACCTGTTAACCAACGCCATCAAATACGCGGTGCCGGAGAGTTTGATTGAGTTCAAAGTAGAAGCCTTGCGGCAGGGTGATCAATCAGGGGTTGTGTTTACCGTATCGAACGAAGTGGCTCCTGAGAGCGCGCCCAACCCCGATTTGGTGTTTCAGCGTTATTACCGTTCCGAAATGGCCAAACAACAATCGGGGGCGGGCTTGGGTTTATGGCTGGCCCAATCCATGGCCCATGCATTGGGCACAGAGATACATTACGTCAACCAAGCAAACACCGTCACGTTTCACTTTGCGATCAGGGTATGACCATGCAAGACAATCAAGACCTTGGTAATTGCGAAGACCAGCAGCCCCCATCCTTGGGAACAGTGCTGTTGGTTGAAGACAATTTGCGCGTGAGCGATGAATTGTCATTGGTGCTCACCACTGCAGGCTATACCACGCGTTGTGCTTATGACGGTGAGCACATGCGGGCTTTGTTGGCCATGATGACCCCAGACTTGGTCATGTTGGATTTGAACTTGCCCAGTGAGGACGGTATCAGTTTGTGCAAGTGGCTGAGGGATATTTACCCCTTTATGGGTATCGTGATGTTGACCGCCAGAGTGATGGGCAGTGAACGCACAGAAGGCTACCAAGCTGGTGCCGATGTCTACTTGACAAAACCGACGCGTCCCGAGGAAATACTGGCGGTGATTCGAAATTTAATGCGCCGTCATGACCGCTATGCTGCCACCACATTGGCCGCAGCCAATGTTTGGACATTGCACCAAAAAAGCATGACGCTGAGCGCACCAGATTCGGATGTGTTGAGTTTGACACCGAAGGAAGCCATTGTCCTTTTGAACTTGGCCCAAACTTCTGCCCACTGCACTTACGACTATTTGATTGACAAACTCATTGGCGAATCTCCACGCACCACCTTTGACAAGGTTCGATTGGAGGTGGTGATCAGCCGGTTACGTTCTAAATTATTCAAGTTCAAGGCCCAGAGCTTTGAAATCAAAACCATTCATGGCACAGGCTATAGGTTGTCCAAGCCCTTGAAATTGCGGACCAACTGAGCCTTGCAGCCCTCGGGGCAACATTTTTTGGCATTCAAAACAAAAAAGCATCGTTTTACAGCATGAGCCTTCACTATGATGGCTCATGCAAATTCTGACCGACCCACCCCAGTTGCGCAGCGAGAGCGGATTGCCTGTGCCGCGACAAGTGGTCATGGGGGATGACACCATAGTGGCAGATCTTGCCTACCGGATGATGTGCGAAGGCACCGGCATGTTGTGGCAGGGAGATTTCCACAATGCCCGCCAATTGCTTCAGGCTTTGTCACGCAGGACGCAAAAACGATCCTCCAAAAGACCTGTGAAAAATCAATCTGCTGATATTTCACAGGCGTTTCACTTGCACCGCCAGGCGCTGGGTCAACGCGCCAGGGTGCTGGGTTTGTTATTCATCCCCCTAGATGCCGACTATGGCATTCCTTTGCGTCGCGCTCCGGATGTGCGTGAGGCTTGCTTCCAAGCTTGGGGCCCTTCGTCAGGCCAGGCCAGCATGGTTTCATTGCGTGAATTGCTGGGCGTCGTGGGTGCGTATGAATGGCGGAAAAAAGGCGTAGAGGTTGCAGCTTTGGGCGTCGCACCCAACAATCGCATCCATCCCCACTACGGTGTTTTCTCACCCGTGCGCGGTGAGTACATTGACTTGGTGGCAACAACGCCTATTGAGGAACACACCCTGGCCTTTGAAATTGGCGTGGGCACGGGTGTGCTGTCCGCGTTGTTGGTCAAACGGGGGGTCGAGCGTGTCGTTGCCACAGACTGTGACAGCCGAGCGCTGGCTTGTGCCAAAGAGAACCTGGCGCGTCTTGGCTTTTCGGACAAGGTCGATTTGGTCAACGCCGATCTATTCCCCGTTGGCTTGGCCCCGTTGATCGTGTGCAATCCGCCTTGGGTCCCTGCGCGCCCCACATCGCCCATTGAACGTGCCGTTTATGACGAGAACAGCAGCATGCTGCGTGGCTTTTTATCGGGTCTGCGCGAGCACCTCACGCCAACGGGTGAGGGTTGGCTGATCTTGTCGGACTTGTCCGAGCACTTGGGTCTTCGTTCACGCGCATCCTTGCTGCAGTGGATTGACGAGGCTGGACTTCAGGTCCTTGGGCGTCAAGACATACGCCCGCGACATGGCAAGGTGGAAGACAAGGACGACCCTTTGCACGTGGCCCGTGTGGCTGAGGTCACCTCTTTGTGGCGCTTAAGTACAAAAAAACAGTTGTTCTTGGGGTAGGCGCATCTAGTCAACCCTTGTGAAGGGTTGAGCCCATTAGAAGTCTGATGGGTCGAAGCGACCAAATGCTGGTCAGTATTGGCGCTCTGGGAGGTGAATCTTTATGCCAATGTGTTTGCTGGTCAATTTGATTTGGCAAGCCAGCCTGGACGATGGCAACTGTTGGGTCGCTGTGAACTCCAGCATCTGCAATTCATCAGAGGCTGGCGGATCCAATTTATCCATATCGCCTTCTTCGATGTAACAGTGACAGGTGGCGCATACGCAGCAACCACCGCACTCGGCCACAAATCCTTCAATGCCAGCATTCATGGTCGCCTGTAGCAATGTTTCGCCTGCAGTCGCGGTAACGTCATGAACTGTTCCATTCACCTCTTGCACTTGAAATTGAATCACGCGAATCTCCGATGTAAATGATTGATAAATTTGACCGCAGGAATGAATTTGTTCGCTTAAGTGGTTTCAAAAAAGGGTGGTCATTTCCGATGAAAATTCTCGCCCATTTTTTCACCCAATCGAATGCGCATTCATGTTTTCGTAAACCTTGGACAACATGGCCCTGAGTTGATCGGCTTCTTTTGCGCTGAAATTTGCAATGGCGGAATTTTCATACTCCTTGGCCAGTGGAATGATTTTGGCAGTCAACACGCGCCCCTTGGGGGTCAGCTTGAGCGCAAATGAGCGCCGATCAGATTTGGATTGAACGCGTGCAATTAACTTCTTTTTGGTCAAGCCGTTGATGGTTCTGGATAAGGTTGACGTTTCGTAGGAGGTCTTCTCTGCCAGTTCGCCCAAGGTTGAATTTTGTAGCTCATACAAGGAGACGCATACGCGCCATTCAATCAAACTCATGTTGAATGGCAAAAGTTGGGTTGCAAATCTTTTGCCCATGCTGATGCCTGCCCGGGCAAGAAGAAAAGGAACAGCTTTCTCGAGTGAGTATGAGATGCGCATGAGGAATTATTGAGATGCTTTGTTGTCCGCATCATTCTAGCGGCGAGGGTGATGTATAGGGTAAATACTGGAAAAGATTGCTTGAAAATGCAACTAAAACCGCACAAAATGGAAGCGTTGCAATATCAAGGGTTTTCTCTGTATGAATGCGCCACTTCACACATTCAATTCACTCGAAGAACCATTCTCAAGTTCGCCAGGTCGATCAAGTGCGGTCATCGGAGCGCCCAGTCTTGCCAGCATCCTAGACAAGGCAAAAGATTTGCGCCCTTACTTGAGAGAGCGTGGTCATGAGACTGAAGTGAACAGGCGAATTTCAGAAGAGACGACACAGATTTTTAAAGATTTGGGCTTCTTTAAACTTTTGCAACCAGCGCGATACGGTGGATACGAGTACGGCTTTACCGGATTCATGGATCTGATTTCGGAAATTGGTCGCGGCTGTACGTCGTCAGCCTGGGGCTGCGCTTTAGGTCTTATTCACCAGTGGTTGCTGGCCACATTGCCCAAACAAGCGCAAGACGATGTTTGGCTGGAAAACCCGCAAGCTATTTTGTGTGGTTCGTATGCACCAGCGACCCATGCTGTTCGTGTGGATGGTGGCTATCTGATCAAAGGAAAGTGGAGTTTTGCATCGAATGTTGATAATTCGCAATGGGCTTTGTTGGGTGTCCATTTTCCAGTGACATCCCCTTTGGACAAGCCCAGTGCAGGTTTCCTTTTGGTTCCCAGAAATGAATGGGAAATTGAAGATGATTGGCATGTCATGGGCCAATCGGGCACTGGCTCTAAATCCATCGTGATGAAGGCTGATGTCTTTGTGCCTGAGCATCGAAAAATCACATTTGCAGAGCTCTCTTCTGGTAACCCGCCGGGGCTGAAAGATAACCCCCATCCGATTTACGGAATTCCGTTTTTGTCTGCTGTGCCTGTATGTCTGGTCGCGCCGATTTTGGGTACGCTTCAGGGCGCAATTGACACGTTTGTTGAGTTGTGTGAGTCCCGTGTGACGCGTGGGGCTGTGGCAGGGGGCGGTAGCAGTCTGCGTGATTTTTTTCCTGTTCAGTCCCGCTTGGCTGAGGCGTGCGCATCCCTGGACGCTGCCACCCTTTTGATCAATCGCGACACGACCCAGGTAGAGCAAATGGCAATGAGCGGCATAAAAATCACTGTTGCGCAGCGGATTAGAAATAGACGCGATCACGCTTATGCAACCAAATTGGCTCAGCAGGGCATCGATGGTCTTTTTTCAGCTGTGGGTGGGGCTGGTTTATCGTTGGATCAACCGCTTCAGCGCATGTGGCGCGATGCCAATGCAATTTCCAAGCACATCAGCCTGAATTGGGATGCGGTGTCTTCAATGGTGGGTCAGCACATGCTCGGCCTTGAGCCCAAAGGGCAGTATTAATTTTTTAAAGGATTTGGCACTATGGACGGCAAAATTGGATTGGAAGAGCACTTTGCGTTACCTGAAACATTGCAAGACTCCGCGGGCTTTTTGGCGGAATCGGTTTGGGGTGAGCTCTCAAAACGGTTGATGGATATTCATGAGTATCGACTCAGGGAAATGGACAAAAACGGCATGGAGATGATGATTTTGTCTCTGAATGCCCCAGCCATACAGGCCATCGCCGACAAGAAAAAAGCCAACGAATTGGCCATAAAGGCCAATGACTTTTTGGCTGAGCAAGTGGCAAAAAGGCCAGATCGGTTTCAAGGGTTTGCAGCGTTACCCATGCAAGACCCTGAAATGGCAACAAAGGAGCTGATCCGGTGCATGAAAGATCTGGGGTTCAAGGGCTCGCTGGTCAATGGCTTTTCTCAGGTAGATCAACCTGAAAATCTTGTTTACTATGACGCCCCTCAATATGCGGATTTCTGGCAGACATGTGAGCAATTGGATGCGCCTTTTTACTTGCATCCCAGAAACCCGATTCCATCATGGTCCCAAATATATGCTGGACACCCGTGGCTCATGGGCCCAACCTGGGCATTTGGTCAGGAGACCGCTGTTCATGCCTTGAGACTCATGGCCAGTGGGTTGTTTGACAAACACCCGCGATTAAAAATTATCCTGGGTCATTTGGGTGAGGGATTGCCATACAGCATCTGGCGTGTAGATCATCGAAATGGTTGGGTGAAAGAGGAAAAAGCCTACCCAGCCAAGAAAAAATTAGGGGATTATTTCCAGGACAACTTTTACTTAACAACCTCGGGAAATTTCAGGACGCAGACGTTGATCGATGCAATGTTGGAAATTGGCTCGGACAGAATTTTGTTCTCTACAGATTGGCCTTTTGAGAACATTGACCATGCAGCCATTTGGTTTGATCAGACCAGCATCAGCAGCGCCGATCGACAAAAAATTGGCAGAACCAACGCCATTGAACTCTTCAAGTTGAAGTTGTAATTGAAGCTGGTCTTTACCAGTGAATGTTATTTTTAAATTTCAAAAGGATATTGCCCCATGACCCATGCCATTGCCAGCCACATTGACGCCAAAGCCTTTAATTTATTCAATATTCCCGAAGAATATTATTTGGATCCATTGCCATATTTTAAGGCGCTGAGGGATGATGATCCAATCCATTTGAATGCGGATGGCTCAGTACTGCTGACGCGTTATAGCGACATAATTTCAGTCTGGCGCGACTTGTCAGGAGTTGTTAACCGTGATGAGGCATTTATAAAGAAGTTTGGCCAAGGCCCTTTGCTGGAACATCACACAACCAGCATGTTGTTTCGCGATCCGCCGGATCACGATCGACTCAGAACGATTGTGAATCCTTTTTTCACCCAGAAATCCATTGAGAGACTTCGGCAAGCCACGGTGGATATCGTCGACAAACTCATTCTTGACGTAGAGAAAAAACGGGACATAGACTTCATTGCCGACTTTTCTTCCAAAATTCCTGTTCAATTGATTTGTGATATTTTCGGAGTTCCCAGGGAAGAAGGCCCAATTATTCGAGATTTAGGTGCTCAAGTTTTATTGCCACTCAATCCCACGGTTTCTAGGGAAGTCATAGATGCCGGCCATGTCGCCACGCAAAAATTTAAAGATTACTTGTTGCAGTACATCAATAAGTGGCGTGCATTGCCGATAGAGGAAACGCCCTCTTGCATCATCAGCGCTCTTGTGGCCGCTGAAAAGAGGGGTGAGGAAATTTCCGAAAATGAAATGGCCCATTTATGTATTTTGGTCCTCAATGGGGGTCATGAAACAACTACCAATTTGATTGGTCTATCAACCTTGGCCTTGATCAATCACCCTGATCAAATGGCTTTATTGGGCAGTGCTAATGTCAACATTCCTGTGGCTGTCGAGGAGTGCATTCGATTCTGTTCCCCATTGCAGCTGCAAGGACGGAGAACGACGCGTGAGGTCACATTGGGATCTGGGACGATTGCCGAAAATACGGAAGTCATCTTTTCTGTCGGCTCTGGCAACAGGGACGAGAGAATGTTTGAACAACCCAATTCTTTTGATTTGACACGCAAGCCAAACTTGCATTTGGCTTTTGGATCAGGTATTCATGTGTGCTTGGGTCGTCCATTGGCCAGAATGGAACTGGCCATTGCGCTGCCAGCATTGGCAAAACGTTTCCCACACATGAAATTGATTGAGCCGCCCGTGTTCAACAAAAATGCACGTTTCAGAGGGATTCAAAAAATGAAGGTCAATCTTTACTGAACCAAAGCATGCGATCAGAAAATTTTTAAGCTTTCAAGCAAGTAACAATTTCACCAATTCAAATGGAGATTCATGTATGAAGAAGTTTCTTAAAGCAGGCGTTTTAAGCGCAGCGGTGCTGATGATGGTCAGCGTCAATCAGGTTATGGCCCAAGCTAAATTAAAGATTGGTTTTATATCGGCTCAAAGTGGTCCTCTCAATGTGCTGGGACTGGAGCAAAAAAGAGGTTTTGAAATTGCGATGGATCATTTGGGGGGTAAATTTGGTCAAACCCCTATTGAGGTGGTGATGGCTGATTCCAAAGGAAACCCAAGTGCCACAGTTCAAGAAATCTCGAGATTGATTGATAAAGAGAAGGTGGATTTGATAGTGGGGTTATCCGCCTCTAACGAGCTGGTTGCCGGGGTCAAGCCGATTGTTGACGCAAAAATATTCTTCATTGGCATGAACGGTGGGGTTGCAGTCAACGCGGGCGAACAATGCAACCCATACTATTTCAATGTTTCATTTCAAAATGCACAGTTGACCACTGGCATGGGCGCTTTCATGACCAAGCAAGGTGTTAAAAAGCTGTATTTGATTGGCGCAGACTTTGAAGCAGGTTATGAACACACAGACGCGGCAAAGACGGGATTCAAGGGGGAGATCGTTGCGCAGCAATTCACGCCTTTGACCCAATTGGATTTTGCAGCTGACATCGCAAAAATTCGTGCCTCGGGTGCCGATGGGGTTTTTGCTTTTTACCCGGGCGGCTTGGGAATCGCATTCATGCGCCAATGGGCTCAGGCCGGTCTTACTGGAAAGATCCCCGTGTTTTCGAACATTGCGTTGACGGAACCCACAGCCTTCCAAGCCCAGGGTAAGAGTGTCTTGGGTACTTATGTCAGCGCGGTCTATTTTGCTGGCATTGATAATCCTGTGAATAAGCGTTTTGTACAAGACTTCAAAACAAAATTTGGCAGAGATCCTGCAAGTTTCGCCGGTTTGGCATATGACGCAATGATGCTCGTTGACTCAGCGGTCAAAGAGGTCAAGGGGAATGTCAAAGATCAAGCTGCTTTTCGTGCGGCACTGAAGAAGGCCAATTTCCAAAGTGTGCGTGGTTCATTTGCCTTTAGCTCAAACAATCACCCCATACAAAACACCTACCTCACAGTGGTGGACGAGAGAAGCGATGGCTCTTTGTTCTTAAAGGCAACGGCGGTCATTGCAGAGAAAGCCGCTGA
>Ga0315907_10009234_pt1 | contig 9993 bp, 9 predicted proteins | sample LakEriMetagenome_3_FD_203525 | JGI IMG/M metagenome (GOLD analysis project Ga0315907, IMG submission 203525) | Freshwater fungal communities from buoy surface, Lake Erie, Ohio, United States - Buoy 12 MA123 | ecosystem: Environmental > Aquatic > Freshwater > Lake > Lake biofilm | place: USA: Lake...
CCCATTGACTCCCACCCGGCGACCCAGCCTCACAAGGCGGTGCTCACCGGAGCCGTACTTCGATCATCACCGCGAACGACGACAATGCCTTGCGACGCCGGTCGACGCCCCATCCGGCTGGCGACGCACACGAGGCGCGCTAACCCTGCAGGAGCGTGGTCAGGCCCGCCACGTCCGCGTTCGATCTGATGGTGCAGAGCGCGTCCCAGAGCCGGTCTCGCCCGTCATCGTCGAAAGGGCAGCGGGCGTGGCGCGTGCAATCGTCGAACTTGGCGCGGAACGCACCAAGCGTCATCGGCTGAAGGGGGTGGCCGAGCGCCAGAACGACATGTTCGCTCACGCGCGCGTCGTCGATGTGCAGCGTCACGCTGCCGCGCGTGACGTCGCGCAAGGGGATGTCGGGATCGACCGTGTGGTGGACCCGGGCGGCAAGCGACAGGATCCCCTCATCCCGCAGCGCCACCTGCGAGAAGGATGCGATGCCGACCGCGCCGCGAAGAAGGGCGGTGGCGGTCGTGAACGGAATGCTGAACTTGGCGTTGATGGCCGTATCCGGCCGCACCTTCGACGGGCGCGGTTCGCAGAGCATCCTGTTCTTCTCGTTCACCACGACGTCGATCCGACGGATGCGCTCAGGATCGATCCGCATGCGCGATGCGAGCCGCAACCCCGCATCCACATAGGCGTGCGTTCCGCGGCAGCAGGGCCATGGCTTGAAGCTCACTTCGGCACCCTGCAGGCGGGTTCCCAGATCATCGACCAGCCGGGCGGCGGTGTAGCGGCCGCGGGCCACCGATGCGAAAAACCCCGCCCCGCCCTGGAGCGGTTCGTCATAGCCCTTGACGCCCCTCGCGGACAGCATCGCGCCGAGGACGCCGGCTTGAGCCGCAAAGGCGTCCCGCACGGCCCTGACGTGAGAGTTCGGCGCGTTCTTGAGTTCTCCGAAGGAGGCCATCTGGCTCATCGCGAGCGACCATGCGTCGATCATCCGGTCGGCATCGAGCGCCAGCAGTCTGCCCGCGGCCGTCGCCGCCCCGAACACGCCGAGCCAGGGTGTCGTGTGCCAGCCGAACGTGTCGGGGTTCACGTCGAACGAGCCGGCGATCCGGCAGACCAGATCGCCGGCGATCGCGATGGCGGCGAGCAGATCGTCGCCCGACGTGCCGGGCTTCGTGTCGACGATCGCCAGCGCCGCTGCGATGGCGGCCGCGTGGGGATGGGCGATCGCGTGGTCGTGGGTGTCCTCGAAGTCCATCGCGTGCGCCATCGCACCGTTCGCGAAGGCCGCCATGGCGGGCGAGGTCCGGAAGTCGTGGCCGATCACCGCGCACGGGCCGGAACCGGAGATCCGGGCGACATCCACGAACGCGTCACAGCCCTCGCCCGACCCGCTTGCGGCCAGCATGACGGCGACGGCGTCGATGAGGCTCATGCGCGCACGGTCGAGCGCAGGGTCGGGAATCTGCCCGGCGGCTGTCTCGGCCGTGAAACGCGCCAACCGGCGCGTTTCAGACATGACGCGTCCGTCCGGCGAACGCACGGCGGCCGTTCGAGGAGCGGCGGCCCGCTCTACCGGGCCAGTGCAAAGTCGAACAGGTCCTTCTGCTGGAAGTTCTTTCCGACTTCGCCGCGCGCGATCATCGCGGTCATCTCGACCGACCAGTAGATGTCGGCTCCCGTCTGTGGGGAGACGAGCCGCGGATCCACCGACGCGTGCGAGGCGGCGATGACGTCGGGTTCCCCACCCAGATGCTTGGCGGCGATCTCCACCACGCGATCCCGCGGGATCGACGGATAGGCGTCACTGGCCTCGCCCAACGCCGCGACGAGCTTCGTCAACGTCGCCTTGTTCGCGGCGGCCCACCGGCGCGACACGATGATGCCGACGTTGGGCGACGTGCCGGCGATGCCCATCTGGCTCGGGGCCAGAACGAGTTTCGCCTGCCCCGTCGCGACCGCGATGGCGGGCGTCGGCTGCGAATGCAGGAAACCGTCGATCTGGTTGGAGACGAGCGCCGGCGGCATGTCGCCGCCGCCGACGGCGACGAGCCTCAGGCCCAGTCTTTCGACGGTCGTGTTCTGCTCGGCAAGATAGCGCCGGAAGGTCACCAGATGGGCGGAGCCGAGCGAACTCACGCCGATCCGCAGACCTTTCAGGTCGTCGAGGGTGCTGTAGGGAAGGGCGCTCCTGAGAACGAGATTGGTGGCCCCTGGCGAACCCAATGCGACCACCGCGAGCGGCGGTGCCCGGCCCACCTCGAGCGATTCGGAATTGATCTTCGCGACGTCGCTGATCACGCCGATGTAGACATCGAGTTCTCCGCTCATCACCGTCTGCGGACCGATCGACCCGTCGCCGGAGCGGATGGCACGGGTCACCGGCTCCACGCCGTTCTTCTTGTAGAAGCCCTCCTCGACGGCGATCGGGTGCAGCACCAGCGAAAGGCTGGACCGCAGCCAGCCGACCCGGATCTTCGGGAGGTCCTGGGCCCGGGCCGGCGCGCCTGTGCCCGCAAGGGCGAGTGCCGCGGTGGCGGCGAGAACCTCGCGGCGGTCGAGAAGATGTCGTTTCAACATCGGTCGTGCCCCTTGATCAGCGCTTTGCGGCATACGAGAAGTCGAACATGTCCGACGGGCTGAATTTTTCGATCACCTCGCCACGTGTCTTCATGGCGGTGATCTCGGTGCGCCAGTAGATTTCGGCACCTTCCTGAAAATCGTCGACCAGGCGGGGGTCGATCGAGGGCAGGGACGCCTCCAGTTCCCTCGGATCGCCGCCGGTCGCATTCTGGGCGATCTGGATCAACCGTTCCCGCGGCATCGTCGAGAACAGGGCGCTGGCGTCGCGGAAGGTCTCCACGACACGACGAACCGCCTCGGGGTTCCGGGCCGCCCAGTCGCGGCGCGCCATGATGGCGGATGTCGGCGACCGGCCGACCTCGCCCATCTCCTTGGGCGTCAGCGCGATGCGTCCGGCGCCGGCCAACACCGCGATGCTGGGCGTGGGCTGCGAGTGCAGGAAGCCATCGATCTGCTTGGTCAGCAGGGCCGGGGTCATGTCGCCGCCGGCGACGCGGAGCAGACGGAGCCCCAGCCTCTCGGTCGTGAGCCCGCGGCTGGCGAGATAGTGCCGGAACATCACCACATGGATGGATCCCAGCGAGCTGACGCCGAGCGTCTTGCCGCGCAGGTCTTCGACATCCTTGAAGGGCATGTCGTTGCGAACGACGAGGTGCGTGGCGCCCGGCGTCCCGATCGCCACGGCCACCAGCGGCGGACGGCCACCCTGTTCGAGCGCGACCGCATTGAGCCGCGCGAGTTCCGACATGGCTCCGAAGTAGATGTCGTAGTCGCCGCGAAGCAGGGATTCGATTCCGGTCGCGTTGTTGCCCGAGGTCACGGCCGTTATCCGCGCGGCGACGCCCCGCTTCGCGTAAAGCCCCTCCTGCTCGGCGATCGGCTGGATGATGGTGGTCAGGCTGGCCCGCAGCCATCCGATCCGGACGGCGATCGGGTCCTGCGCCCAGGCACTCGCTGCGGATGCGACCGTGAGGCATGCCGAGAGCGCTGCCAGTTTCCAAATCTTCACGTGGTCCTCCCCCATTTTTATTTTGACGATGGTCAGGACGTCTTCACTTCCCACTTCTCGGTCGTGCGCTTTTCGATCAGTCGCACGATCAGCAGTTCGGTGAGATAGCCGATGATGCTGATCAGGATCATGGCGGTCATCAGGTCGACCGCGCGGAAGTTGAAGCGGGCTTCCATCAGCATGTAGCCGATGCCCTCCGCGGACGCGAGCATCTCGCCGGCGACGATCATGCGCCACGCGCCGCCGAGGCCGATCCGCATGCCGGTGGTGATGTAGGGCACGGTCGCGGGCAGGACGACGTGGTAGAACAGCTTCAGTCGCTGCGCCCCGAAGCATCGGCCCGCGTCGATGAGCAGTGGATTGATCTGGCGGGCGCCGGCCTCGGTGCTGAAGTAGAGCGGGAAGAACGCCGTCATGAAGACGACGAAGATCACCGCCTTGTCAGACAGTCCGAACCACAGGATCGCGAGGGGAATCCACGCGATGCCCGGGACGGGATAGAACGCGGTGATCACCGGGGCCAGATACTCCCGCAGGGTCGGAATGCGACCGATCAGCAATCCCAGCGGAATCGCCAGAGCCGCCGCGAGCCCGAAACCGATCATCGCGCGCTGGAAGCTGAGCGCCAGGTGCACGTAGACGTTCGGCCCGTAAAGCCAACGGCTGGTGTCGAGCGTCAGCATCCCGAACACACGACGCAGCACCGCGAAGGGCGTCGGCAATATCAGTTGCAGATCATAGGCCACGGACATGATGTGCCAGAGGACCAGGAGGCCGCAGATGCCGACGGCCCCGCGGAACACCCTCCGGATCGCGGCCTTGCGCTTCTTGGCCCTTTCGTAGGCGAGGAAGTCCTCGGTCGTGCGCGATCCCTTGATCGCCACCGTCCTGGGGATCGCGGCGCGAACCTGAAGGTTCGTGGTGCTTTCGGTGGTCATGCGGTGAACTCCGGCGGGCCCGCGAGCGTGTCCTCGGAAGGATCGGCGGTGCGATGCATCTCCAGCGTTATCAGTGCCTTCAGCTCGCTGAACTGTGCGCTGTTGCGATCACGGGGGCGAGGCATCTTCACTTCGAAGAACCGGCCGATGCGGCCCGGCGAGGGGCGCATCAGCAGAATGCGGTCGGCGAGATAGACGGCTTCGTCGATGTCGTGCGTGACGTAGAGAACCGTGCGTTTCTCCCGACTCCACGTGTCGATGAGATAATCCTGCAGGGTCATGCGGTTGATGGCGTCGATCGCCGAGAACGGCTCGTCCATCAGCAGAAGGTCCGCCTTCGGCAGCGCCCATGCGCGCGCCACGGCGACGCGGTGCCTCATGCCGCCGGACAGCTGGTACGGGTAGAGGTTCATCACGTGCCCGAGACCGACGATCTCCAGAATGCGCTCGGCGCGATGCTTGGCCTCGGCCTTCGACATCTTCTGCATCTGCAGGCCGAACTCGACATTCCCGAGGACGGTCCGCCACGCGAAGAGCGCGGGCTCCTGGAACACGATGCCCCGGTCTGGCCCTGGTCCCGCGATGGGTGCGCCATGCAGGAGAACCTCGCCCGAACTCTGTCGGACAAGTCCCGCCACGATCTTCAGGAACGTGCTCTTCCCGCAGCCGCTGGGCCCGATGACGCACAGGAACTCGTTCGCCGGAATTTCGAGATTGAGGTCGCTGAGGGCATGAATCCAGCCGTTCTGGCCTTCGTAATAGTGCTCGACATGCACCGCACGTATCACCGGGTCCCTTTGAGCTGACCGGCCGGCTGTCGCGTCTGCCACTTTCAGTCTCCCCAGATTTCAAGCAATGCGGCGGCCATGGCCGCCGAGCACACGCGAGATCCTGTCGGCCGCCGCCTTGACGGCCGGCGCGAGTGTCCTGCGCAGGGTGGGTGTGAAGCGATACTGCGGAACGGAAATGCCAATGGCGCCGACCATCTCGTCCCGCGCACCGAAGATCCCGGCCGCCACGCCGGCGCCGCCGGAATCGCTCTGCTGCTGAATGCTCTCGACGACGCCGTCGCGCCGGATCCTGACGATCAGGCGGCGCAGCTCCTCCGGATCGGTGATCGTGTGCTCGGCGAGTTTGACGGGTCTGACACGCGCCAGATAGTCGTCGAGTTCGGCCTCGGAGAAACCCGACAGGAGGACCTGGCTGGCGGCGCCGGCGTAGAGGGGCTTGCGCTCCCCCAACGCGATGACGCGCCTGACGTTCTGCTGCCCGACCACCTGGTCGAGATCGATCCGGAAGTCTCCCGACCGGACGCTCAGCACGACCGTCTCCTGAAACGCCCCGCAGAGTTCGTGCATGACGGGGCGGGCCCATTCGACGAGCCCGCCACCGCTGCGGGCGATGTCCGCCAACGCGATGATCTCGTAACCGAGCGAGAAACGGCCGCTCTCCTCGTCGCGGCTGACGAGCCCGTGGTGCCGCAGCGTCGCCAACAGGCGCAGGCACGTGCTGACGGGCAGTCCGGCACGCGCCGCGATCTCACTGAGCGTGAGCCTCGGATGCTGCTGGTCGAACGCCTTCAGAACCTGGATGGCCCTGTCGACGACGTTAACCCGGTAGCGGCTGTCCTGCTCCTCGCCGTTTCCCATCTTCCGTTTTCACCCAGTGAAAACCATTTTCATCCGTGGACAAATTGTTAGGGTCGGGGCTATCAGGATGTCAACACTTCGGGAGGCGAGCGTGAAGATTGACCGCGTCGAAGTCCTCGTGACCGACCTGCCGTCCCGCATCCAGAGGCTGGGCTCCAGCGGCCCCTACGACACCGGGGCGATGGGATCGCTGCTCGGAAAGCCCGTGCTGGTGCGCATCTTCGCGGACGGCGTCGTGGGACTGGGGCAGATCCGGCCCATCGCGCCCAGCCACTTCCTGCCCGACACGGGCGCCGGCATGGTGGCGGCGATCCGCGACATCTACGCGCCGCGCCTGATCGGTCGCAGCATCTTCGACATCGAGGCGATCATCGCCGCGTTCGATCGTTCGCTGCCGGCCAACGTGCAGGCCCGCGCGGCCGTCGACCACGCGCTCCACGACGCGATGGGCAAGGCCCTGTCCCAGCCCGTCTACAACCTCATCGGCGGCCGGTGCTATGACCGCATTCCGCTCGAATGGTCGGTCAGCATGCACCCCGAAACAGCCGGCATGGTCGCCGAGAGCGTACGCGCGGTCGAGCAGTACGGCATCCGCACCCTCTGCCTGAAGGCCGGCCATCCGGCCGGCTGGCAGCAGGACGTCCTGAACTTCATCGCCGTGCGGGAGGCCGTCGGGGACGACATCGCGATCGGCATGGATCCGAACACCGGCTGGGGCGTGTCGGTAGCGCGCCAGGCGTTGCATCGGCTGCACGACCATCGCGTCGACTATCTCGAACAGCCCGTGCGGCGCGGCAACTTCGCGGGCCTCGCCGCCATCAAGGCGGATTCGCGCGGCGTGCCGATCATGGCGGACGAGAGCCTTCTCGGGCTGGACGACGCGCACGCGCTCGCCGCCATGCAGGCCGTCGACGTCTTCTGCATGAAGCTCTACAAGGTCGGCGGCATCCATACCGCCCGAAAGATCGCCGCCGTCGCGGAAGCCGCGGACATCAAGGTGAACGTGGGCGGCCTCGCCGCGTTCTCGCAACTGGAAGCGGCCGCGGGCATCCACTTCCATGCGAGCCTTCATCCGTCCAAGGTGATGCCCGCCGGCGAGTTCGTGTTCGGTCTGGGCGTTCAGGGGCCGGACCCGCTGGTGCCCGAGCCGACCTATACGATCGAGGACGGCCACGTGACGCCGTCGGACAGGCCCGGGCTCGGCGTGACGCTGGACGAGAAGGCCGTGGAGCGCCTCACGCTCGTCCGCGAGGTGGTCGGGCGATGAACGAGGGATCCGCAGGCGTCGAACCGCTCCCGATCACCGACACGCTGGCCCGCTGGATCACCGGGCCAGACCCGGCGCGGCTGCCCGCCGATGTCGGCGCGCATCTGAAGCTGGCGATCCTCGACACGCTCGGCTGCGGGCTGTTCGGATCGACCCAGCCCTGGAGCCGTCACGCCGCCGATGCGGCACGCGAGATGGCGGGGGGGTCCTGCATCATCCTCGGCAGCCCGGTCACGGCGGGGCCGGTCGCCGCCGCGATGGCGAACGGAACGGCGATCCACGGGTTCGAACTCGACGACGTCCATCTCACCGGACAGATCCATCCGGGTTCGGTCGTGGTGCCGGCCGTTCTGGCGCTGGCGCAGTTGCGCGGCCTGCCGTCCGCACGGGTGCTGGAAGCCGTCGCGGCCGGCTACGAGACCGGCATCCGGCTGGGTGCCGCCGCCGGACGCGGACATGGCTTGAGCGGCTATCATCCGACCGGAACGATCGGATGCGTCGCGGCCGGCGCGGCTGCGGCGCGGCTGCTCGGGCTCGACGCCGAGCGGACGGCCTCCGCCCTGGCGCTCGCCGCCACGCAGGCCTCGGGGCTCTATTCGACGCGCACCGGCGGGATGGCCAAGCGCTTTCACGCCGGGCACGCGGCTTCGGCGGGCGTCACGGCCGGCCTTCTGGCCGAGCGCGGCTTCACGGGTGCCGCGGGCGTGATCGAGACGCCGTTCGGCGGTTTTCTCTCGACCCTTCGCTGCGACGGGGACCCGGCTTCCATTCTCCAGGATCTCGGAACCGAGTGGCGCAGCGCATCCGTCGGCTTCAAGATCTTCGCGACCTGCGCTAGTGCGCAGACCATCGTGACGGGCGTGCGCCAGCTCCGGGAGCGCGGGCTCGCACCGACCGATCTTCAGGAGTTGCGGGTCCGCATGGGCCGCATCGCGATCAGCAACGTCGGTTGGCCCTATCGCCCCGCCGACGTGGTCGCGGCGCAGATGAACGGCAGTTACGCGGCAGCGGTGACCCTGCTGGACGGTGAAGCCTTCATCGATCAGTTCCGCGAGGATCGCCTCGCCGATCCGGCGGTGCTGGACATCGCCGGCCGGGTCGTCTTCGAACTCGATCCGGAAATCGAGAGCGGCGGCCTGAACCTGCGCCATGCCTCGCGGCTTCTCGCGCGGACGAAGGACGGCACCGTGTTCGAGACCTACAACGCACAACGGCCGGGCGGGCCGGGCAGCGAAATCACGCCTGCCGCCCTCCTCGGGAAGTTCCGCCAGCTGGCCGAGCCCGTGCTGGGCACGGCCGGGGCCGGGCGTGTCGCGGATCTGGTGATGGCGCTCGACGACGGCGCCGACATGGGAGCCCTCTACGGCGCGCTCGCTCCCGGCGCCGGCCGTGTGGGCGATTGATCAAGGGGTCGCACCATGAACGTCCTCGAAGGCATCCGGGTGATCGACCTGACCCACGCGCTCGCGGGCCCCATGTGCACGCAACAGCTGGCGCTGCTCGGGGCCGAGGTCATCAAGATCGAGCCGCCGGGCACCGGCGATGATTTCCGCCCTCGGCCCCACGGTCGCTTCGCGGCGGTCAACGCCGGCAAGAAGTCCGTCGTCCTCGATCTCAAGTCGGCGCAAGGCCGCGAGGCCCTGCTGTCGCTCCTGGCGACCGCCGACGTGGTGGTGGAGAATTTCCGACCGGGCGGCGCCGCATCGCTGGGGCTCGATTGGGACCGTCTGCACCAGGATTTCCCGCGCCTGATTTCCTGCTCGATCAGCGGCTACGGGCAGGACGGCCCGATGGCCCCCATGCCGGCGATCGAATGGTCCGTACAGGCGACGTCGGGACTGTCGAACGTCTATCTCCGCGGTCGCGACGATCCGCTCGATCTCGGCATCGGGATCCTCGATCCCTTCACCGGCTACGTGGCCTTCTCGGGCATTCTGGCGGCGCTGATCAAGCGGCAGAGGACCGATCGCGGCGAGCGTCTGGATGTCGCCATGCTGGACGCGGCCTATGTCCTGGCCTGCGGCAGCGTGACGGCGGCCCTGCTCGGCGGGTCGGACTCGCTGGGTTCGCGCCCCACCATGGGGCGCTACATGGCCCGTGACCGGCGGATCTTCATCGCCGCCCTGCACCCCAAATGGCTCGCCCGGCTCGTCGACCTCATCGGGGCGCCGGATCTTCTGAAGGACGAGCGCTTCGCCACCGAGGCCGCGCGGAACGGCAACGCGCAGGCGTTCGTCGCCGAAATCGAGCGCCATCTCGCGTCGCGCGACGCGCACGAATGGGAAGCGATGCTGATGGAGGCCGGCATTCCGGCCGGTGTCATGCGGTCGATCGCGGAAACCGCCAACGGGGATCATGTTCGCGGCCGGGACTTCATCGCGGCCGTGGACACCGAGAATGGTCCGGTGCCGGTCGTTGGAACCGGCTTCAGGATGGGCGACGAACGGCGCAAGGCGGTCGGAGCCGTTCCGCGGCTCGGCGAACATACGCGGACGATCCTTCCGCAGGCCGACTGAAAGGACGCCGATCGTGTCCCCGGCCGTTCTCTAA